>Ga0180438_10007550_pt1 | contig 14125 bp, 10 predicted proteins | sample SS_ome_12_FD_132455 | JGI IMG/M metagenome (GOLD analysis project Ga0180438, IMG submission 132455) | Hypersaline lake sediment archaeal communities from the Salton Sea, California, USA - SS_3_D_2 metaG | ecosystem: Environmental > Aquatic > Non-marine Saline and Alkaline > Hypersaline >... | reverse complement strand
GCGGTTGGCGGGGCTGGCAGCCGAGCGGCAGCCTACGGTCGCCCCTGACGGGGCTTGTTGGGAAACCGAACCGCAGACCCAGGGCTCGCCGCCTTCGGTGTCTCGCCCTGGGCTAAGCACGGTCGCCCGCCGATGGCGGGCTGAGATTCGCCTTCCGGCCGTTGCACCCGCCGAAGGCGGGTTGCCGCGCTTAGCCCAGGGCGCCGGCGATCCGCCGAAGGCGGAGCGACAAGCCCTGGGAAGACAGTCTCCTTGCGAACAAGCCCCGGCAGGGGCGGCCGTGGTGATCCGGCTGCGGCACGGCCGCATGGCGGCGGAGCAGATGGAAGATGTGGGTAACGACAAGGGTCTGCGCCCTCGGCTGCTTCCTGACGCCCCTTCGCCGCTTCGGGGGAGGCGCTCGGTTGGCGGGGCCGGAAAATGGGGACAGGCACCTGCGCTGCGCTGCGGAGCCAGTCCCCGTTTTCCTTCGGGGCTTCGGGGGAGGCGCTCGGTTGGCGGGGCCGGAAAATGGGGACAGGCACCTGCGCTGCGCTGCGGAGCCAGTCCCCGTTTTCCTTCGGGGCTTCGGGGGCGGGGCTCGGCTGGCGGGGCCGGAAAATGGGGACAGGCACCTGCGCTGCGCTGCGGAGCCAGTCCCCGTTTTCCTTCGGGGCTCCGGTGCTGCCGGGGCCGCTGCGGGCAATCGCCAAGTGCGCTGGACGGCGCGGAGGCCTTGCTGTTCATCGTGCTTGTACTCGTACTCGTTCTCGTCTGTTTTTCCGGCAGTGCACGCAGCGTTCGACATTCGGCATCGGTTCACGGGAGGAGCCGGCGCTGCACCCAGCCGGCCGGACCCGATGGCCGCTCACTCGAAGTCGAGCACGGTCTCGTCGTTTCGCGCGACGATGCGCTTGCCGGGCGGGACGACGACGAAGTCCTCGTCCCACCGTCCGTCGAAGAGCTTCTCCAGCAGGTCCCAGCAGCCGGGGCGGCGCTCGAACTGCCAGCTCTCCCGCTCGGCGTGCCGCCTCGCCGCCTCGATGAAGCCGCGCTCGTCGCAGACGCCCATCTCGAGGTACAGCAGGTGCGTGTAGTTCTTCCGCCAGTCGCCGAGCGAGGCGACGATGTAGTCGGCGTTGTCCTTGCCGTACTTGGCGACCATCTGCTCGTACGTCTCGGTCAGCCCCAGCCGGGCCATCACGCCGCGCTTGCCGTAGGCGGGCTGCTCGGCCTCGTCGCCGGAGAGGTTCCGTTCGGCCCAGCCGGTCGAGTAGTAGTACGTGCCCGGATGCTCGTCGAACCGCCGCCGGTAGGCCCCGCGCGAGCCGAACAGCAGCGTGATGCAGTCGTGGGCCCGGGGGATCACCACCGGGATGCCCCGGGCCTCGACGCCGACGAGCCCGTCGTTGCAGCGCGCGTAGCCGAGCAGCACGGCCCGGTAGAGGCCCTCGTCGACCGCGTCGATCCGCTCCTGCACGGCGGCGACCATGTCGGGTGTCTCGAGATCGTGCAGCCCCTTGCGAAGGAACTCCACGTCGACCATCCGCGCCGCGGTGGCGGCCAGGTGGCACGCCTCGCGGTAGATGATCTCGCAGCCGATGAATCGGTATCTGTCTGTCGGTTCGTCCGGCATGGTTGACTTCCGTCGGCCCGGCGCGCTTTCGGGACCTACCACGGTTGTGCAGAGGTCTCGGAGATGCGGAAGATCGACACGAGGGCTCACTGCTTTCCGTTCCGTCGGTCGGCCGGGCGAGCAAGGAGCCCGCTCGACGTCCAATCGACACAAGACCTGTAATCGCGTCTCCTCCGCGGCACCTCTGCGTTCTCTGAGCCTCTGTGGTGGATTGTCAAGGTCAGTCGAAGATGCTCGGCCCGGTGGGCAGCTTCTCGTTCTTGTCGGGTTTGGCGTTGGGGTCGTATCCGGGCACGTCCTGCCACTTCGAGCCGATTCCCGGCCCGGTGGCGGCTGGCCCGCGCCGAGTGGTCGGGCGGGTCGTCCGGCGCGTGGTCGGCGCGGTCGGGACGGGCGCGGGCGGCTTGGGCTTGTCGATCGCCGGGTTCACGAAGGCGAGCTGGTGGAACGGCTCGTCGGCGAGGTAGAGCACGAGCTGATGCCCGCCCTGCATGAACCGCAGCTTGGCCGTCAGCACGTCCCGGCCGTAGTGCAGCCTCGTGCGGTACAGCCCCGGGCCGATCGGCTCGGCCAGCCCGCGGACCGTCGCGGCGGGGAGGGCGACCTCGAAGCGGTCTCCGTCGGCGGCCAGCAGCAGCTTGTGATCGGGCGCCGCCTGGATGGCGGCCATCACCGGATCGCGCAGCAGCGGCCTGAGGTTGCGGGGCGTCTGCTCGACGTACGTCCCGGCCAGGCCCGCCGCCGCCGGCAGCGCGGCGGGGGGGGGCAGCTCGACCGGGCGGGGGGGCAGGCCCTGGACGGTCAACGTCCCTTTCCGCGCGGCGGCGGGCAACTCGAAGAGGAAGCTGACCCTCCTGCGGCGGCCCGGGCCCAGCGAGACGGCGGCCTGTCGGCTGAGCGTCGGCACGGCGGTCAGGGAGGCCGGCGTGCCCAGCGACGCGTACGCCTCCCCGCCGGCGGTGAGCAGCACGTCGCCCCCGCGCGTCCGGAAGTCGACCTGCTGCTCGCCGGCGGTCACCTCGGCGACGACTTTGCAGTAGACGCTGCCCGGGCCGGTGGCGAAGTACCCGTCAGCGGCGAAGGCCTTCGTCTCGACGGCGACGATGCGGCACAGCGGCTCTCGACGCCGCGGCGGCGGGCGGGTGTTGGGGTCGACGGCCACCGCCGGCCCGCCCTTGTTCGCGTCGCGGGAAGGCACCGGCCGCGGGGTCGGGAGGCTGGTCGGCCCGATCGCCGGGCCGATGTCGATGTCGTCAACAGGTGTATTGTCCAGCAGGATGGGGACGACGATGACGGCCGGGACGGCGATGGCGGCCGCGCCGATCACCAGCAGGAGAATCCACACCATCGTTCGCGTGGGCGAGCGGGCCGGCTCCGGCGGGCGGGTGAAGGCGCGCCCGACCTTGTACTCCTTGGCCGCCCCGACGAGCTGCTCGTCCTCGATGGCGTGGACGGGCTCGGGTCTGGGCGCCCGGGCGGGGGCCGGCGCCCCCGTCGCCCGCGCGCGGTCCAGCGCCGCCAGGTGCGCCCCGAGGTCCAGGCCCGCCAGCTCCGCCACCGGCTCGATGGCGACGGCCTCGGCCGCGGGATGCGGCACGTCGGCGGGCTCGAGCGCCTCGGCCTCCTCGGCCTCCTCGGCCGCGATCGTCGCGGCGACCGGCTCGGCGACCGCGGGGGCGGGCGCTTCGGCGGCGGGGGGCGCCTCGGCGGGCCGGGCCGGCTCCGCCGGCGGCAGCAGGTCGAGGCCGCGGACGACGGCCCGCTCGGCCCCGTCCCGCGTGGGCAGGACGAACTCCTGAAGGTCGTCGGGGTAGGGGATCCGCAGGGGCTTGTCGCAGCCCTTGCAGCGGGCCCTCATGCCCGCGACCTTGGCCCCGACCTTGACGGACTTGCCGCAGTGGGGGCAGGTGATGGCGATCTTCGGGCCCTTGAACTCCCGCGCCCGATCGGCGAAGCCCAACGCCTCGGAGCCCTCCTCTTCGTGCAGCTCAACCGCCGGCGGGGCGGCGACGTCCGCGCCCAGTCGCGGAACGGGCACGGCGCGGCCGCATTCCGAGCACTCCGCCGACGGGCCGGCGAAGTCGTCGTCCAGCTTGTTGACTCGGCCGCATCGGCCGCAGAGGACTCGCACGTCAGGGCTCTCCCATGGGCACGTATCGCTGTGCGATGGGCACGCGTCGTCCGGCCCCGAAGGCCTTCGACGTCACCTTCAACACCGGCGGGGCCTGTTGGCGCTTGTGTTCGGCGTGATCGACCATGTGGATCGCCCGCCGGACCTCTTCGTCGGGCAGGCCGGCGGCGGCGATCTGCCCGAAGGTCTCGTCGGCCTCGATGTAGCGCCGCAGGATCGCGTCGAGCAGGTCGTAGGGGGGCAGCTTGTCCTGGTCGAGCTGATCGGGCTTCAGCTCGGCCGAGGGGGGCTTGGTGAGGATGCTCCGCGGGATCCGGTCCGTGCCCGCCTCCGCGTTCAACTGCCTTGCCAGCTCGTAGACGGTCGTCTTCAGCAGGTCGCCGATCGGCGCCAGCCCGCCGGCCATGTCGCCGTACAGCGTGCAGTAGCCCGTCGACAGCTCGCTCTTGTTGCCCGTGGCCAGGGCGAGGTGGCCTCGCGCGTTGCTGACCGCCATCACCAGCGTGCCGCGGATGCGGGCCTGCACGTTCTCCGCCGCCACCTGCGCGTCGGCGCCGCGGAGCACCTCCGACAGCGCGGCTTCGAACGCGCGGTGCATCGGCTCGATCGGCAGGGCCTGGTAGTGGATGCCCAGGCGGCCGGCCAGCCGCTCGGCATCGGTCAGGCTGTGGTCGCTGCTGTAGCGGCTGGGCATCGCGAGGGCGTGGACGTTCTCGGGCCCCAGCGCGTCGGCGGCCAGCACGGCCACCACCGCCGAGTCGATCCCGCCCGACAGCCCCAGCACGACGCTGCGGAACCCGCACTTGTGCACGTAGTCCCTCAGCCCCAGCTTCAGCGCGGCCGACAGGCGGGCCGGCTCGGCGTCCGCCGGCTCGACGCGCCCGCCTGCCCCGTCGAGGTCGACGATCAGCAGGTCCTCCCGGAAGCTCGCCGCCCGCGCCGCCAGCCGGCCGTCGGCGCCGACCAGGCACGTGCCGCCGTCGAAGATCAGCTCGTCGTTGCCGCCGACCTGGTTGACGTAGGCGATCGGCGCCCCGCTCCGCGCGGCCTGCCGGGCGAACAGCTCCTCCCGGACCGCCGCCTTGCCCATCTGGTACGGGCTGGCGGCCATGTTGACGATCAGATCCGCCCCCGCGGCGGCCAGCCGGCCGACCGGATCCTCGCCGTAAAGCTCGCGCCCGAGGGCCTCGGCGTCCCAGAGGTCCTCGCAGATGCTCAGGGCGATCTTCCGCCCGCCCAGCTCGATGCAGCCCGCCGGCCCGCTCGGCTCGAAGTACCGCGTCTCGTCGAACACGTCATAGGTCGGTAGGAGCGTCTTGACGTGGACGCGCAGGATTCCTCCGCCGCCCAGCAGGGCCGCGGCGTTCTGGAGCGGACGGCCGGCCGCCTCCGGCGTCGGGCGGACAAAGCCCACCAGCATCGCCGTCTTCGTGCACCGCCGCGCCAGCGCCTCGACGGCCGACACGCTGTCGGCGACCAGACGCTCCTTCCGCAGCAGGTCGCGCGGCGGATAGCCGACGATCGACAGCTCGCCGGTGACCAGCAGGTCCGCGCCGGCCTCCGCGGCCCGCTCGGCGGCGCGCGCAATCCGCTCCGCGTTGCCGGCGATGTCGCCGACCACCGGGTTCAGTTGTGCCAAGGCGATCTTCATGTCCGGTGAAAGCCCATAGGCTACCATTCCGTCGGCGGCTTTTCACGGACAAAGCCCCCGCGGCACGCGGTTGAAATGCGCGCCGGCGGCGGCGATAATGGCCGTCAGGTGAGGGTGCGTCCTGCCGTCATGGCTCGGTCCGTGGGCGAGGGGAGCGGGAGCGGCTGCAATGGACGTGGTGCAGGCTATCGGAAAGGTGCGGTTCGCGTCGGCCAGGCCGCAACGCGTCCACGTGAGCCGAAACGGCGCATGCGCCGTCGAGCTGCTCTGCATGGAAGCCGGGCAGGAGGCGAAGGTCACCGCCGGGCCCTGGACGTATTACGTGGTCATGGGCGCCGCCCGGATCGCCGCCGGCCGCCGGGCCGAGCGGATCGCCGCCGGCGAGGCCGCCGTCACCGGGCCCGACGAGGTCCACACGCTCGCCAACGCCGGCGAGGGGCGGCTGGTTTGTCTGGCGGTCGGCCCGTCCGGTTGACGATAATAAGGATGCCCCTCCCTGCCGGGGTTCCGCGCCGTCGGCCGGCCCGCGCGGTTGCCGACCGACGCCGCCGTGGGAGAGCACAATGCAGATTGCCATTGCCCATCCTGCGTTGGCAACCGATCGGCTGGACGAGCTGTTCGTCCGGGCCAAGCAGATCGGCGCCGACGGGGTGGAGGTCCACTACGCCTCGGCGGCGATCGCGACGGCGCTGAACGATCCCGAACACGCCGCGGAGCTGAAGCAGGCGGCCGCGGGGGCCGACCTGGCCGTCGCCGGGCTCTGCCTCGACTGCTTCTGCACCGAGCCGGCGCTGATCGGGCGCCCGGAGATGATCGGCCGGTCTCAGCACGTCCTGCTGGGCGCGATGGGCACGGCCGGGCAGGCCGGCGCGCGAAGGGTCGCCGTGCCGTTCTTCGGCAAGAACGCCATCGAGGTCGACGACGAGTTCGACCGCGCCGCCAACGCGCTGCTGGAGATGATCGATCACGCCGAGGAGGCCGGCGTCGTCCTGGCCATCGAGAGCACCCTCGCCTCGCATCAGCAGGAGAACCTGCTGACCCACCTGGGCAACACGGCGGAGTCGGGGATCTACTACAACACGGCCGTGGCGCTGTCGCGGAAGTACGACCTGGCCACGGGCATCCGCCATCTCGGCCCCGACGCGATCGCGCAGGTGCGTTTCAGGGACGTTCGGATCGCCGAGGCCGCCCCGCCCGACTTCGACGTGCCGCTGGGGGAGGGCAACGTGGACTTCCACACGGTGGCGATGGCGCTTCGGGCGGTGAGCTTCGACGGCTGGGTCGTCGTCGAGCCGCCCCACGCCGAAGACGAGGCCCGCGCCCTGCCCGCCGCCGAGGCCGCCGTCCGCTTCACCCGCGCCGTTCTCGAGGACGCCACCGCACAGTGACTGCCCGATCGATCACCGTGAGCATCCGCCCCGTCCTGCTCGCCGCCGCTCTGCTCCTGCCGGCCGCCGAGGGGCGGGCCGACACGTCGATCGTCGTCAACTTCGGCCCGCACGCGACCGCCGCCGCGGCCGCGCACGGCGAGGCGAGGGTCAACTGGCTCGACGGCGACCGCACCGACGACGTGGTCTGCACCGAGTGTTTCGCCGCCGTGGAGCTTCAGCGCTATCTCCGCCGGGCCACCGGCCGGACCGGCGACTTCGCCGTCGTCGACGACGACGCCCCACCGGGCGGGGACTGGATCGTCGTCGGCGGGGCGGCCACCAACGCCGCCGCCCGCCGGCTGCCGCCCGTCGGCGGGGCGGGCGCGGCGGACAGGCCGGCCGGCGAGGCGAGGCCCGAGAGCTACCGCATCCGGACGCTTCGCGTCGGCACGCGGCGCGTGGTTCACCTGGCCGGCGGCGGCCGCGTCGGCACGCTCTACGCGGCCTACGACCTGCTGCATCGCCTCGGCTGCCGCTGGTTCGCGCCGGGCCCCGACCACGAGGAGATCCCCCGGATCGCCCGCGTCGGCGAGGTGAACGCGGCCGCCGCGGCGTCGTTCGACACGCGCGGCTTCCACGCGTGGGAGGATCGCGGCGACGAGGCCTTTCTGCTCTGGATGGCCCGCAACCGGCTGAACTACTGGTGCGTCGAGCAGGACAGCCACCCGCTGATGCGCAAGCTGGGCATCCGCATGTCGTGCGGCGCGCACGACGCGCAGAAGCTGTTTCTCGACCCGGCCGGGGCCTGGCCGTACGACCACCCGAAGTTCGCCGGCGACGAGCGGGACGCGAAGGGCAACAGGAGGCGGGCCGATCCCTACGTGGTCGGCAAGGCGTACCGGGGCGACGCCGACGGCGACGGCAAGCTGAGCCGGTTCGAGGCCCATCCGGAGTGGTTCGCGCTGGTCGGCGGGAAGCGCGTGCCGGGCATCCGCGGGGAGTTCGGCACGAACTACTGCACCTCCAACCCCGACGCGACGGCCGAGTTCATGAACAACTACGTCCGCGCGCTGATCGACGGGCCCTACCGCGATGCCGACGTGGTGCGCTTCTGGACGCTCGACGGCGGCAAGTGGTGCCAGTGCCCCGCCTGCAAGGCCCTCGGCACGCCGACCGACCGCAACCTGCTGCTGGTCCACCAGCTCGACCGCCGCATCAAGGCCGCCCGGCGGGCCGGGAAGATCCACCGCCCGCTGATCGTGCGGTTCCTGGCCTACGCCGACGTGCTCAGCCCGCCGAGCCGCCCGCTGCCGAAGGACTTCGACTACCGGACGTGCGTCGCGACGTTCTTCCCCATCGTCCGGTCCTACGTCTACCCCTTCGCCGATCCGCGCAGCCCGCGCAACGCCCGCTACCACAGGCAACTGCTCGGCTGGGCCGCCGATGCGAAGCGCCACTACCGCGGGAAGATCTGCATCGGCGAGTACTACAACGTCTCCGGCTACAAGTGCCTGCCGATCTGCTTCATGCACACGATGGCCGCCGACATCCCCACGTACCACCGCCTCGGGGCCAGGCACTTCCACTACATGCACTGCACGACGGCCAACATGGGCAACAAGGCCCTGACGAACTACCAGATGGCCCGCCAGCTCTGGGACGTCAAGACCGACTGCGAGGCGCTGTGGGCGGACTACTTCGCCCGCCGCTACGGCCCGGCGGCGGCGACGATGCGCCGGTTCCACGAGTCCCTGGAGAAGATGTTCTGCAACGTCTCCGAGCTGAAGTACGGCCTGTCGCGCCGGCTCAACGGCGGCTCGGAGAACCTGCTGCCCACGCCGGAGCTGCGCTACGACCGCCGCGACGGGATCCGGTGCAACGGGCCGACGTTCGTCGAGATCGTCGCCCACGGCCGCTCGTGCCGCCAACGGATCGACGCCGCCCTGGCCGCCGACCTGCCGCCGCGAATCCGCCGCCGGATCGCCGAGGACGAGCGGCTGTTCACCTACGGCGAGCGGACGATCGGGTACTACCACGCGTGTATCCGGGCCTTCACGGACGCCCGCGCCGGCCGCCGCGACAGCGCGCGGCGACACCTCGCCGAAGCGCAGAAGCTCGCCGACCTGCTCGCCAGGGACACCGCCAGCACGAAGCACTCCTCCTCGCACGCCAACGCCGCCAACGCCTTCTCGGCCAGCCGAGCCACCGGCGCCGTCGCGCACATCCGGCGCCTGCTGGACGCGAAGCCGCCCAAGCCGTGAGCCCTCTGCAACGTCTCCGCCGACCGCCCGGCGGGGCGCTACTTCGCCTTCACGTCCAGGCAGAGCATCTTGGACTGGTCGCGGATGACGAGCTTGCCGTCGGACAGCGACAGCGGCGCCCAGATCTCTCGCCCGCCGAGCAGGCCCTCGGCCTTGGCGAGCTCCTTGTAGCCGTCGGGCGAGGGGTCCATCAGGTGCAGCGAGCCGGCCTGGCCGTCGATGATGAAGATCATCCCGTCGGCCAGCAGCATGTGCCCGCGCTGGAAGTTCGGCCGGCGGCCGGTCTTCCACAAGACCTTGCCTTCCGGGTTCATGCACACCATCCCGTCGCTGGCGCTGTTGGAGTTGCTGTTGGCGTAGAGGTGGCCCTTGTACCAGATCGCGCCGTTCATCTGCGAGTTGCACTCGTCGGTCTTGAACAGCTCCTTGACGGCGAACCCGTCGTCGGCCTTGGTCACCTTGATCATCACCGAGCCGGCGTCGTAGCCGCCCGTGATGAACAGCCGCCCGTCCCCGAGGGCCGTCACGATCGGGATGGTGATGCGGCAGTACCAGCCCGAGTACTTCCACAGGACCTTCCCGCTGCTCGCGTCGACGCCCGCCGCGCCGGGCCCGCCGAGGATGATCTGCTCGACCCCGCCGATCGTCGTCAGCGTCGGCGAGACGTAGTGCATCGAGATCGTCGGCCCCGACCGCCAGATCTCCTTGCCCGTCGCGCGGTCCAGCGCCACCGCGCCGGCCGACTTCGACTGCGGGGCGATGATGACCGCGTTGTCCTTGTACAGCATCGGCGAGTGGGCCACGCCCCACTTTGGCAGCCGCCCGCCGTAGTCCTTCAGCACGTGCTTGGTCCACACCGGCCGGCGGGTGGCCTTGCTGAGGCAGTGGACGTGGCCGAACGGGCCGACGGTGAAGACGAACTTCTCATCGACCGCCGGCGTGGAGCGCGACCCGTCGTGCGACAGCCTGCCCGGCGCGGCGTAGCCGTAGTTCCACTGCTCCTCGCCCGTGGCGAAGTCGAAGCACCGCAGCACGTCCCTGCGGGTGTCGGGGCGGTCGAGGATGTAGACCTTCCCGCCCTGGATGGCGGCCCCGCCGTAGCCCTTGCCGACCTGGACCTTCCAGAGCACCTTCGGCCCGCCGGCAGGCCAACTGCGGGCCAGGCCCGTCTCCGCCGAGCTCGCGTCGCGGTTGGGCCCGCCGAACTGAGGCCAGTCCGCCCCGAGCGACGCCGAGGCCAACACCAGCACCGCCGAGCAGAACGTCAATGTCTTGCGCATTGTCAATCTCCCAAGTTGTTCCATGCCCTTGCGGCGGGGAACGCTTCGTCCGGCCCGGCGCACACACACCGTCCGGGTCCCGCCGGCCGCCATGTTTAACGCGGCGGAAGCGGGCAGGTTTTTCGTTCTTTGCCGCAACCGGCAGTTTCCGTACGCTCGGCAGAGCGGTTCGCCCGCCTCTGCCCGCCGCGGGCTGCGGATCGACGGAACAGGCGGCCGGCCGTCGGCTTGACACGAACCCGCCGCCGAGGTCCAATCGCTTCGACCGCAGTGCGAAGGAGACGGCGAGCATGGGAAGGAAGGTCCGGGCCGGCATCGTGGGGATGGGGATCGGCAAGGTCAACGGGCGGGCCATCGACGCCAACGGCCGCGCCGAGATCGTCGCGATCTGCGACATCGTGCCGGAGAAGATGGACGTCTTCGAGGCCGAACTCGGCCGGCCCGTCAGGAAGTACGTCGACTACAAGAAGATGTGCCGCGACGCCGAGGTCGACGCCGTCTTCGTCGGCACGCCGAACCAGGTCCACGTGCCCGTCGCGATGGAGGCGGTCCGGCGGGACAAGCACGTGCTGTGCACCAAGCCGCTGGCCGACGCGCTCCGCCCGGCCGAGCGGCTGATCCCCGCGGCGGAGAAATCCGGCGTGGTCAACATGATGTCGCTGAGCACGCGCTTCAGCCCGAACTGCGACTACCTGGCGCGGCAGATCGGCAAGGGGCTCTTCGGCGAGCTGTACTACGCCCGGGCGCGGAGCATCCGCCGCAGCGGCATCCCGGACTGGAACCTGGAGTTCATTCAGAAAGGCGGGGGGGCGTTTCGCGACATGGGCGTCCACGCCCTCGACGCGGCCTGGTGGCTGCTGGGGCTGCCCCGGCCGATCAGCGCCACCGGCGTGGGCGGGGCGAAGTTCGGGCCGAAGGGGCTGGGCTTCTGGGAGTTCCGCGCCGTGCCGCGAAGGCATTACAGGCAGTACGCAGCCGACGACTACGCCGGGGGGCTCATCCGCTTCGAGGGCGGCGTGGGCTTGCAGGTCGAGAGCTTCTGGGCCTCGCACCAGCCGGAGGAGTTCCAGGTCGAGCTGTTCGGCACGAAGGCCGGCGGCTCGCTCGAGCCGATCCGCATCTACCGAACCGTCGACGGCGCGCCGCAGGACATCGAGGTGAAGCTGCCCGCCGGCCCGACCGCATGGGACCGCATCGCCGCCCACTTCATCGAGTGCATCCTCGACGGCGCCGAATGCCTCGCCCCCCTGCGCCACGGGCTGATCGTCCAGCGAATGATGGAGGCCCTCCTCAAGAGCGCCAAGACCGGCCGCGAGGTCCGGCTGGCGTGAACGATATCCGGAAAAGGGGACTGGCTCCGAAGCAAAGCGCAGGTGCCTGTCCCCTTTTCCGGGCCACGCGGCGGGACGAACAGCAGAAGAAACAGCCGAGGACGAGTACGAGAACGAGTACGAGGACGACGGGCGCATCGGCGCGGCTCGGACAATCAAGCGTTCGTGACACCAGGAGACGACAGACATGCGTACCCAGCTCGGGTTCATTGCCGCCAACGACCTGGCGGGCGTGGAGGCGGACGCGGCCTTTGCGGCCGAGCACGGCTTCGAGGCGCTGGAGTTCAATCATTGGGCGTCCTTCAGGGACCTGACGGCCGAGACGGTCGCGAAGATCCGCGAGATCCTCGACGCCCACGGCGTCGGCTGCTCGGCGCTCGGGCTGTGGGGCTGGAACCACATGTCGCCCGACCCGGCCGAGCGGGCCGAGGCCCACGAGATGCTCGGCCGCGCGATCGACTTCGCCGCGACGCTCGGCGCCGAGGGCCTCGTCACCGGCGGGGGGGACATCCCCGAAGCGACGCTCGAGCAGAAGGCGGAGCGATTCGGGGAGATCTTCCCGCCGTTTCTCGAGCGGATCGAGGCGGCCGGGATGAAGGCGATCTTCTACGCCGTCCACGGCAACAGCTTCTTCGACAGCGTGGCGGCCTACGAGGCGGTCTGGCAGGAGTTCCCCAACGTGCTGATCAAGTTCGACCCGGCCAACTGGAAGCACCACGGGGACGACTACCTCGCCGTCGCGCGGGGCTGCGGCGACAAGATCGGGCATCTGCACGTCAAGGAGCACGTCTACCACGACGGCGAGCTGGCCAGCCAGCCTCCCGCCGGCATGGGCGACATCGAGTGGGGCAAGCTGTTTGCCTTCCTTTACGAGCACGACTACGACGGCCCGCTGTCGGTCGAGCCCCACGGCCGCGTCTGGGGACGCGGCCGGATGCAGCGCAAGATGCTCCTGCTGACCCAGCGATACATCAGCCGGTTCCTGATCTGAACAAGCTCCGCAGTCAACGGGAGCCTCCAGAGACACGCCTGTTTCGCCCCCGGCCCCCCGACCGGGGGCTCTTCATCCGAGAAACCACCGCTCCCTCACATCCCCCATCGCGCCCCCATCGCCCGACCCGCCCATTGCCCAACCGCCTGCCACGGTCTAAGCTCCCCGAACCGGTGTTCCAGCAAGAAGAGCGACAATGCCCGTAGGACCCGAGCTGCATCCCGAGACCCCGTCCGCCCCGTCGGTCGCGCTGCACCGCCGGCGGGGCCTGCTGCTGGTCGGCATCGCCGCGGCGGGTGTGGGCTTCGCGCTGACGGTCCAGGTTGCGGTCAACTCGAACTTCGTGGCCGACGAGATGCGGCTGGCGCCCTTCCAGCAGGGCCTGCTCGAGGCCGCGAGAGAGAGCTGCGGCATCATCGCGCTGGGCGTGCTGGCCGGTCTGGCCGGTCTGGCCGAACCGCTCGTCGGCGCCGCCGCGCTGGCGCTGCTCGCCGTCGGGCTCGGGGCCTACTCCGTCGTGCCCACCTTCGGCTGGCTCGTCGTGGCCAGCCTCGTCTGGAGCCAGGGCTTCCACGTCTGGCTGCCCCTGCCGCACTCGATGACGCTCGCGCTGGCCGAGCCCGGGCGGGCGGGCTACCGCCTCGGGCAGATCCGCTCGGCCGGGGCCGTCGGGGCCGCCGCCGGGCTGATCGCCGGGCTGACGCTGACCAGGCTCGGGGCCGAGGTCCGGTCGCTGTTCGTCGTCGCCGGCGCGGCGGGCCTGCTGGCGGCCGGGGCCTGCCTGGCCATCCCGCGCGGGATCAAGACGCCGGGCCCGCGGCTGGTCTTCCGCCGGAAGTACGGCCTGTACTACCTGCTGTGCTTCCTGGAGGGCTGGCGGAAGCAGATCGCCGTGGCCTTCGCCGGCTACCTGCTGGTGCGGAAGTACCGCGCGCCGCTGATCGAGATGCTCTACCTGTCGATGGGCATCCACGCGATCAGTTGGGCCGCCTCGCCGCTGGTGGGCAAGCTGATCGACCGGGTCGGCGAGCGGCGGGTGCTCGTGTTCTACTTCACCGTGCTGACCGGCCTGTTCGTCTGCTACGCGGCGATCCCCGTCGCCGGCGTGCTCTACGCGATCTACGTCGTCGACGGGGCGATGTTCGTCTTCGCGATGGCCCTGACGACCTACGTCAACCGGATCGCCCCCAAGAGCGAGCACACGCCGACGCTCAGCATGGGCGTGGCCATGAACCACGTCGCCGCCGTCACCATGCCCCTCGCCGGCGGGCTGCTGTGGCGATTCGCCGGACACGAATGGGTCTTCTACATCGGCGCCGCCGTCGCCGCCGTCAGCATCCTGCCCGCCCTCCGCATTCCGAGGCACAGAACGGCGACGACAACCGAAGCGTCGTGATCCGAGGACTGCGTCCCACCCCCCCAGCGCATCCCCCGAAGATGGCATGAGTAAGAGATGGACGTCGAATGAGTATAGGCGGTCCCCTCGCGGGTCGAG
>Ga0180438_10007549_pt1 | contig 14125 bp, 10 predicted proteins | sample SS_ome_12_FD_132455 | JGI IMG/M metagenome (GOLD analysis project Ga0180438, IMG submission 132455) | Hypersaline lake sediment archaeal communities from the Salton Sea, California, USA - SS_3_D_2 metaG | ecosystem: Environmental > Aquatic > Non-marine Saline and Alkaline > Hypersaline >... | reverse complement strand
GCGGGAAAGTTTGGAAAACAACCGAAGGATGGCGAATAAAGAGAGAAGTATTTCCAAGCATCTTCATAGAAGTAATATGGAACGAACAGAAAGGATTAGATATTTCTTTTTCGGGAGATAAACTTTCGCAGAATATTAACAGTTATCACATAGAGTTAGTTGGAATTTTCTTGATTAACCATGTTTTAAGATACATCACGACTACGAATAAAGAGAAAGAGATGCCAGATATTTGTTGGATGATGTTTTCAAGGTATTATACCAAACAAATTGAAAAATAAAAAGAATTTCATTACATTTCGCTCTCAGCTAATTTTCTTCGAATAACGACTTGATCCAATTCGTCTTTAATGATATTCATCATTTTCGATCTTTCTGAACTTTTTATTGCTATTAATCCGTGAGTTTTGACTTGAAGCACGTTTTCAACGCGTTCAGCGCTTAACCGTCCATCTGTCTTGATAAGATCTTGTTTATTTGCGATGGCGATTATTGGGCATTCACTTCCTATTATCTTGTTGGAATGGTCTATTAATTCTTTCGAAGTTAACACATTTCTAGGTGTAGAATCAGTAACAATAAAAATAATGTCAGATCCTAACAAATAATCTTTAAGATAAATCTTTAAATAGGCCTTTTGGCCTCCAAAATCCCACACATTCAATTTAAAATTACCTAATTTCACGGTTTTAAGATCAAATCCTTGAGTGGGTAAATATTTTTGATTGTTTAATGAGTTTCGTGATAGCAACTTTAAAATCGTTGTTTTTCCAACGGCAGGATGTCCGACTATTGATATTTTAACCAAATTTTCAATATTTGAATTCATTATTATCGTGTTAATTCTTTGGATACAATTAAGATATATGAATACAAATTTTGTATATTAAAATCTACGATATCTATATGCTTTCTATATAGTATTTAGACAATATAAAAAAAAAAAAATGAGATTATGTTTTCAATCCTAAGTACATTAACACTGAAAAGCTGCACATGAAAAGACGCACAATACCTATTGCAATTCCAGGATCGAGTAATGCATCAAATAAACCTGTAATAACGAATATATAGAATGCTATTGCCATATAGATAAATTTATTTCTTAAAATACCAATTGACTTTTTTGCTTTAACTGCAAATCCAGTTGCAACGAAAATTAATAGGTACACTAAGAAAAAGGCAATTAAAAAGAATGTATAATAATGGGTGTTAAAGCTTGCATCTAATAAACGACCTAGTGCAGGAGTTTCAAATGGTTTGAAGGAACTTGTAGTAAATCCCCATAAAAATATTTCAAAGATAATACCTGAAATTGACATTATTACAATTAAGGTCTTCTTTTTACTAGGTGCAATTAATTCGCCTCCTATAATGGCAACAATCACAACCCCTGGACCTATCATCGTGTAGCTTAATAGACCATAGATTTCTGGTGGTGTAATGTGTATTTCAAATAGTAACCACATGAAAAGATCTGTTGTTGGACCTAACCAAAAGCTCCCTATACATAATGTCATTATTCCTGCATAAGTTAAAAGTTTTGCATTTGATCTTGTTCCTTTAATAACACACACTATTCCGAAAGTCACTGAAGATACTATGATCGCCAACGCCGTTAATCCATCTAACCAACCAATCAGGTCTAAATAACCAACCATAAAAATCATTCTTTAAATTATAATTACTATTATTAGGATCTAAATTAATATAAATTTTAAAATTTTTTAAAATAAGTCAATTCTGTTTTTTCTTTAGAGTATTGGAATGTTGTAATAGAACAACAATAAAATAAGTGAGAAGAAAGTCGGGATCACTAAACTGAGTGAGAATAATCTTTGAGAGACTCGAATGCATTCTTGCAATGTAGTCATGATAACATTGAAATAACTCGGATTCCCCCAAATTTTAACATCATCTTCGATCGAATCTTTATAATAGAACTCCACAGGCTCCATGTCTTTTTCCGCTTTTTTTATTAATTTTGCAAGCTTATCCAAGATCACATCTATTTTAATTCTATCACCAATTGGGGAATATCCCCTACGGGTAAGTTGTCTTGCGACTGTATGTGAATCAGAAGTGGTAATTTCTCCTCTTTCAATCCCTCTATTCTGAAGCAAGTTTAACACGTAAGATCGAATGTCAATGTACGCATTGTTTGCGTCAAAATGGATTAGAGCTGTTTTTTGCTCTGTTTTTAAGTTCTTGAATAAATGGACAACAATGCCACCAAAGCCAATTCCGTCTTTTTCTGTAAATTCCTGGCAATAATCTTTTGCTAAGCCATATAATAGAGGAATGTTATCATTCTCCATCAGTTTTTTGCTAGAGAAGAAATTTTTCGAGACATTAATAAGATCTTGTGCTTCAATCGAATCTTTTTTAACCAATATCTCGTCTCCGACTATTGAATTGTGAGCGTCAATAGCAATTATATCTCGGAATCCATTGGATTGAGCAAGATCGCGAATTTGGTCTCCAACCTGTGCTTGAATATCATCAGAAGGAAGTGGATGTCTTGTCAGAAAAGCAATTGGGACATCACCAACTTGTAAACCAATAAGTTTAGCGGAATTAGAAATATGTCTTGAAAAGTCCTTAACTTCTTTTATCCATTTTATAGAGGAATCGTTCTGAATATCGTTGACATCGTGTTTTATTTTGTTAATCACTTTATCGACTTCACCTTGCGTGGTTAAATTCTGGGTATGATCGTTTGTTGTATGATAAACTGTAGCTCCAGGTATGTTTAGCAATGCTTTATATATATGCTCAGGTAAATCAGATGAACCACAAGTCTTGAACGGTCCAAAATGAACGTTTGGTACCACGAAAGCTCCCTTCAACTCCTTATTTCTTTCACTCCTTATAAATAAGTATTGAATTTTTACTCTTGATGTGATCCCTACATTATCAAATAATTCCTCGATAGGACCATCGTGTCCTTCAGTAATCATTGAAAGAACAAAAGCCCTTATGAATTCATAACCGCCTAATCCCGTTGCATCTTTATAGATTCTACTCACATGAGATAATCTCCTTCTATAAGGTATTGCAAAAATAAAAGCACATGAACAAAAAAAGAGTATTGCTCTCACGAAGAAGTTCAGTGAGAATTGAGCAGTAAAAAAGCTATATAAAATGATAGCAACTACTGGTTGAATGAGAGATAAAATCACACTACCTCTAAAACCTGAAGTTGTAAAAGAGAAATAAACGACAAACGCAAGGATGTATGCTAATAATGCTCCTAACATGAAAAAAATCTCTTGAAAAGCGATATTTCCGAAAATAAAAACGATTATTTTTCCAAAAATGAACGATCCTCCTATAATTGAAGAAAAGAAAACATTCAATTGAATTGTCCATCCTTTAGGAGGTAGTTTTAAAATAGGAGCTCTTTTTGAGTAAAAGATTAAAGATATTAACACGCCAGAAGAAGATACTACCAAATAAATGACTGCTAATGTAAATATATATATGAATGTCCACTCTTGTTGAAAAAGTAAATAAAAAAGCAATGATAAAGCTGAAATAATTAGTGGAGTACCAAGAAACATGAGATAAGCTAAAAATTTACTAGAAAAGAATTCCATGTATGAAAAGATACCGGGAACATGCCGAGTTGATTGTTTAGGAGCATACATTAGTCTATTTTTTTGATATAATTTTTCAATAATTTTTTTTTGATTCTAATTCTATTTTAATGAATAATTAGTATATTTTATTTTTGATTTGAAAAATTATAAATTGAAGAAAAAATAAATAAAACTATGGAAAAAGACTCACATGAACTAGATAAATACAGTTTAGCGAATAAGAAATTCGGAGATTTCTTTTCAGAGGGTTTAAATTTATTTGGTAAAAATTATGGAAAAATAATTATACCGTTTATCATTTTTCTCGTAATCTCAAATTTATTAATCGTGTTTTTGTTGACAGATTTAAGGTGGTTAGCTAATACATTTACAGCACAATTGGACCCTATCCTGGATAAAATGCTTACAGCTCCAGACACAGTTACTGAACAAGATATGATTATAGTGCTTCAATCAATGTTAGTTGAAATTGGAGTATCCGGGCTTGCAGGAATTATAGGAGCTTTATTCACAGTAATAGCAATGAGTTCTGTAGGGAAATATCTTCATGAAAAGTATTTATATGGTAATGCAGATTTTAGCAAAGAATTCAAGAAAGCCTTTAATAAAAAGATGATTTTACCAATAGTTATTCTTGGACTATGTGTACCAACTGGAACTTTTTTCATGTTATTTATTCCAGGTATCCTTATTTTTTATTATTACATATTCCTTTTTTACACGTATGATAATAAAGACATAAAGAATCCAACTAAAGAAACCCGTGTAATTGTTAAAGGCAATTTTTGGAGCATTATAGGAGTATTTATTATTAGCGTATTTATTACCACATTAGTTAGTACTCCAATTGATTATGTTTTAACTTTTGCTTGGAACATCGATGCTGCAACATATTCAACATGGTTAAATCCAGCTACGCGTAATTACCCCCTTTTAATCTTATACCAATTATCTAACGATATTGTTGGCATCTTGCTTAGTCCTCTTTTTATCTGCCTGTTGACGCCTTTATTCGTCACTTCAAAAGCAAGATATGATTTAGGATATCAAAAAGGATATTATCCTCAAAGAATTAGATATGGGGAAGAACCAGTTCCTTATTCAAGTTATCCTCGAGAATCAGAGAGCTCATCGAGTTTTGATGAGGTTGAGCTAGTTGCAAAAGTATCTGAAGTAAAAGAAGGAATGTATTGTCCATTCTGCGGTGCGTATATTAAAACTCCTAAGAAATTTTGCGTGAAATGCGGAGAATCTTTACAATTTAATTAAGAGGTCGAATTGAAATGTATTTAAATTTTGAAAAAAAGATGGAGATTGATATAGAATCATTAAATTCGCCTATCGTTCTTATCGGATGGCCTGGAATTGCTTTAGTATCAAAATTAGCAATTAGTTCAATTAAAGACTCAATAGACGCAAAATTATTTTTAGATATTGATTGTTTTGATTTCCCACCTAAAAGTAAAGTTGAGAATGGTTCATTAGAAATTCCTACAGCTCAAGTATTTTATAAACCTAGCGATTCTGGAAATCAAGAAAACGATTTTTTCATTTTAACGGCCGATTATCAACCTCAGACTCCCGAAGGTGTTTTTGAATTTTCTAAACTTTTTTGTGAAGAAATGGATAAACTTACAGGTGGTAAGATAAAAATGTATGTTTCTGCAGGAGCATTAGTAACTGATAAAGTTAATGAAATACCTAATGTTCATATCTGTGGTACCCATCAAGATCTTGTAGAGACATTTTTAAAGCAAGACAACACGAAGTTAATGGATAGTGGAGTCATAGCTGGCGCTAATGGGATTTTGCCTGCCTGGGCAGGATCAAAAGGACATGCTCCAGGGATTTGCTTATTAGCTGAAACGCTTCCGTTACCCATGATGTCGCTTGACCCACGTGCTTCAAAGGCTTTAGTGGAATTAATAAAAAATTACTTCAGCATAGACATGGATTTCAGCGAGATTGACAAGAAAATTGAAGAAATGGAAACAATTTTCGATTCTTTCAGAAAACAAGCGGAACATTACATGAAAGATGATCGCGAAGAATTAGGAGGATCTGACTCCTACTTCCGATAAAATAGTTATTTTGAGGCTTTTTTAATCAAATTTGACGAAATGAGAAGTTTTTATTTCAATCAATTCTATTTCTATATTAATTATAAATAACGTTCAAGAATAAAATAATAATCAGACTGATATAAAATGAAATTTTTGAAATTATTTACGCCGTTTAAAATCAAGAATATGGTCGTATCTAACCGCATTGTAATGCCCGCACTTCACACTAATTTAGCCAAGAATGGATTTATGACAGATAAATTAAATAATTTATATGCTGAACGGGCCAAGGGTGGTTGTGGATTAATACTTGTTGGAGGATGCTATGTTAGCCACTATGGAATGGGCGTACCGATGATGATAGCTGCTGACGATGATAAATTTATCCCTAAATTAACGGAGTTTACTGAAGCTGTTCATGGTGCTCGCGAAGACGTAAAAGTAGGTATGCAACTATATCATAGCGGTCGTTATAGCATGGATTTTGTAATAAAAACTACGCCTATCAGTTCAAGTGCCACATACTCGCGTTTCTCAAAATGCACGCCGAGAGCAATGGACATGGAAGATATCAAAAGAGAACAGCAGGCTTTTGCTGACGCTGCTGTGAGAGCCCAAAAAGCGGGGTTCGATTGCGTTGAAATCTGTGGAAGCGCGGGGTATCTCATGGATCAGTTCCTTTCTCCGATCGTGAATATGAGAACGGACAAATATGGTGGCTCCTTAGAAAACCGCTTGAGATTTCCACTTGAAACGATCGAGTTGATAAAAGGTGCAGTTGACGAAGATTTTGTAGTAGGCATGCGAATGGCGGGTGATGACATGATGGAAGGGAGCATCACATACAAAAATAAGATTCCCATAGCAAACGCTTATGAAGACGCTGGTATCGACTACCTTAACATTACAGGCGCATGGCACGAGACAAAAGTACCCCAACTTACCATGGACGTCCCGCCAGGATGTTATACTTACCTGGCTGAGAATATCAAAAATAATGTTTCAATCCCCGTCTTTGCGTCAAATAGGATTAACGATCCCGTGTTAGCAGAGCAGGTGTTAATGGCAGATAAGGCTGACGCAATCTGTATAGGAAGGGGATTAATGGCCGATCCTTATTTACCTGAAAAAGCAATAAGAGGCGAGCTTCACGATATCATGCATTGCATTGGTTGCAATCAAGGTTGCTTTGATGGACTTTTTGCAATGAAACCAATTGGGTGTTTAAGAAACGCTCGATTAGCAAATGAGGCGAAAACGGAGTTAAAACCTATTACAGAGAAAAAGAAAATAATGATCATAGGGTCTGGTCCCGCAGGCTTAGAAGCAGCAAGGGTTGCTGCCATTCGAGGATATGAGGTACACATCTTTGAAAAAGAAGATCGAATTGGCGGTCTTTTAAACATCGTGCATATACCTGCCGGAAGACACGAATTTTATAGGATGCTCGAAGATTATCAATACTGGATTCAAAAATATGGCATTACTGTGCATTATGGAACAGAAGTAACCACTGATGTCGTAAAAGAATTCAATCCTGACTTTGTCTTCCTCGCAACTGGAACCTTACCAATAAAACCGCCAATCCCGGGAATCGATGGAGAACATGTGTATTGGGCAAATGATGCTTTAAATGGAGACGTTCCCATTGGTAATAACAACGTGATTATCGGAGGCGGAGCTACTGGTATTGAACTGGCAATATTCATCGCAAAATATGGAAAATTAAGCCTTGAAGCGTTTGAGTTTCTCACAAACTATAAAGTATTAGAGAATGACGATGCCCTTAGCAAGTTGTATAAGGGAAATAAGAAAGTCACTGTCATGGAGATGCTTCCAAGATGTGGAGCTAACCTGGGTAAATCTACGAAGTGGGTGTTGCTTGATAAATGTGATATGTTAGGTGTCAAATTTCTCACGGGAGTAAACGTAACCAATATTGCTAAGGACTCAATATCATACACTGACGCTTCTGACAAAGAACAAGTATTAAACGACGTGGATGCCGTATATTACGCAACAGGAGTCAAGCCAAATAATGAACTCTTCAAAGAGATTCAAGCATTGGGCTTTGTTGTTGAAAGAATCGGAGATGTGAAAAAGCCCGCAACAGTCTTAGAAGCTGTTGGAACTGCCTTTAAAATTGCTAATAAAATCTAACTTTTTTTATTTATTTTTCAATTTTATACAAACACATTGGAACAAAATCATATTGACTAACAGAAATACAACGGAAATAACTGCTCAGATATGGAATGATATAAATTCGAAATTAAATCATGTCAATATCCGCTCTCGTAACTACATCAATGATGTCATAACTCTCATTAGCAATGAGATGGGCATTGATAAAATATTATCAATCATCTTGTTTGGAAGTCAAAATTCAAGTGCTCATGAAGACACGGTCATTTCTGATTGCGATTTACTAATCATTTTTGATAACTCCGTTACCAATAGAAATATAAGAAATGTAGAAAAATATTTTATGTCCTTGGAAATTAAGCACCAATTTCGAGAGTTTAATTATACCCTCCCTAAAAAGATTCTAGGCGTGGTTCAGCAAACCACGGGAATGTTTATCTCTCATTTTATGACCCAAAAAAAATACTGGCAAAAAGCAGAGTTTCACAAAATATTTCATGTGAATGAAGTATTTACGGTATTTTTTGCACCATCTAGGATTGTCTTGAGTTCGGTCATTGATAACAGTACTCTCTTGTATGGAGAGGATTCTAGGGATGAGGTCAAAAATCAAATCAAGATCCCTTTCTACGACATGATCAAGAGCATTTTAATGAATTTAATAATAGCTATTTTTTCAATCGTGATAACCCCTTTTAGCAGTCTCAATTCGATAAAGTACGAATTAGAGGCAGTTAAGTGGGCGTTAAGAGCTTCGAATTATTATAGCTATGAGGACTCTAAATCTCTTGAGAAAATAATAAAAAGATTTATGCTTTTTGAAAGACCACGATTCAAGAAAAGAGCTGAGAAATTTTATTCTGAATTCCTCCAACTGCGAAAAAATCCTGAACGTGATCTAAGCTTTATTCTTCGGGTGCCCTTTAGAATCTTGAAGATTCATGTGAAAGGATTACTATTCAAGAGTATTAGAGAGAAAAAATCCTCGAAAAATAAGCAGTAAATTTGTTCTCTTAAATGAGTGTACAATATTCCAAAGTCGATACTTTTTTATATTCGATACGAGATTTAAGCACTATCTAAAGTCAATAACAAGTTAGGTTTAAGAATATATAAAATCAGTAAGCATGGACTGCATAAATCAAATTCTAAGCTTTTACAATGATACAGCAAGTAAAGAGAATCAAGATTCTCAAGAAGTTAAAATTTGGTCTTTAAATACCTTGCGCCGTCTAATGGAAACTCTCAATAGCGAAGAGGACCACTTGAGAGTTAAGAATTGCTTGCTTTTGGTGTTGAACTTGTTCTTTGGCTTCGATTCTCCGGATAATATAAGTAATAAAGGAAAATCCTCAAAGGAATTGTCAAATACGGAAAGACGCCAGATGTATGACTTACTAAAAATGGAGTTAAATAATTGAAAATACTCTCAAAAATCCTTTAAAAAACGGTAAAATCGACTTCTTTCCACTGGTCGTAGTTCTCAAATATCTCGTCGATTTTCTTTAAAATATCCAAGAGTAATTTCTTAGTCTTGTTATCTTTAACGAAAGTACTTTCGATGATCTTATATAGATTTACTTGATATTCTAAAGTTAATTCTGAGATTTTCATCAAATCTTCCTTGAGAATCCCTTTTTGACTTAGCTGCCTGAAGATATTTTCGACTTCCTCTCTTAATTTTCTCGTAGCATCTAGGGATTTTGAACATTTATCAAATAAGTCCTTTTCCTTGTCATACATTATTTTTTCTTCTTTGGTCAATCTAAAATCTTCGTTTTCTTCCAATCTTTCCTGTAAAAGCTGTTTTACTCTATTGTAAATTATGATTGCCTCGTTTATCTTGCTCATGCTTCGTATTAAATCCCGGTTGCGTAATAATTTTGCCTCAACAATTTTTAAATACGCATCTTCGTAATAAGTTTGAAGCTCACCAAATGTGCTTTGACCCCATATGCTTATTCTTTCGGCAAGTTTTCTCAAACTTTCTGTCAAGTCATCAGTTTCCCTTGCTGTCAGCTTCTCTTTCTTAAGCTCTTTATAGATCTTTTTGGCTTCATTCTTTACGGTTACGACTCTTATTCTCATGCCCATTGCTTTTTTTTCAATATTAGTGATAGACCTAGTACTCCCTTCTCTTTCGCAGAATTTAAAAATTTTTAACGAATCGTCTAACAGTTGAAGGAACTTTTCTTCGTCTGAAATAATGTAATACTTAGAATCTTGGACTTTTTGTATCGCTTTATCCATTTGAAATTCGAGCTCGAAAACGTGGTCGATTAATGTCAATTGCCTTCTTTCAGATAGTGTCGTGGATTTTTTATCCATCTCTTTCACCACGGTTTTACTTGCCCTGAACCACAAAATCCCTGCGGGGACCCATAATAATACTGAAAAAACCATCATCCAATACATACTTCCAAACATGGAAATCATTAACGATGACAATAAAAGCGTGAATCCCTTACCCAGTTGTTCCGAGAGGTTAAAAAAAGAAGCAGCGGTCCCCTTATGTTCTGGCATGTTCACATCGACCATCACGGCGTTCCTATTTGCCACTGGACCCGCACTCAAAATTGAAGCAAACAACGCAAAAAAGAAGCATACTACGTAATTCGGATACACAACAAATATTTGAACCATGGTTAATATGATATATCTTCCAACTTCTTGTGTTGGAATTGGAGAGGGATACGCTATACCGAGCGCGGACGCATCAACTACATTAAGGGAGAAAAACATTATTAAAGCTAATGGAATGGCCAACAACATGCAAAAAGTTGCCAATCTCGCTCGATTTTTCTTGTTCCTGCGAAATAACACGTCGCCTAAGTAAGATAGAATGACATTTCCTAGGACATAACCTATTCCCACCATTCCGGCAAATATTGTGGATGTCTGAAGCCTGATCTCGTTAGGCAGCATGTAAAAGAACTTGATATTTATAGTTGAGGTCAAGAAATAAACGAGTATCGTCCCGGGGATGATTGAAAAGAACCCTTGGATGATGAGATTACGGTTTGTTTTTTTTTGCGTGATTGCGGCTAAATCGTCCATTGAAATCCTATAGCTGTATTCTAAATTATAATCAGACAATTCCAATAACTCGGCCTCGCTTGCTCCGGGATTGGGTATCTTGGCAAAAAATAGTATTATGATTATGATGAAACTCATTCCTGATAAAATAAGAAAAGGAAACCTCCAACTCGTGAGAGGGCCTAAAAAAGATGAAAGTGCCTGCCCACTAGCGTTTGATATTGAACTTAAAATTGCTAACGAGCCAAACCATCCAGATCTTTCGTCTGCTGGTATCACATCCGATATCAACGAATAACCGATGGGTAAAACGCATCCTAAACCTGCCCCGCTAATTGCTCTCGACAACAACAACATCTCGTAAGAATCACTGAAAAAAGTTAATAACATTCCAAACGTCCACGAAAAAGCGCCCGCTAAGAGAACCTTTATTCGATCGATTCTATCGGCAAAATAACCCCACGCAAGCGCGAAACAAGCGCTAATTAACACAAAAAAGGCATCAGGAATAGCGAGATATGCCTCTATAATGCCAAATTCTTGTTGAATAGCGGCATAACTAGGAATGAGCATGTTGGCGCACGCTATTGATACAAATAAGAGTACCATCACGAGCACAATTGGAATGAAGTCCTTTCGTCGTATTTTTGTGAGAGGAATGGTGTATTACCACTTGAATTTATAGCAATTAAGTGTGATAAGAGTCGACGGTTAAAAAAATTAATTAAGCCTTTTTTTCTGATTTTTGTTACTTTCTTCGATAACCTTTTTATACAATCTTGTCTTATCACAAAATTATTAATTTCTTATATGTAAGAGGGTTGTAAGAATAATACCATATATATTAAGATATAAAATCCAATTATAAAGTGCCTGTGATATTAAAAATGAAAAATTATAGGAGAAATAAAAAAAAATCCCTAGCAATAATTGCATTAGTAAGTTTGTCCATTGTTTTAATCTCAATTTTCTCAATAAATCAATATCTACCAACCATAAACTCAGACTATGATAGGAAACTTCGCCTCAGTGCTGATTCAGATGGGGATGGGTTAGAGGATGACGATGAGATAAATAATTATGGGACTGATCCATTTAATAATGATACTGATGATGATGGATTATTAGACGGCGAAGAAGTATTGATATATGGGACCTATCCAATATATGTTGATTCTGATAGTGACGGAGTATTAGACGGCGAAGAAGTATTGATATATGGAACCGATCCTCTTGATTCCGATACTGATTCTGATGGAATAACTGATAGTTATGAACTATTTAATCTTGGAACAGATCCATTAAGTTTTCGGGATCCAGGATATTTTCCAATCTCCATTTATAAGAATGAAGATTTTGAATCTTTAGGCTTTCCAGGCAATGGCACAGAGTTTAATCCTTACATCATTGAAGATTTAACAATTATTCATCGAAGTAAAACTCTGATACATATCGAAGATACAACCGCTTATTTTATCATTCGTAATTGTGAATTAGATGCTATTCGTGGGTCCACCTGGGGTATTAGATTGAAAAATGCAAGTTATGGCTCGATACTCGATAATCTAGTATACAATACCGTAAGAGCCATTTGCTTGGAAGCAGGTTCTCACGATAATCTTGTTTCTAACAATACTATTCGTGACAATACTAATTATGGAATACTACTTGGGGCTTTTAACAATACTATAATCAATAATGAAATTTATAATACTAAAACGGATGGAATATGGGGGGGTGGTAGAGATAATATCATCACTAATAACATCATTCACGATAACGATAGGGCAGGAATCTTTTATTATACAGCAAAAAATAATACCATCAAGGATAACACTATTTATAATAATCAATATGGGATATATATATATATCATTCTAATAATTCAACAATCTCTGATAATCAAATATTTAATAACTCGGATTATGGAATTCCATTATATGATTCAAACCAGAATATTCTTTTTAAGAATTCAATCGTGAATAATCCTCAACATGGCGCTTACATTCATGATGATTCCACTTTAAATTCATTCGTATGGAATAATTTTACTGGAAATGGAATAAACGCCGAGGATGATGGAGTTAATAACCAGTGGGACAATGGATCTCTTGGTAATTATTGGGACGATTATTCTGGAGTAGATGCAAACGACGATGGAATTGGAGATACTCCACACTTGATTAGTGGTTCTGCAGGAAATCAAGATAATTATCCAATTTGGGATGATGGATTCGACAATGCTGTACCGATAGCTATTAACGATTTCTATTCTACACTCGAGGATATGGTACTTAATATAGATTCATTAGAGGGCATTTTAGATAACGACTATGATGATGATGGTGATTTACTCGAGTCATTAATAGTAGATCTTCCACTCCACGGTGCTCTAATCCTACTTATAGATGGTTCTTTTAGTTATATCCCCGATCCAAACTCTTACGGAATCGACAACTTCACATATATGGCGTTTGACGGATTGACATATAGTAACGTTGCAACAGTCACAATTTTTGTCGAACCAGTAAACGATGCACCTATTGTTGAGGCAGGATTAGATATAGAGATTGATGAAGGAGAATTGATTAGTTTAGCAGGTAGCTTTTCTGATGCAGATCCCTCAGACAGCCATTCAATAGTGTGGGATTTTGGAGATGGTAATTTTGCTTATGACACGCTTAGTCCAATACATATATATGAAGAAAATGGTGTATATACTGTCACCTTAACGGTTACTGATGATAATTCCGTAGAAGATCCTAATGGCCCATTAGTTGGATCTGATATGTTGACAGTGACTGTTGTTAATGTAATGCCAATAGCAGATTTTGAAGCTTATCCTCTGGAAATTTATGAGGGAGAGAGCGTGCAATTTGTCTTTACCGGTTCTGTAAAAAACACTCCCGCATCATTCTTATGGGATTTTGGAGATGGCAGCGTTTCAAAAAACCAAAATCCAACGCATGTATATTTAACTTCTGGTGTATACCCAGTATCGTTAACAGTCACTGACATCGATGGGGATATCTCTATTAAAATTAAAAAAGACTTTATCATAGTAGCAATTGACACTAGACTCCCTCCTCCTAACCGTATTGAACCGAAAAATGGAGCAGAAATCGACGAGAGAGAAGTAACATTCAGATGGGAGCGAGTCGCAGGTGCAGTTGAATATAGGATACAAATTGATGATGATCAATTTTTTAATAATCCCATTATTTATGAGGGTGCAGTGGATTCATGGGTATGGAGAGTAATTACTTTTACTTATGAACT
>Ga0180438_10007547_pt1 | contig 14128 bp, 12 predicted proteins | sample SS_ome_12_FD_132455 | JGI IMG/M metagenome (GOLD analysis project Ga0180438, IMG submission 132455) | Hypersaline lake sediment archaeal communities from the Salton Sea, California, USA - SS_3_D_2 metaG | ecosystem: Environmental > Aquatic > Non-marine Saline and Alkaline > Hypersaline >... | reverse complement strand
GGTACTGGGGCATCCCCCTGCCGATATGGAAATGCGCCAAATGCGATAAGATTAAGGTCATAGGCTCCAAGAAGGTGATTCCTGAGGTCGAAGAGCTCCACAGGCCCTACATAGATAAGGTTGAGCTTGACTGCGAATGCGGGAAGAAGATGAAGCGCATACCTGATGTCCTTGATGTCTGGTTTGATTCAGGCAATGCAATCTGGGCTTCCCTAAGCCCTGAGGAAGTGAAGAAGTACAGCGAAAGGGCCGACCTTATCATAGAAGGGCAGGACCAGATAAGGGGATGGTTCTACTCCCTGCTCGGCTCAGGCGTGGTGCGCTACGGGGAATGCCCATACAAGAAGCTTCTCATGCACGGCTTCTTCGTTGATGAGCATGGGGAGAAGATGAGCAAATCAGTGGGGAACTTCGTCCCGCTTGAGAACATCATCGACAAATACGGGGCTGACAGCTTCAGGCTCTGGGGCATCAGCAATACAATCTGGGATGAGCTGAAATTCAGCTGGGAGGAGCTGAAGAAAGCCACTTCGGACCTCAACATACTCTACAATATGGTCGTTTTCCTTGAAAGGTTCCATCCTTCCAGCAAGATAGATGAGGTTGACCTTGAGGCAACCGACAAATGGATGATAAGCAGGCTGAACTCCACTATCAGGATGTTCAGGAATTCCTTTGATTCATATGAGCTGAACAAAGGCGCCAAGGCACTGCGCTTCTTCATAGTGGATGACCTGAGCAGGTTCTACATGAAGATAGCGAAGGACAGGATTTCCCGCAATGAGAATGCCGCAGGCGCCTTATGGACAATCTACCATGTCATGCTCTCATCGCTCAAGATGTTCGGCTGTCTGACTCCGATGATAAGCGAGCACCTCTACCAGAAGTTCTTCAAGAAATACGAGGAAGAGGAATCCCTTTCCCTGCTTCCGTTCCCTGAGGCTGACGAAGGGGAGATAGATGCCCTTGCAGAGAAACAGATGGAAACTGTGAAGGACGTCATGTCAACAGCGCTGCTGGTGAGGCAGAGTGCAGGCATAAAGGTCCGCTGGCCCATAAGGACGCTTTATGTGGAGACGAAATCCCACGAGGCCATGGATGCGTTGAAGGCCTTCGAGAGCATACTTCTCTCACTGGTGAATGCGAAGGAGCTCAAGGCTGTCGAGAAGAAGCCCCACGGTGAAACGGCAGGCGAGGAATTCTCCAAAGGCACTGTCCACATAGACAAGAAGATAGATGAGGAGCTCTATGAGGAAGGCATGCTCAATGAGATAAAGAGGCGCATCCAGATGATGCGCAAGGAGGCAGACCTTGTGGAGCAGGACAGCATAGCGCTTACGCTTTATACTGAGAAGGAGATAGAGGGAATCCTGAAAAAGCAGGAGGATGCCCTTCTCAAACAGGTGAACGCAGCAAAGCTCAAGTACGCTGTGGACAAGAAGATGAAAGAGTTCAAGATAGACGGAAGGCTTGTGAAGATATCGATAAAGAAGCTCTAGTTCTCAGATTTGTATTTCTTCCTTTTGCTCATATCCGTCCAGCATGTTTTGCAGATATATCTCTTCCCGATTTTCTTCCTTTTTGAGTTCTTTATGCAGGAGTAGCATATCTTGCTCTTGCAGTAGCCGCAGGTCTGGAGCTTGGCCGTCTGCTTGCCGCATCTTTTGCATGTCTGGATAGCCATTAATTTCACTCTCTTGGATTAGTGTGTGAATATGATATCGAAAGCTATTTAATAGATATCCTGGGAATGCTCTTCATGAGAGGTCAGGCAGCTGTAGAGTATCTCATGACCTATGGGTGGGCAATATTCGCCCTAATCGTAGTGCTATTTGTCCTCCTGACCTCAGGCATCCTCTCGCCCAGCTATCTTGTTGCTGAGGAGTGCACCTTCGGGACCAACTTCCAGTGCGATGCCGCCCTTTTCAATGAGGCTGACTCAACCCAGCTCCGCCTGAGAATCTTCAACGGATTCCCCTACAAGGTCAAGATAACTGATATCAATATCCAGACAGAGGACGGAACACAGTACTTCACAGGATTCCCCTCTGACATCGATGAGCTTGACAGCGGGCAGAACATCACCCTTTCGGCAACCCTCAGCGGCGTGGAGATAGCTGAAGGCAGCGTGAAGAGGTTCAACGGAAACATAAGCTATGTCTCATGCGCCCATGAGCTGGGTCCTGACTGCAGCGACAGTGAGCATGTTGTGACAGGAAGGGTAGCAGCCAGAATCATACCACAGTGACAGAGAATTCGCCTTTTGCTGTCTCTATCTCCTTTACCTTGTTTATCTGCTTAATCTCATCAAGAAGCTCCTGTTCCATTTCTTCAGGAAGAGAGAGGCGCACTTTGTTGAGTTCCGAGTTCTGGGCCATCTTGTTGCCTGACTTGTACTGCCTTATCCGGCCCACGACCTCTTTCAGGACCTCCACCTTCTTCACTATCTCCTCATCCTTCTCCCCTGCCTCAGGCCATTTCCCTGCGCTTATGCTCTTTTTCTCGAACAATTCGTTGTAGAGCTCTTCGCTCAGATGGGGCGTTATCGGTGCAAGGAGCTTCAGGGTCTCAAGAAGCACCTTGTTGAGGGTGTACAGAGCAGCACCCTTGTTAGGTGCATCGGTGTATACCCTGTGCTTCACATACTCAAGGTAATTGTCGCAGAAATCATGCCAGAAGAATGACTGCACCTTGTTCATCAGGCAGTGGTATTCATACCTTTCCATGTGCTCTGTGCATTCTTCTATGACAGTGTTCAGCTTCCCAAGTAACCACCTGTCTGTTGCTGAAAGGTTCTCAGGCTTGCCCTCAGCTTTGCCCAGCCCTTCTATGAACCTTGCGGCATTCCAGACCTTTGTCAGGAAGCTTTTCGCGTATTTGATATCCTCATAGCTGAATGGCCTGTCCTTTGCCATGGCCCCGCTCAGAGCTGCCCACTGCCTTATTGCATCAGTGGGGTACTCTCTGAGAAGCTCTGCAGGCGATATTATGTTGCCCAGGCTCTTGCTCATCTTCTTGCCGTCAGGGGCAAGGACGTTCCCGTTCAGCAGGATTGTCTTGAAAGGAGGGATTTTCGTAAGTGCGACGCCGCTCCTGTATATCGTGTAGAAGGCCCAGGTGCGCACAATCTCAACCCCCTGGGGCCTCAGAGAAACAGGATAGAATCTTTTCATCTTGTTCTCATCAGGCCATCCTGCGACTACAAGAGGGGTGATGCTTGAGTCGACCCAGCAGTCGCAGGTGCTTGTCTCGGGCGTCATCTCCTTTCCGCATTTGCATTTTTTCCCTTTTGCCTTTTCAGGATAGAAAGGAAGCTCATCCTCATCCGCTGCGGCTGTCTCTCCGCATTCGCAGAGATAGAACGGCAGAGGGGTCCCGAATATCCTCTGCCTTGAGATTACCCAGTCCCATTCCGCCCCTTCAACCCAGTCGATTAGATAGCTGATTCCGAATTCAGGCACCCATTCTATCTTCTCAGCCAGTTCTTTTGTCTTCTTGGCGGTTGACTTTATGTCTGCGAACCACTGCATGGATGCTATGAGCTCAACAGGGCCGTTGCACCTGTCATGGACCTTTATCATCTGCTGCAGCGGCTTCTCTTTCACGACTTTGTCCCCAAGCTCTTCAAGTATCTTCTTCTTGGCTTCTGCCACCTTAAGTCCGTCCAGGCTGCCTGAGTTAATCATCTTGCCCTCGGCGTTTATGGCCTCATATAAAGGCAGCTTGTAGCGGTGCATCCACATGACATCCATCTTGTCCCCAAAGGTACATACCATGACAAGGCCGCTTCCGAACTCCATGTCAACCTCTTTGTCGGCGAATGCAGGCACCTCTTTTCCCAACGGGGTGGTTATCTTCTTTCCCTGGAGCTGCTTGTATTTTGCATCATCAGGATGGAAGAGCACTGCCTCGCATGCATAGAGCAGCTCAGGCCTTGTTGTTGCTATGATTAGGTCCTCTCCGTCAGGGCCTGTGAACTTGAGGTCATACAATCTCCCCTGCTTCTCTATCTCATCAAGCTCTGCCTTTGCGACTGCAGAGCGGCACTTGGGGCACCAGTAGACAGGGTATTTGTCCCTGTAGACGAGCTTGTCATTGTACATCTTTGTGAGCGAGAGCTGGACTTTCTGATGATAATCAGGGTCCATGGTCCTGTACTCGTATCTCCAGTCAGGGCTGAAGCCCATCTCCATCATCTGCTTCTTCATCCTGACTATCATGTCCCCTGTCCATTCGACGCATTTCTCCCTGAATTCCTTAGGGGGGAGCCTGCCGTGCTTCTTTTCCACCCTCACTTCTGTAGGGAAGCCCTGCGTGTCCCATCCCTGGGGGTAGTATACGTTGAATCCCCTCATGCGCTTGTAGCGCGCAGCAAAATCAAAGTAGCTGTATGAAAGCACATGGCCCATATGGAGCTCTCCGCTTGTGAAGGGCGGAGGGGTATCTATGGAATAAATCGGCTTCTTTGTGTCCTTTTCATCGAACTTATAAGCTTCTTTCTCCTGCCAGTGCTTCTGCCATTTCTCTTCGATAGTTCTGTCATATCTCTTCTGGAGCATAAGTCATCAGATTAGAGCTTTTGTTTTTTATTGCTACTGGAATCAGGAGATTATCCCATTGCCTGCTTCTTTCCAGGGACTACTGCTTCCAGATGGCCCGTATGCAGCTGCTTTGCAAGCTCAAGCTGCTCTGCCAGGGCCTTTTCAATCATCTGCTCCATCTCTCCGCCCTGACGTTCGAATATTGTCCTGGCTTCTTTTGCATGGGCGGCCCCCACAAGCTGTGCAAGCCTTCTCTCTGCTTCATCGACTTCGCGCTGCGTGGTCTGCTTTTTCTGGAGCTTCTCCATCATGTCCCGGAGCTCCTTGACCCTTTCCTCCATGGTCTCCTTTATCTGCCGGTCCATCTGGGAGTCTACCGGGCTTTCCATCTCCATCCCCCCTGCCTCTCCCGCTTCTATCCATGCCGCACCGACGGCGTATACTGCAGCAGCTGAGAACCCTACTGCAAGTGCTGCGTTGAGCATGTCTGCTCTTTGAGTGTCATTGAGGTCTTCTCCAATACGGTAAAGGCTTTCCTGTTCCATCTGATGTATAGTTCTTTCGTCTCCCAGTTCTTTCTGTGTCTTTATTGTCTCTCTGACATCCTTTGTGCCTGCCTTCAGACCTTCTTGGTCACCCCTCTTGGCCGCTTCATTAGCCCTCTTCTCTTGAATAAGACGCAACTGTTCATAGTAGGGATTGGCAATCTGTTCCCATGAAACCTTGCCTACCTGGTCAGGTGCATACTGCTCCATGCGCCGGTTGAAAAGTCCATCATCCCCTGTTTTTTTGGCTTCCACTGCAGCCTCTACTATCTCCTTACGTGCTGTCATGTTCTGCACGTTCGGGAACATATTGTTCATTTCTGGGCTGCGAACAGCATTATCAACTGCACGAGAATGTTCTTGTGCTCTGACTGCATCTAAACTTTCCCCAGCTTTCTCAAACTTTTTTCCAGTATCTGGTGCAAGCGCTAATCCTCCCGGCGGGCCGCCGGGTGCCTGTTCTTGTTCTCCCATAAAAAAGAGTATAAAAATGAAAATATTAAAGGATTACCTTCTGGCAAGCGCCAGCGTCGTCTGGTTGTTAGGTTCTACTATCATAGATTCTGCGCCAAGAACTGTCGACCCATAGTAACTGGTTGTATATGCAAGATAGCTGCCATTCCCTACATTCGTAATTACTTTACCTTCTGAATCAATAGGAAGGAAATAGGCATTAGCATAGGTCATCTCTTTTCCATTGTTTTTGTAAGTCCCTACGTCGACGATTATCTTGACCCTCTCCAGTTCCTTACCAGTCATTTTCTTGACTAGCTTTGCAAATTTCTGAAGGTCTGCCCCTCTCAGTCCTGGCTCTTCAGCATCAGGGCTTGTATCTCTTTCTGCCGGGAATCTGACGCCCAATACTTTTTGTTTCCCATCCCCGCTTAATGTTACAAGGAATCCTACCTCTCCGGGAACCCTAAGGTGGTTGCTATAGTTCTCTACTCCATTATCTCCATTTGGAATAAATTCACCTTGGCGATATTTTTCACTTTCGTTGTCCAGGTCTTTCAACGGCTTCTTGAGCTTTACGACTGTAAGGCTCTCGAGATTGACCTTCTTGCTCTTGACTACTGCCTCTTCTGCTCTGACAGTCGTCGGTGTGACGACTGATGCTGTCCCGCATGCCAGTGCGAATGCAAGCGTTGCTGCAGCAGCTGCAGTCCTGAATTTGGATAAGACTCCTCCTCTAGAAATAGTCTCCCTTCTAGACGTTGGCGACGCACGCGCCAATTCCTGGGATTTTAGCCTCCTGTTCATATCCTCCACCCCATATTATTTCTGCCGGATTCTTATTAAAAAGCTATCGATAGGGCCTTTGGCTGTGGAAATTTACACAAATAGAGCACAATTGGCTCTTTATTGAACAATCTATAAAACCCTAACTGACCTTGAATCTCATCCCATCCCTTGCAGCGATGGTCTTTACCCCTGTCTCCTTCTCTATCTTGGCTGCCTGCGACGATGCACCTATCCTCAGCATCTTCATCCCCATATGGGTGATGATGCAAACTTTCGGCTTCGCAGCCTTCACTATCTTTATCACTTCGCTGACCTTGAGATGCCCATGATACTTGTCAGCCTCAGGCTTTATGCAGTTCACGATGAGGCAGTCGCATCCTTTGAAGAGCTTCCCGAGCTCTTCCCTGTAATCGGTATCAGAGACATGGCCCAGCACAACCCCGTCCATCCAGAGCCTGAAGCCGAATGCAGTTGATTCATCATGTTTCATCCTGATTATCTCTATTTCAAACGAACCTTTCTCATTCTTGAATGCCTTCCTCTCTCCCGGCTCGGCAGCATAGATATTGCCTACTTTATTCTGGTGCCAGGTGCCTATGCCCCTGTCCCCGTTCTCATCCCCCTCTATGGTCCTTTTGCTGCCTATCAAAATCCCTCTTTTCTTCAGGGCATAGCCTGTCATGGCCTCTACAAGCACCTCGGCATCGCTTACATGGTCGACGTGGTTGTGCGTCACCAGCACACAGTCCAGCTTGAGCGGGTCCTGCTTGTGCTTGAGCGATGCGACCAAGGCTCCAGGGCCAGGGTCGACATGGATGCTCGCACTCCTTGAATTGATTCTGAACCCTCCGGTCCCGCGGACCTGCTTGATTAAATTTATCCTGCCGCCGCCTGTGCCAAGGAAAACTATCTCCATGATAAAAGTGTCATCACGTAAGTTAAAAAGCTTGTCCTCGAATATAGCACGGGAGGTTCTCTAAGGGTGACAACATGAGAATAAGAGGTATCTGGGCAAGAGAAATCCTTGATTCAAGAGGAAATCCTACAGTGGAAGTCGATATCATAACTGACAATGCATTCGCCAGTTCGGCTGCTCCGAGCGGAGCCTCGACAGGCAAGCATGAGGCCCTGGAGCTCCGCGACGGCGGGGACCGCTACCGCGGGAAAGGGGTCCGCAATGCGGTTAACAACGTCAGGAACGTAATAGGTCCTGCCCTCATAGGCATGGAGGTGAAGGACCAGGAGGCTGTCGACAGGAAGCTCAGGGAGCTGGACGGCACAAAGGACAAGAGCCACTTGGGGGCCAATGCAATGGTGGCCACCTCCATGGCAGTGCTCAAGGCAGCAGCAGCATCTGAGCAGAAGATGCTCCACGAATACCTCGGAGGGAAGGTTCTTCCAAGGCCGATGTTCAACATAATCAACGGCGGCATGCATGCAGGCAATGACCTTGCCATCCAGGAATTCATGATTGTGCCTGAAGCAGCGGATTTCACCGAGCGCATCAGGGTGGCAAGCGAAATCTACCATGTGCTGGGGGATCAATTGGTGGAAAAATACGGCAAGTCTGCAAAGAACGTCGGAGATGAGGGTGGATATGCACCTCCAATGCTCAATACAAGGCAGGCATGCGATGCAATCATGAAGGCAATGGAGGAAACAGGCTACAAATGCACACTTGCCCTGGATGCAGCAGCCTCATCATTCTATGATTCTGAAACAAGGACCTATGATATAGACGGCAATGAGCTTCCCGAATCCAAGCTTGTCGACTACTATGTGGAGCTTGTGATGTCATATCCCATAAGGAGTGTGGAAGACCCGTTCCATGAGGAGAGCTTCGGCGGCTTTGCTGCCCTAAAGGAAGACCTCCCCGAGGTCCAGATAGTCGGGGATGACCTTATCGTCACCAATGTATCCCGCCTCAAGGAGGCAATCTCAGAGCATTCCATCACTGCGCTTCTCCTCAAGGTGAACCAGATAGGCACTGTCTCAGAGGCGATGGAGGCTGTGAAGATGTGCAAGGACCATGACCTGAACATCGTGGTGAGCCACCGCTCAGGAGAGACAGAGGACTCCTTCATAGCTGACTTCTGCGTCGGCATAGATGCAGGCCAGATAAAGACAGGTGCGCCTGCAAGAGGGGAGCGCACTGCGAAATACAACCAGCTCCTGCGCATAGAGGAGAGGATAAGGCTCCAGGAATGAAATTGGAAGGCTTAAAAAGATACGTCCGATAACATATACCAAAGTGACCCATCATGGCTGGAAAGAAATCAAGTCCTACAGATGCCAAAACTTATTATCAGCTGGGCAACGAGTACTATGAGAAGGGCGACTATGACAAGGGCATAGAGAACTACAACATGGCCATACTCCTCAACCCTGTCTTCTCAGAAGCATACTTCAACAGGGCTCTTTCCTATTACCAGCTCAAGAATTTCGACAAGTCTGTATCTGATTATACGAAATCCATGGAACTGGACCCCCAGAATCCCATCATATACAATAACAGGGGCGATGCATTCTACAGGAAGCAGGATTTCCAGAGCGCAGTGAAGGACTATGACAAGGCAATAAGCCTTAACCCGAATTACCTCAAGGCATTCTACAACAGGGGGTTGTCCTATGCCTCCATCGAGGAATATGAGAAGGCTGTGGAGGACTTCTCCAAGGTGATAAAGCTCAAGCCTGATTTCGCAGAGGCATACCACCTCAGGGGCCTTGCATACGAGTATGCAGGCTCTTTGTCCAATGCCATCAACGATTATGAGAAGGCGCTGGAGCTCAACCCTGAGCTCACTGAGGCAAAGACCCATATGGAGAGCGCCAAGGCAAAGAAAGACCAGGAAGGGAAAGGCGGCGGAGGAAAAGAAGGCGGCACAGCGGACATACAGATGCTCTCAAAGCCTGACATGAAGTTCGAAGACGTGGCAGGCATGGACAAGATGAAGGAGGAAATCCGCGAAGCAGTCGTATACCCAATGTCCAACCCTGAGCTTGCGCGCAAGTACGGCAAGCTCGGAGGAGGCGGCATCCTGATGTACGGCCCTCCCGGCTGCGGGAAAACCTTCGTTGTAAAAGCAGCAGCAGGGGAGTGCGGTGCAGGATTCATCAACGCGAAGCTATCAGACCTTCTGGACATGTATGTAGGGAACACAGAGAAGAACATCCACAAGGTATTCGAGCTTGCGAGGAAAAACACGCCGTGCATACTGTTCTTTGATGAAGTTGATGCTATCGGCGGCAGAAGGGACCAGGGCGAAGGAGCGCAGTACATGAAGATGGCTGTGAACCAGATGCTCTATGAGATGGACGGTGTCGAAGCCAACAACCAGAATGTGCTTATCATAGCAGCGACCAACGCGCCATGGGATGTCGACCCTGCGCTGAGAAGGTCCGGAAGATTCAGCAAGACCATCTATGTGCCTGAGCCTGATTACGGCTCGCGTGTCGCTATCCTGAAGATGCATGCGAAGAAAAGGCCTTTGGCCAAGTTCATACCATTCAACCTTCTCGGACTTGCGATGATGGGCTATGCATCTGCAGACCACAAGGCAGTGGTGGACAATGCAGCCACCATACCATGGAAGGAGGCATTCCTCGGCATTGAGAAGAAGATAGAGGGCCTTGCGAAAGGAGGAATGTCAAGGGAGGAGGCCGAAGAGCTTGCAAAGAAGCAGGTGAAGCAGAGGCCTCTCAGTTTGGGGGACTTCGTCCAGTCATTGTCAAAGAAGCGCTCATCACTTCCGCCCTGGTATGAGCAGGCCAAGAAGCAGATAGGGAAGCAGGAGGAGGTCACCATAATAGACGGCAAGGAGCACAAGAAGGTCACTGACAGCAAGATGGGCCCTGGTGAAAAAGAGGCATTCAAGGACCTTTTAGGAACGATAAACAGCAAGAACAAGTGGCACACCAAATTCATGCTGGGTTTTGTGAAGAACGGCACCCTCGCCCTTCTCAGGGCGATGGTCTTCGTGACAGAAGGCGGGCGCATAGTCTAGTTTTTAAGAGTTGTTTTGCTATCCACTTTGTATGAGCCTAGTCATCAAGGACGGCATGGTTTTCCTTAAGGACTGCTTCAAGGAAAAAGACATCCTCATAGAGGACGGCATCATAGCAGATATAGGGAGCAATCTAAGGGCTGATGAAAGCATAAAGGCCAAAGGCATGCTTGTCCTTCCGGGGCTTATAGACCCCCATGTCCATCTTAGGGAGCCGGGAGACAGCTACAAGGAGGATTTCTTTACAGGGGGCAGGGCTGCCATAGCAGGAGGGTTCACCACTGTCATTGACATGCCGAACAACAGTGTGCCCACGACAACAAAAGAGCGCCTTGATGAGAAAAAGAAGCTTGCGGAAAAGGCATTGTGCGACATCCTTTTCCATTTCGGGGGCACTGACGACAATTTCGATGAAGTAAGGAAGGCAGACCCTCCGTCGCTGAAATTATACCTTGGAAAATCAACAGGAGAGCTCATGCTGAAAGACCCCGCCTCGCTCCAGAGGCATTTTGAGAACTTCCCTTCCGACAGGCCCATAATCCTCCATGCGTGCGGGGAATCCGCAGACCCTGAGACAAACCTGAAGGAGACATATGAAAGGACCGAGAATGCTGTGAACCTTGCAATATCCATGAAAAGAAGAATCCATCTTGCGCATGCATCAACAGAAAGGGAGGTGCTGGCAGTCAAGAAATGCAAAACCTGCACTGTGGAGGTCACTCCGCACCATCTCCTGCTCTCCAGCAAAAACTCAAAGCATCTGGGCATCTACTCCACTGTCTACCCTCCCCTGCGCTCAGAGCAGAAGAGGCTCTATCTCTGGAAAACATTGGAGATGGTTGACTGCATGGGCTCTGACCATGCGCCGCACACCATAGAGGACAAGGAGGAAGGGGCGGCAGGCTTCCCAGGGCTTGACACGAGCCTTGCGCTCATGTTCAATGCCTGCGGGGAAGGATTCCTGGACAAGATATGGGTCGTCCAGAGGATGAGCCGGAATGTCGCTGAAATCTTCAATATCCCTAAAAAAGGGAAGCTTGAGAAGGGCTTCACAGCAGATGTGGCCATAGTGGACCCTAAAAAAGAATGGAAGATAGAAGGGCCGGAGCTTTACACGAAGTGCAAATGGTCTCCTTTTGACGGAAAAATAGTGAAAGGAAAAGTGAAGACAGTGCTGAAGGACGGGAAGGTCGTCTATGACGACTTCTCCTTTGTCTAGACCTTCTCTATGTCAATCTTTGCCTGCCCTGCACTGTATGTCGAGCTGACCTTTACCCTTATCCATCCGCCTGCGGTTGAAGCATCAGCTAGGTCTGCCTGGGTTATCGGATACTTGACGACCTCAACGATTTCCGTAGGGCCCTGCGGAGTCTCCATCCTCATAACTATCTCTCCGCCTCTATTGCCTATCGGATTGGCTTTGAACTCTAAGGTATTTGGCGGTACGAAGACGTCTGTTGTCACCGATGTGTCTGTGCCGAGGCTCCCTACAGAGTTCGCAAGAGATGCTATCCTTGAGACAGAAAGCTCTGCCTGGTAGGACGCTATCTGCTGGTTGGCTTCGTTTGCTTTGAAATAAACAAGCACAAGCAGTGGAATGAATATCAGAAGCACAAGTGCAACGATTACCAAAAGCTCAGTGCTTACCTGCCCTTTCATCTTTTACCCCTCCTTTTGTATTTTGTCCCGCTTCTCCCCCCATAGCGGGTAGCGCGAGGCTTGAGCCTGCGCTTCTCCTTCTTCTTGTTGAGAACCTTGTCAAGCTCCCATGCAAGCTCATCAACAGTCTCCTTGAGCGTCGCCCTCTCCCCCTGGATGGAGATGCGCCCATGGTCTGTGTTGAAATATATGCTGACCCTGAATGTCTTCTTGCCTTCCTTTACATGCAGCCTGGCGTTCCTTATGTTGAAGCTTTTCCTGAATTTGTCAAGCACATGGCCTATCTTCTCCTGTATGGCTCCGTAATAGAATATCGTCTCGTCATCAAGGCCGGAAATCTGCAGCTCCACCCTTTCCTCAACTATGTCCTGTATGTACTTGAAGATGTCAAGCGCGGACAGAACCCCTACCGGCTTGTTTCCTGACATCACTATGATTGCTGATACCTCCTTGTCTATCATCTTCCTGGCTGCCTTGTCTATGCTCGCCTTCTTGTCCACTGTCGTCACGTCAGGCCTCACGAATCCTGAGAGCTTCATGTTGTCGAAATCTATGGGTGCTGAAAGATGGACATCCTTTCTTCCGCCTGCAAGGTTGTGCCTGTCCTTCCATGCCCCTATGTCAAAACTCGATACAACGCCCACAGGCCTTTTCCTTCTTGTGACGACCAGCCTTCTTGCGTTTCTCCTCTTGAGCTCTGTCTTCAAATCCGCAATCCTCTTGGTCTCCTCAATCGTGAAGACAGGGGCGCTCATCAGGTCCATCACGCTCCCTTTTGGGAGCATCTTCTCCCTTATCATGTCCTTGAGCAGCTCAACACGCGTCGTTATCGCCACAGGCCTGCGGTTCTCATCAACCACCGGGAGTGCCTTGAAATGGCCCTGCAGGAAATAGCCCACACGCTCCAGTATGCCTGCCGTATTGACTATGAGAGGGGGCTTCACCACTGCTTTTTCACATTTTGTCGTGTGGGGCTTCTTGAAGCCGTCGCTCACGCTCCTGTGGTCTATGACCCCGCAGTATGTCCCCTTCTTGGTCACTATCACTGCAGGGGTCTCGTCAAGATGCGTCAAAACCTTAGAAAGAGGCTCAGAGCCGTCCAGGATTAAAGTGTTTTTTATCTCCATGATTTCCACTCCCGCTTTCAGATATCTGCACTAGCAGATTAGGGCTAAATATATAAAAGTAAATAGGTATAAAAACAATTATGGCAGACCAGATGCTCCAGTCCTTTGCGACACTGGAGACCATAGTGTCCAAACCTACCTGGAAGGACATACTTCTTGACCTGGCAGCCTCAAACAGCTTCGACCCATGGAACATAGATTTGATGGAAATCTCTGATGCATTCATCAAGAAAGTGCGCGAGATGGAGAAAATGAACTTCGTGCTGCAGGCGAATGTCATACTCGCAGCCTCGATACTACTCAAATACAAGAGCAACTATCTCAAGTATCTGAATACCCAGCAGTCTGAGATACCTGACTTCATACCTGAGGAAGAGCCTCTGCCTGGTGCAGAGGAAGTCCCCCAGCTCACCCTTTCAGCGAGGATTCCTCCTAAGAGGCAGATAACACTGGACGAGCTTATCCATGAGATGGAGAAGGTAATCAAATATGAGGATGTGGAAAGGGTCAGGGTTCCCAGGGGCGCCATAGTGGAGACTGTGGACCTTGAGCTTCCTGAGCGCGATATAGAGCGTGATATGAAACTTCTTATGGAAAGGATAACAGAGCATACAGACGGAGAGGGCTGGTCTCTTTTCTCAAGGCTCACAAAAGACTGCGATATGGAAAGGACTGTCTACACGTTATTGTGCGTACTTCATCTTGTTCAGATGGATGCGGTCGATATAAAACAGGATAAGATGTACGGAGAAATCTTTATCTATAATAAAAATTAAGAGATAAGAGAGCCGCTGCCGCGCTTGGCCTTCGGCTTTGTCTTAACTATTTTCACGTTCGTCGGAGTCATGATAATCATATCATGGCTCAGAAGAGCTATGTCGCCGTTTATCTTGCCAGAGTGCATCTTCAGCTTTCCCAGAATCTCCTTGAGTCTTTTCGGCTGCTTTGAGAGAGGCACCACGTTCAAAATGATGATGTTCTTGGATGCCAGTTCGTTCATCGCAAGTTCT
>Ga0180438_10007546_pt1 | contig 14132 bp, 11 predicted proteins | sample SS_ome_12_FD_132455 | JGI IMG/M metagenome (GOLD analysis project Ga0180438, IMG submission 132455) | Hypersaline lake sediment archaeal communities from the Salton Sea, California, USA - SS_3_D_2 metaG | ecosystem: Environmental > Aquatic > Non-marine Saline and Alkaline > Hypersaline >... | reverse complement strand
TGTTGAAACGCCCCGGCACTGCGCTGCCGGGGATGAGGTCGACGGTCGACAACTGAACACCCACAACCGAAAACGGCAAGCGCGTGGCAGGTAAACTCTCAGCCGCCGCCCGCCGAAAGAGCCATGAAGACCAACACGAAGATCTGGCTGGCGCTGACGATCCTGCTGGCCGGGCTGTCCGGATGGTTCTTTGTTCGAGATGCAGTCAAGTCGGTTCGGATTGCGTTCGCCGAAGAACAAACCGAGATCTTCGAGCAGATGAGGCGGAAAGCGGACGACGCTCTGAGGAAAGAGCCTCCGGACGTGCGGCAGGCGGTAAGTTTTCTGGAATACGCATACGAATATTATCCGTCGGGCACCAAACAGCCGAAGGGGTCCCGGCTGGATTGCGTCGTCGAGCGGGCTCGCAACGCTTGCGTCCGCGAGATCATTGCCAGGCTGCGAGTTTCCACGGGCGAGGATCTGGGCGACGTGCCCGATCCCTGGATCAAGCGATACCGTTCGAGAGACAAGGACAAGTCCGGCGACTGACTAGGCTCCACTCGCTGCGGCAGCGGCCAACCGTGGTAGGCGCTCCAGAACCTCCCCTACAAACGGAGAATTCCGGCTGGCCGCCAAACTTTTCCACGCGATTTTCTCGTCGATTGACTATTTCGTGGGGTGTTAGGTGGTCACCGGCCGTGTACTATTGCGACGGGAGTGATTGACGGTTTTGTCAATTCCAGAGGAGGTAGATCATGGCAACCGTTCCGAAGACGCCGCAGAAGGCGACGCCCCACGAGCCCGAGCATCACCCCATCAGCAAGGAGCAACTACGCCGGGAACGGATTCACGCGGCGATCACGGTGCTGTTGCTGGTGGCGGCGTTCGCGTTGGTCGTGTGGCTGGCCAGTATGTCGCCGGCTCCGGAGAGCGTCGACTATCAACCCTGGTTGCCATAAACCGAGGCGGCCGGAGTTGTGTCAACTTGCAGGGTGCGTGCAACGCACCCGTTGGCACGGAGACGGGGTGCGTTGCACGCACGATGGGGTTTACTCCTGAGTTGACAGGCGGCCGGCCGCGTCTTTTTTTGTCTGAGAAAGTGTCTTGAAACAGGTACGACGGCTCTCCGAAGCCGTCGACTCGACAAATAAGAGGCGCAACCCGACGGGCTCGGAGGCCCGTCGTACGAGCCTGGTCCGGATCTCAAAACACGTTTTCAGGCGCTCTTGTTCTTCGGCTCCGGCAGCGGGAAGAGCTGCTCGCGGCCGTAGACGATGTCGTCGTTGATGAGATAGTTGCTGCCGCGGGGCTGGTCGGGCAACTCGAACATGATGTCGAGCATCACCTCTTCGATGATCGACCGCAACGCCCGGGCTCCCGTCTCCTTCTCCATGGCCCGCTCGGCGATCGCCCGCAACGCTTCGTCGGTAAACTTCAGTTCGCTGTTCTCCATGGCGAACAGGGCCTGGTATTGCTTGACCAGCGCGTTCTTGGGCTCGCAGAGCACCTGCACCAGGGCGTCGGCGTCCAGCGGGCTGAGCGCCGAGAGCACGGGCAGGCGGCCCACCAACTCGGGAATCAGGCCGAACTGCAGGATGTCGTCTCCGGTGGCCTGCTGCAACAGCTCGCCCAATTCGAGGTCGTCGTGGACGACCTTGTCCTGGCCGAAGCCGATGGTGCGTTTCCCCAAACGCTTGCCGATGATGTCGTCCAGCCCCACGAACGTCCCGCCACAAACGAAGAGGATGTCGCTGGTGTCCATCTGGATGTATTGCTGTTCGGGGTGCTTTCGGCCGCCTTGCGGCGGGACGTTGGCCACCGTGCCTTCGAGCATTTTCAACAAGGCCTGCTGCACGCCTTCGCCGGAGACGTCGCGGGTGATCGACACGTTCTGGCTGGTCTTGCCGATCTTGTCGATCTCGTCGATGTAGAGCACGCCGCGCTGGGCGGCTTCCAGGTCGAAATCAGCGGCGTGCAGCAGCTTCAGCAGCAGGTTCTCCACGTCCTCGCCCACGTAGCCCGCTTCGGTCAGCGTGGTGGCGTCGCCGATGGCAAAAGGCACGTCGAGGATTCGGGCCAGCGTCTGGGCCAGCAAGGTTTTGCCGCAACCGGTGGGGCCGATCAGGAGGATGTTCGATTTGTCGATCTCGACGTCGGAACCTTCGGTGCCGTGCATCAGCCGCTTGTAATGGCTGTGGACGGCCACGGCCAGCACCTTCTTGGCCTGCTCCTGCCCGATCACGTACTGGTCGAGCTGCGCGACGATTTCCCGCGGGGTGAGGACCTTGGTGAACAGTTGCTTGGCGGTGCCCCGACGCCGGCGTTCCTGCTCGAGGATCGACTGGCACAGATCGATACATTCGCCGCAGATGTAGACGTCGCCGGGGCCTTCCACCAACGGCCCGACGTCCCGGTAGCTCTTCCGGCAGAAGGAGCAAAAGGCGTTTTTCTTGGTGGTTCCGCTTCCCCGGCGTCCGGAGTTGAAATCGCGTCCTGAGGGCATACCCGTTCCTTTTCGCGTCCCGCCTGTCCCACGCCGCGCATGGCCGCGGAAGACGGATAGGTTTGATCCTGATTCAAGGTGTCGCTCGAACGGCCGCGATCACGAGACGATTCCCGGCCGTAGGGCCTCCATGTCCACTTCTGCTTCGAGCCTTCCCAGCACTGCTGCTGTTTCTACGAATGGCCGGCGTGCAGGGTTTGAAGCCATCGGAACCGAAAAGCCACCCGGGCCGGCAGAACCGCACCAACTGACGGCTCCGGATCGATTCACGTCATTCGTCGTAACCCGTTTCGCCGTTATCCTTTAACTCCTCTTGGAGTTGCGCTGCCAACGCAGTCTTTATTGTTCGGAATTCTGCGTCGCTTAGCTCACCCCGGGAGTGCAATTCGCGGAATTTTGACATCAATTCACTGGCCTTTGGTTCGTGTTGTACCGACTTGCCGCGGACTTTGTCGATCACATAGAACGCTACGGCGATCATCGCGGCAAGCACGGCGACCCAAAGGACCAGCGATTCGACTCCGGCTTCCAGTAATCGGTCCATGAAATCGCCGGCCACGCCTCGCAATGGTATCCCCAGCCTGGTTGATCAAACCACTCTGAGTATTATCACCATTGCGCCGGTTCGGGTCCAGTATCGACCATCGCCCCCTCTGCTCGGGTCCGGCTTGTTGACAGACCCCGGCGGCCCGCCTAATTTGATGAGCAACCGTAAACGGCCGCCCGCCCGCCACCAAAGAGGGGGTCGTCGCAACACAAAGAACTAGAACCGGATTTCAACATGACCAAAAACGAGACCCTTTCTCGAATCGTTCGCTCGGGAGTCGTGGCCGTGCTCCGCGCGCCCAGCGGTGAGATGCTCTCCGACGTGGCCGAGGCCCTCCTGGCCGGCGGCGTGGAAGCGATTGAAGTCACTTTCACCGTCCCCGGGGCGCACCGCGTGCTCGAGCAAGTCGCCGATCGGCTGGGGGATAAGATCCTCTTGGGGGCCGGCACGGTGCTGGACCCGGAAACCGCCCGCGTGGCGCTGCTGGCCGGGGCCGAGTTCATCGTGGGGCCCACGGTCAATCTCGACGTGATCCGCCTCTGCCAGCGCTACGACAAGGCGATGATTCCCGGGGCACTGACCCCTACCGAAGTGCTCACCGCCTGGGAAGCGGGCGCCGACGTGGTGAAGGTGTTTCCTTCCGACCTGACGGGGCCGAAATACCTCAAGGCCCTGCGCGGGCCGCTGCCGCAGGTCCGCCTGATGCCGACCGGCGGCGTCAACCTCCAGACGGCGGCCGATTTCCTCCGCGCCGGAGCCTGTGCCCTGGGTATCGGCGGTTCGCTGGTCGAGGCCAAGGCCGTCGCCGCCGGCGACATGGCCAGAATCCAGTCGCTTGCCAGGCAGTACACTGAAATCGTCAATAACACCCGGGCGGAAAGCTGAACGGCCAATATTCGTCAAGACGTCACGAATAACCTACAAATCCGCGACCGTTGGTCGCGGCCATTGCCAGGGAGTCCTATCATGCCCATTCCCTTCACCTGTCCCCATTGCGGAACCCATACCGAGGTCTCGGACGAATTCGCCGGAAGCAGCGGACCGTGCGCCCAGTGCGGCGAGACGATCACCATCCCGGTGCCCGGGGGACCTGCGGGTTACGCCGCCCCGGAGAAGCGTTCTTCGGGCCTGTCGACGGTCGCCGTGATCGTGATCGCGGTGGTGGGAGTGTTCGTCGTCTGCGGAGGGATCCTCACGGCGCTGTTGCTGCCGGCGATCCAGTCGGCCCGAGAGGCGCCACGCCGGGCTCAGTGCACGAACAACCTCAAGCAAATCGGCCTGGGGCTGCAAAACCATGCAAGCGCCCTGAAACGATTTCCGTCGGCCTACGGCGAGGAGAAGCCGGGCGGTCCCCCATCGAGTTGGCGGGTGCACATATTACCGTACATGGAACAGAACGGGTTGTACGATCAGTACTATTTCGAGGTGCCGTGGGACGATCCGGCCAACCTCCCGCTCACCAACGCCATGCCGATGGAATATCGCTGCCCCAGCGATCCCAACACCACGGCCAAGGAAACCAGCTACGTGGCGATCGTCGGCCCGAACACGGCCATGCCGGCCGGCGGCCAGATCACCGCCGATGATATTCCCGACGGGGCCTCCAACACGCTCCAGATCACGGAAATCCACAACAGCGGGATCACGTGGACCGAGCCGCGCGACTTGGACGCCGACACACTGAAGTATCGGATCAATGCGCCGAACAAGAGCGGAATTCGAAGTGCCCACTCCGGCGGTGCGAATGTCCTCTACTGCGACGGGTCGGTCCGTTTTCTCGACAACTCCGTCGACCCGACGGTGTTGAAGGCCATGACCACGCGAGACGGCGGAGAACAGCCGGTCTCCGTGCAGTATTAGTGGTACAACGCGGTCCCAGGATACGAACCAGTTGTCGCACTTCGCACGAGGATCCATATCATGCCCATCTTCTTTAAGTGCCCGCACTGTGGCGCGGAAACCGACGTCGCGGAAGAGTACGCGGGCCAGTCCGGCCCCTGTGCCGAATGCGGGCGGACGGTCACGGTCCCGCCGCCGAGCGGGACCCCCGGCCATGCGACGCCGGCCAAAAGCTCTTGTGCCCCGCTGGTCATCGTGCTGATCGTCGTGGCCGCGCTCATCATGCTGCTGCTCTGCGGCGGCGTGTTTTTTGTCTGGAGCGCCCGTGTAGCGTCTACCGTCGTCCAGCCGACGGCGACCGTTTCTGTCCAATCGTCAGGGCAGGTCCAGTGCCAAAACCATCTGAGGCAGATCGGTATGGCGATGCACAGCTACCACCAGGCGAACGGCTGGCTTCCGCCCGCCTATGTGGCCGATGAAGACGGCAAGCCAAAGCACAGTTGGCGGGTGCTGTTGCTGCCGTACCTGGGACGCCAGGACCTCTACGACGCCTACAATTTCGAGGAGCCCTGGGACAGCCCCGGCAACCAGGCCCTGGCCAACATGATGCCCGAGTTCTATGGCTGCCCCGACGATCCGCGGGCGCCCGGTGTGACCAGTTACGTGATGATCGTGGGACCGGAGACGATCTCGGACGGGCCCACGAAGCACCGTCTGCAGGATGTCACCGACGGTACGGACAACACGATCCTGGTTGTGGAAACGGCCGAGAGCGGCATCAACTGGCTTCAGCCGCAGGATCTGGCGGCTGAGGAAATCAGTAGCTTCCGGCTTAATGACGGCACCGGCACGGGAATCCGCAGCTTCCACGGCGGCGGCGTCAATGTCTTGTTTTGCAGCGGCTCCGTGAGACTGCTCGGTGAGGAGATCGATCCGCAGGACGTCCAGCGCATGAGCACGATTGCGGGGGGGGAAGCGATCAGCACGTCGTTCGACTGATCGTCATCCCACCCGGCAATTGCCACCCATTTTTTCTATTTCGCCTCTTCACGGCGAACCTTTCTTCCTTTTCAAGTCGCACGACCGGCCGTGACGATACGATGTGCGCGCGACCCTGCCATGACCTCGCGCGTTGTGACTCGATCGCTCGTTCCACTGCCACACTGAGAGGGGGGGTTCACCATGTTTTCTGCATCATTCGCCAGGCTGATGCTCCTGGTCGCCGTGGCGCCGCCAACGGCGGCGGACGCATCGGCTTCCGTCAGGGCGGCGCCCGAACCGATCGCCACGCGCCAGTCCCTGTTCGCCATCCCTTTTCAGATCGACGAACCGATGGATCCATCGCGGAGGCCGGTCGAGGTGCAGTTGTACGTCTCGGCAGATCGAGGCGCCAGCTGGCAGCTTTACAGCAAAGCCCCGCCCACGCGGCGCCAGTTTGTGTTTCGGGCGGCCGGTGATGGGGAGTTCTGGTTCCTGGTCCGCACGTTGGACCAGTCCGGTCAGCTCTGGCCCCGGGAAAACAGCGGACCGGAGTTGCGGGTTGCCGTAGACACCACGCCGCCGAAGCTGGAACTCAAGGCGCATCAAGCCGGCACCGGACAGATCGTCACCCGTTGGCAAATCGACGAATCCAACTTCGATCCGGCCAGCTTGAAGATCCAGTATCGAACCGACAACGACACCTCGTGGCAATCGGTGGCGCTGGACCGCGGGCATGCCGCCTCGGGCGATGCCCGCGGGGCCAACGAGGTCGCCTGGATGCCTCCGGCCGGCTCCCGGCAGATTCAGATTCGCGCGGAGGTGGCAGACAAGGCAGGCAATCCGTCGGTCAACCATGCGCACGTCGACTTGTTGGCGTCGCGTCCGCTTGAGACGAGCATCTCGCCGGCCGGCACGTCCGGCGCGGGCCCACAACGGCCGGATTCTCCCGGCGAGCCGGCCACTACGCCCAGCGGCCCGTTGACGGCCCAGAGCAACCCGCCACTGCAGAATCAATACATCCCGCCGGCGGAGTCGAAGAACCAGTGGAGCACGACACCGGAGGCCGGAAGTCTCTCGCCGGGCCGAAAGCCGCAGATGGTCAACTCGCGCCGGTTCGAGTTGGACTACGCCGACGAGTCGTTCGGCCCCTCGGGAGTCGCCAAGGTCGAACTCTGGGCCACTCGCGACGGTGGACAGACCTGGGGACCCTTTGCGGTAGACGACGACGGCCGCAGTCCGATGGTGGTTCAGGTCGACCAGGAGGGAGTCTACGGATTTCGCATCGTTCCGACCAGCAGCACCGGGGTCCGTGAGCACCCGCCCAAGGCCGGCGATCCGCCCGACGTGGCCGTCGGCGTCGATCTCACTCAGCCCACGGCCCGGATCCTCGGCGTCGAACCGGGGACCGGTCCCGATTCGGGCCGTCTGGTGGTCAGGTGGCAGGCGGCCGACCAGATGCTTGCCGACCGGCCCGTCTCGATTTCGGTGAGCGAGAATCCCAGCGGGCCATGGACCGCGATTGCCACCGGGTTGGAGAACAGCGGCCGCTATCTCTGGGCCGTTGACGGCCGTGCGCCCGGGGCGATTTACGTTCGGCTGGAAGTGCGGGACGAGGCGGGCAACGTGGCCGCATGCGAAACGACCGAGTCGGTGGCCGGCGACTGGGCGCGCCCCTCCGTCCGCATCCGCAACGTCCGGCCGCTGGGCGACTCGGCCTGGAAACCGCCGAAGCGGTACTATTTTCGCTAACGGTTCCTTCGAGTCTTTGCCTGTGACTTCTGCGTGCGGTCAGCGCAGACTGGCGGGCCCTCTTACACGATGGTCGAGGGTTCGGGGTTCAGGGTTCAGGACTTTTGGGAGAACGCTTGGGGCCAGAGTGCTGAACCCTGAACCCCGAACCCTGAACCCTCCTTTGGTCACGGCCGCCGGCCCTAACGCTCGCGGACCTCTGCAAAACCCTGTATACTGCCGGTATGGCCAAGAAAGGACTGCACGCCTTCGACTACCTTGCCGATCCGGCAGAACATCCCCCGCGACCGGTCTGCGTGGTATTCGGAGACGAACCGTTCCTGCGGCGGCAGTCGATCCTGCGGCTGCGCGAGGCCGTGCTGGGAGGCGATGAGGGCGATTTCTCGCTGACCGGTTTCGAAGGCCCCAGCGCCGAGCTTCGCGACGTGCTCGAGGAGCTGGCCACCGTGGCCATGTTCGGGGGCGGCAAGCGGCTGGTGGTGGTCGACGACGCCGACGACTTCGTCAGCCGAAACCGGGCCGAGTTGGAGGACTACGTCGCCCGGCCGGCGCGAACGGGTGTGCTCGTGCTGGATCTGAAATCCTTTCCCGGCAACACCCGGCTCTACAAGGCCGTGGCGGCCGACGGCCTGGCAATCGACTGCAGCGCCCCGCGTGCCGCCGGGCTCGCCCGATGGCTGGGGGCGTGGGCCAAGCAGGCCCACCGGGTACAACTTTCGCAGCCGGCCGCCGAGATGCTGCTGGAAATGGTCGGTCCGGAGTTGGGATTGCTCGATCAGGAGTTGGCCAAGCTGGCCCTGACCACCGAGGGCGACAAGAGGATCACTCCCGAGATGGTGCGTCGCCTGGCGGGCGGGTGGCGGACGCGGACCGCCTGGGAGATGCTCGATGCGGCCCTGGACGGCGACGTCGGCGGGGCGATGCAGCAGCTCGACCGGCTGCTGGCCGCCGGGGAAAGCCCCATCGGACTGCTGGGCCAGATCTCCGCCTCGCTGCGCCGTTTTGCCGCGGCCACCCGGCTGATTCTTCAGGCCGAGGCAACGGGTCGCCGGCCCAATCTGCGGGCGGCGCTGGAGCAGGCCGGCGTTCGGTCGTTCGTGCTGCAGAAGGCCCAACGGCAACTGCGTCGCATGGGCCGCGAGCGAGGAGGCGAACTCTACCGTTGGCTGCTCCAGGCCGATCTCGATCTGAAGGGCGCCAGTGCGCTGCCGCCGCGATTGATTCTCGAACGGCTGATCGTCCGCCTGGCAGCTTCTAGGGAGACGGTTCAGAGCGGCTGAACGACGGTGTTCCGCGTCTCCATACCGTATTCGTAGAACCCGTCTGGAACCGTTTGTAGTGGCCGCATTCATGCGGCCTTTGGCAGAATTCCACGGCGCTGCCCCGATGAATTGGGGCACTACGAACGGGTCTCACGAATGTCTACGTGGGCCTCTACTTGCCAAACACGATCACCTTGTTCAGGTGCAACGTGCCGCGGCGCGGCAGGCCGATCTTGATGTAGCGGCAGACGGTGTCTTCCCCGACGTCGACGAGCCACTCGGCGGCGACTTTCTCCGCCTGCCAGAGCTGCCTCCAGTCCTGCTCGTTTGCCGAGACCCACACCGTCAGGCCCTCGGCCCGCTCGTGGAACCCGTTGGTGCGATTGACGATGCGAATGTAGCGGACCGGGCCGGGCTTTTCGAGCTTCACGACGATGAAGGGCTGCTCGGCGTCCTCAGCCGAGTGGAACGCATGCGGTTTCTGCGGCGGATTCTCGCCGCTGAGCAAATAGGCGTTGTCGGGGTTGAAACCCGCGGGGCCCGGATGGCTGATCCGGTAGGTCGCCGTGCGGGAAATCTCCGGGAAGCCTGCATGTATCTGCAACGGCGCTTTCGAGTCGGTCGTCTTGATGTACCCGCCGGGCAGGATGACGGCCTTTCGGCCGGGCCGCGTCGACCGGTTGCGGGGCGTCCGGTTGCGCGTCGAGCGGCTCCGCTCCCGCGCGGCATAGTCGTGCGAGATCTGAATCGCCTTGGCTTTTGCCGTTTCGTCGTAGTCCCAGAACGCTTCGACCACCTGCTTGATTTCCGGGAAATCCTCATCCGTATCCTGGATCCGCCGGCGGAGCTGGGCCAATTGCTGCTTCAATCGCCCGACAGTTTCGGCGTAGTCGGGGTTGTCGTAGACGTTGTTCACTTCGCGGGGATCTTCCTTCAGGTCGTAAAGCTCCCAGCCGGGCGGCGTTTGATTGCCGCCGTTCATATCGCAACCGTAGTAGAAGATCAGCTTGTAGTCTTTGGTGCGGATCCCGAAGTGCGACGGATTCCAATGGTGCGCCATGTGCATCCAATAGCGATAGTACGCGGCCTGCTTCCAGTTCGGCGGTTCCCGGCCGGTCTCGCAGATGCTCTTGAAACTGCGGCCCTGCATATAGGGCGGCGTGGCCGCGCCCGCGAAATCGAGCATCGTCGGCCCGAAATCGACGTTCTCGACGATGGCGTCGGTTCGCTGCCCGGGACGGATGCTCGCGGGATAGCGGACCAGAAACGGCATCCGCTGCGACTCGTCGTACATCCAGCGTTTGTCCATGTAGTCGTGCTCGCCGAGCATGAAGCCCTGGTCGCCCGTGTAGATGACCACCGTCTCGTCGAAGATTCCCTCTTGTTTCAGGTAATCGAACAGGCGTCCCAGGTTGTCGTCCACGCCCTTGACGCAACGGAGGAACTTCTTCAAGTAGACCTGGTACGCCAGCCGCTTGGCGGCTTCATCGGAGAGACTTGGATCTTTCGCATACGACTTCGTGTAGTTGCGAAACACGTGCCGCCGGCCGATCGACGTGCCGATAAACGGCAGGCACTCGTCGCGGTGGCCGCGGGTGGCAATCGACCCGAAGTCCGGCTGCCGCCACATGCTCTCCGGCTCGGGAATGTCGACGTCTTCCAGGTAGACGTCGTAGCGCGGGGCGTTGGTGAACATGTCGTGCGGCGCTTTGTAGTGGTGCATCAGGAAGAAGGGCCGGGTCTTGTCGCGATCCTTCAACCACGCCAACGTGCTGTCGGTGATGCAGTCGGACGAGTGGCCTTGCATCTGTACGACGTTGTTCGGCCAGGCGCCGGCGGTCTTCTCCTTGAAGGAGGGATCGTGGTAGCTTCCCTGGCCCGGCAGCACCTTGTAGTAGTCGAAGTTCGGCTCTTCCTTCAAGTGCCACTTTCCGATCATGGCCGTCTGGTAGCCGGCCCTGCGCATTTCGATCGCCAGGTACTGGTTTTCCGGTGCGATTCGCCCGGCCAGCGTATGTGCCCCGTTGACGTGGTTGTATTGCCCGGTGATGATGCACGCCCGGCTGGGCGTGCAAATCGAGTTGGTGACGAAGCAGTTTTCAAACAGGATGCCCTCTTGCGCCAGGGTATCGATCACCGGGGTCGGATTGAGCTTCGCCAGTCGGCTGCGGTAGGCCCCGACCGCGTGGGCGGCGTGGTCGTCGGACATAATGAAGAGGATGTTCGGCCGAGCGTCCTCACGTGTTTTATGCTGCGCTGCGCGGGATTCCAAGGTTATGCAGAGGATCATCGACGTCATCAGTGCCGTCTTGAGGAATTGGTCGCGTATCTGCATCATCGTTTTCTCCCTTGTTTCGCTCAGCGCGTTTGCCTGCAAACGTGGCTTGGAACAGGTACGACGGCTCTCCGAAGCCGTCGACGCACCATGTGGCCGCCGGAACTCGACGGGCTCGGAGGCCCGTCGTACAAGCCGACTCGTGTTCGGCATGGAAGCTACCGGCCGGTAGCGACCGTCTCAGGCATGAAATCTGCTCCCATGATACACGAATCGAGGGCCGTTTCACACGGTTTCCGCCGGGCGGCTTCCCGGCCGACACGATATGTGAAGATTCGCAGGATCCCGGCAAACGGGAGGAGAGCGTACCGGGGATCGCGCAGTGAGCGCGAGAGCACGGTCACGATGAGCCGACAAGAACGCCGTCGCGCAAACGGAGCCAGTTGCAGGAGCACGAGCCCCCGGGAAAAACGTCAATAGAGACGCCTCAATCGAGGCTGGCGGCCTGGTTCTCGCCGGGGCTCTTGCGGCGTTCTTCGGCCAGTCTGGTGGCCATCACGGTCAGTTGCATGCCGGCCCGAAGTTCCTGAGGCGTGAAGTAGGGGCAGCTGGTGCCGTTGGCAAACCGCAGTCGCTTGGCGGCCAGTTCCTGAAAACTCATCTGGTTGTTCAGGTGCCAGGCGGCGACCTGGGCGGCCCGCTGGTTGATCTTTCCGCTGCCCAGCATCCGACACAACTCGTGGACTTCCTGCTTGTCGGTGAAGCTATCGATGGGCTTGATTTCGTACTGCATGGCGGGCCGGGGCTCCGGCTTGCCGTGTTCGAGGCAGACGGTGGTGACCTTGAACTTTCCGACTTTCTCGGGCGGGACGTTGAACATTCCCATGCCCATGCCCATGCCGCCCATGCCCATGCCACCCATGCCGCCAAAACCGCCGCCGAAGCCCTGTCCGCCGCCGCCGCGGTTGTTGTTGCGGCGATTCCCGCCGCCGGCGCCGAGGCCGGCACCGGCTTGCGCCAAGACCGGCACTCCGGCAAAGGCCTCGGGAAGCTTGACGTTCAACGGCTTGTCCGTCTTGTTCTCGACCAGGACTTGACTTTGCCTGGAATCCTTCGGGATCAGCTTCACTTCGATCTGCCCCTTGTCGATGGCGTCGAACATCTCGACCGTTTTGTGGTCGGGATTGAACTCTCCCAGTTTGGGCGCCCTGCCGCGGCGATCGGCCGCCAGGGCCAGTGCGGAGATCAACAACATCGAAACGGCCAGACCCAGCCGTCGCGACCACACGCTTCTCAAACCAAAGATCATGTTCCGAGCCTCCGAAAAGTGCACACCGGTCCGTGCGCAGTCACAGACCGCCCACCGCTTGTCTCAACTTCCACTATCCAAGGTAATCGATTTGGGCAAGAAAGCCAAGCAGAAAATGCCGATGTGAGGATCGGCCGGTTGTTCTTGGCCCAGTGCGAGGGGGCGAACAAGGCAAGCACGAACCGGCCCTATTGGCCCCCGACGCCCCCCTGGCAGGCTACTTCCCGAGCCGCCGCAAACGTGCGCGTGCTATGGTTGACAGGCCGAAACGGCAGCTTGTACATTGTCCGCTTATGAGTTTGCCGGCCGCCCGACGCTTGGCCTCCGAATTCCGTCCGCTTGAGTCGGAGACGTCCCTCGATTTCCTCAAAACACGCGAGAGGTAGATTATGAAGTTCCGTCGACTTGTCTTGGACCGAAAACGCCACCTGGCGTGGGGCCTGTTTCTAGCCGCTTTGGTGGCATTGATATTCACGGCCAATAACGGGCTGCTGGCGGTCGCCCAGGATGCCCCGGCGGCCGCTGAGAACGCCCCGGCTCCTGCAGACCCGGCCGCATCTGTCGGCTTGGCGGGCGAGTCAATACTCTTCGTGGTCTTCTGGGCGGTCGCCTTCGTGGGATCGATCACCGCGTTGGTCTTCGCCTACAAGTTCTTCAAGATGATGATGGCCGCCGACGAAGGCAACGAGGAGATGATCGAAATCGCCGGCCACGTCCGCACCGGCGCCAACGCCTACCTCTGGCAGCAATACAAGATCGTCTTCTGCTTCTTCGTGGTGATCTTCGCCCTGCTGGCCTACGCGGCCTTCGGACTGCACGTGCAGAGCAAGTGGGTGCCCTTCGCCTTCATCACCGGCGGGTTTTTCTCCGGTCTGGCCGGCTGGTTCGGCATGAAGACCGCCACCTGGGCCAGCAGCCGAACGGCCGCCGGCGCCCAGAAATCGCTGAACCAGGGGCTGCAAGTGGCCTTCCGCTCCGGGGCCGTGATGGGGCTGACCGTGGTCGGGTTGGGACTGCTGGACATCACCATCTGGTTCGCCATCCTCCGCTGGCTCGTGCCCGCACTGGGGTACGGCGAAATCAGTCTGGTCAGCATCACGGTCACCATGCTCTGCTTCGGCATGGGGGCCAGCAGCCAGGCGCTTTTTGCGCGGGTGGGCGGCGGCATCTTCACCAAGGCGGCCGACGTGGGCGCCGACCTGGTCGGAAAGGTCGAGGCCGGCATCCCCGAAGATGATAAGCGCAACCCCGCCACCATCGCCGACAACGTGGGCGACAACGTGGGCGACGTGGCCGGCATGGGCGCCGACCTGTACGAATCGTACTGCGGCTCGATCCTGGCCACGGCGGCCTTGGGCGTGGCGGCGTTTGCCAGCGGCGCCCTGGTCCCCGAATCGGTCAAGGCCCGGTTCGCCGATCCCCAGGACGCCATCGAGTACATGCAGATGTGCGCCCTGTTCCTGCCGATGGCGATGGCCGGCGTGGGAATCGTGCTGTCGATCATCGGCATCTTCCTGGTCCGCACGGAAGAACAGGCCGATCAGAAGACACTGCTAAAGGCGCTCGCCCGCGGTGTGAACGTCTCCAGCTTGTTGATCATCTTCGCGGCGGTCGGCTTGACCTACCTGCTGCTGCCCGACTTCATCTGGGTCTCGGCCAGCGTGATTGTCGGTCTGGCGGCCGGC
>Ga0180438_10007545_pt1 | contig 14134 bp, 14 predicted proteins | sample SS_ome_12_FD_132455 | JGI IMG/M metagenome (GOLD analysis project Ga0180438, IMG submission 132455) | Hypersaline lake sediment archaeal communities from the Salton Sea, California, USA - SS_3_D_2 metaG | ecosystem: Environmental > Aquatic > Non-marine Saline and Alkaline > Hypersaline >... | reverse complement strand
CGCTGTTGACATTCGCTGAAGCCGCCGGGAGACTGAGGATGCTTTGGGAGAAAACAATACAGAAGGCGCTGATAGGAGTCGACATTGTCAAATCTTTTGGACAGTTCCAGAGCAGTAATCATGTCGGCTCCGAGATTGGCTAATACCTTCAGGGCAAGCCATATGGCCCGATCTAGAGACTGACGGACCGTGCTGTTCGTTTCAACGATGTTCCCACAGGGCACTTTTGTCATTATCTGGACTTCTCCCTGGGAGCGCTGGGCCTTGGGGACGAAGGCGATGATGTTGTCATCTTCAAAAAAGACCAAGGCCCTGTTTTTATCTCTCCTGCCATCGATTCTCCTGTTGTTTTGGATGGCCTTGACGTAGGCATCAAAAAAATCTTGATCCGTCCTTTCCTTGTAGTCCCTGACAAACTGGGCCACCAGGTCTCCTTGCGTGTAGGTGCTTATAGTCGCCTCACGGGATTTTTTGTCTCCCTTGGCAAACACGTGCATAGTGGGGGCGACAAGGGCGAATTGCTGGTGTACCTGTTGGTGTGAGGCATTGAGTCGGTAGCCTGCAGGGGAGAGGTCAAAACCGAAATTCTGGCCCCAAATGGTGGCATTAAAGGGCAGGGGAGCGCCCCGTTTGTTCCGTTTTTCTATCTCACGAAGGAGTGCCAGTCGCAGATCCTCCAATTCATGTTCCCGCAGCGGCCGTCTTTCAGCAGGCAGGGCAATGCCCAGCGTTGAAGCAAGCTGGACGTAGGTCCTCTGGTAATAGAGGTGCCTAAGGCCCAAGACATCTTGCCTTGTAAGAGACGCTATTTCATATCGAATGGCGTCTTGGGCCATGTTGGCTGCAAAATGGCCCCAGGGAATGTAGCTGTTTTCCCGCAAGTATTCCCAAATGTGTGTACCTCCTTGCGTATATTCGCCAACAATGGCACTGTCTCCCTGGGCCCCTGGAACGAGAACCATGTGCTCCTTATATGGATCAGGCAAAGAGGGGTTGTTGGAGACGAGCTCAAAGAGGTGTCTATCCATAACGACCGGGGCCCATTGGCCGCCTTCAGTCTTTTCGTAAACCATGCCACTGGGCACTTCAGCTTTTTTGTCAAAGGCAAAACAACAGGACCTTTTGGCAAGTGTTGTAAGGACTTGAGGGTTTTTCGATGTTCCGGCTAGCGCCAGGAGCAATGTCCGAGGCAGACGCTCCAAAACCGCTTCATCTATATGGTCGAGCTGTTCACCTGTTGACACAGGCTTGCCAATATCTTCTGCTTGAGGCCTAAAGGGATTAGCGTCTTCTGTAGAGTTGTCGGCACAGGGCTTGACAATGAAAGTGGCTCCCATGAAGGGAAAGGCATTGGGGACTTCAAAGACCCACGTTGAAGGGGCAACATCGACATCGGTTTTGGGAAAGTTATCCCTATTATAGATCTCTGTTCCGTCCTTGGTGCGTCCCAGCGCTGTAACATCATCGTTTTCTCGCAGGTTGCAGGCGGTGAACTGCGACTTGTGCACACCACATACAAATTCACCTGATGGCGCCACACAGGTGTTAGGATGGCTCCTTCTCACACTGGTTTCCCTTTCTGGGGCCCAAAAAGCCCGATTTTGGCTTCAAAGGCCAAATACCAGTTGATTACGACGGTGTCAATTTCATTGTTTGAAGCGCCATGCCCTTGCATTGACGCCTTCCCCATGTGTCCTGCGGACATGGGGTTCAGACATATTTCAGCCACCAGGAGGCGGCCCTTGATTGTCCTCGGTCTGGGGCCGAAAAACCGATACCGCTTCCAGTTCCACTTTGACGCCAAGGCGCCTATTTGTTATACGAAAACCGGAAGAAAAGGGATTTCCACGTATGCCATTACATCGAGGAGGTTGGAAACCATGGGATGGTTTGGAAAACTCACCTTTGGGTCCATGGGTCTGCTCATGGGTGGACCCTTGGGCGCCATTGCCGGTGCCGCTCTGGGACACCATCTGGTTGATAAAAGAGAAGACCATACATACGCTGGACCAAGACTTATCCACACAGAACAGAGCCAGGCCGCTTATTTCATCAGCATGTTTTCGATCTTGGGAAAGCTTGCGAAAATAGACGGCACGGTCACAAAAGCCGAGATTGCCGTTGTAGAAACCTTCATCGCCAATCTGAATATCACGGACGGGGAAAAACAGTTCGCCAAACAGGTCTTTAACGAGGCAAAAAGTTCGCAGTATTCCATTGATGATTTTGCCATGGAGTTTTACCGAATTAGCGGAGGGCAGCCTACAGTACTCCTTTCCTTCCTGGATGTTCTTTTCCGGACAGCCGCAGCAGACAAGACCTTGCATCCTGATGAAGAAGCGGCGTTGAAGAGGATCAAAGCCATTTTTCACATTGGCGACGAGCAGTTCAACAATATGAAAGGCACCTATTTCGGAGATGTGGACAGGTCTTACAAAGTGTTGAACTGCACCGCCGAAAGCTCCGATCAAGAAATCAAGGGGAACTATAAGAAGCTCGTCAAGGATTTCCATCCTGACAGGATCGTGTCCAAGGGTCTTCCTGAAGAATTCACAGAATTTGCCGCGAAGCGCTTTCGGGAGATCCGGGAGGCTTACGAAAGAATCAGGCAAGAGCGAAACTTCTGAGAAAGGGCCTGTTGATTCACAGATTCCACTGCCGTCGGGCAGAACCTACGGGGGCTACGGGGGCACTCCTGTGGAGAATGCGCTTGCTTATGCGGTTCAACCCTCAAAGGATCTAATGAAAGAAAGATGTGGCCAGAGGAGGAGACCATGGCTAGGCCTAGAGTCTACGTGACGCGACGGATCCCTCAGGCAGGCATCGACTTGCTGAGAGAGACATGCCATGTTGAAGTGAATGCTGAAGACCGCCCCCTGGCACGTGAAGAGCTCCTTGAGAACGTCCATGACCGGCAAGGGGTTATGGGACTTCTCACGGACAAGATTGACGCCGAGTTCTTCGACGCTGCCAAAGCACTTAGAGGGTATGCCAACTATGCCGTGGGGTTTGATAATATCGACCTTGAAGAGGCTACCAAGCGCAAGATTCCCGTGACCAATACCCCGGAGGTCCTTACGGACGCTACGGCAGAAATGGCCTGGGCCCTTCTTTTTGCGACAGCACGCCGGGTGGTGGAATCTGATCGGGTCATGCGCTCCGGCGCGTGGAGCGGCTGGGGCCCCCTTCAGTTCATAGGCGGCGATGTCACCGGCAAGACGCTTGGAATCGTGGGTCCCGGAAGGATAGGCACGGCCATGGCCCTCATGTCCAAGGGATTCAAGATGAGGGTACTGTACACCGGTGCCTCTGTTGAAGAAAGGAACCCGGTTCTGGAAAAGGAGCTTGGTGCCACAAGCGTAAGCTTTGAGAAGCTGCTTGAAAGCTCCGACTATATCAGCATCCATGTCCCCCTCAACGCCCAGACACGCCATCTTTTTAGTGCCAGTGCTTTCAACAAGATGAAAAGGACAGCCTTCCTGATTAATACGGCCAGAGGTCCTGTGATTTGCGAAGCCGACCTGGTGGAGGCCCTCACAAAAGGGGAGATCGCAGGGGCGGGTCTTGATGTCTACGAATTCGAACCCAAGATGGCCGAAGGTCTTGCGGCCCTGAACAACGTGGTGACAGCAGCCCACACCGGGTCGGCCACTGTTTCCTCCCGAACCAACATGGCACTGTTGGCGGCGAGAAATCTGCTGGCCATGGTGGAGGGGATGCGGCCACCGACATGTCTTAACCCCGAGATTTACGAATAGCCGAATCTGAAGACAAGGCGTGAAGGATTCTAGTAGAGAGCGTTTATTGCGAGTTCTGGCAGTCTTGTTCTCCCTTGCCGTCCTCTTGTGTATGTCCCCGGCCAGGGCGCTGTCTGGTGTTTTTGTCCATGATATAGTCGCCGTGAAGGACCGGAAGATGATGCTAAGAGCCGAGACGAGAGGGAAGCTCTTTAGCAGAGGGGGTGCGCTTGTAGAGTTCTTTGTTGATGGCAAGTCCCTTGGCAAGAATCTTTCGGGCGGAGACGGCATCGCTTTTAAGCCCTTTGTGCCGGAAAGTACGGGGAGCCACCAGATTCGTGTCATATCAAATGGAGACGAAGGCACAGGGCGGCTTCTTTCCTTGGACAAAGGATCTGCTATTGTCTTTGTTGACGTGGAAGGTACCCTCTTTGGGGAACCCTTTCCCTTGAAACCTCGGCAGGGGAGCCGGGAAGCCATAGGAAAAATCTGCGAACGTTTTCCTGTGGTATTCCTTCAAACAAGTTTCGTCGGGTTAAGGGTTGTCAAGGGGTGGCTGGAAGAAAATGAATTCGCGGCATCACCTGTGGTGGAGTGGAGACAAGGGGCCCTGCTTGAAGAGACGGCCGAAAAGGATTTGAAGATCAAGGCCGTCATTGCAGGTGCCAAGATGATAGAAACATGGAAGGGGCAGAAGCCTTTGACCTTCAGCTTTGAGAGGGTAGATGGGGCTGAGAGGGTGAAGGACTGGGAGGAGATTAGCAGGAAGTTGCAGGTGGGGGAAAACTGACTGCCCATGAGGCAACGATTCAATCGGCACCAGGGAGGTTCTTATATGAAAATAGCCGGTCTAGATGAGGTGGAAAAGACAAGGGTCACGATGGAGGGGGCAAGGGACGTGTGGAAGCAAATCCCCATATCGAAAGATGACGGCACCCCCGCATTCTCTTTTCGAGTCTTTACGATTGAGCAAAACGGTCACACCCCTTTTCATACCCACCCTTTTGAGCATTTGAATTATGTCATAAAGGGCCATGGGGTCATGGTCACCGAAGGGGGAAAAGAACAGGAGATAGAAAAGGGCCATTTTGCCCTTGTCCTTCCCGAGGAAAAACACCAGTACCGGAATACAGGGAAAAACCCCCTCATCCTCATTTGCGCCGTTCCAAAAGCGTACGAGTAGAAAAGGGGATTAAGGAGAACAGAGATTGACAGCCACAGGGAACCCCGAGGGGGCCCGGGAGGACTTTTGATGCGGTGCTTGAAATGCAATGGCAGACTTGTTATTCGCCGAACGTGACGTGCTGTCTTTCTCCGCTGCAGGTCCTGTGGCGCCGAATGCAGCTTGGAGCAATATGTTGAATTCATGGATGAGGAGACGGATGAAGAAGTGGCAGATGTTCGCTGTGACAGGTTCTGATCTGTTTCGCCAGTCACGCATTGCCCCCTGGACCCTCAAGGGCACGCCAGCTCTGTTGGAGATGGTCAGGACATGAGAATCATCAGCCTGACGCCCTATGTGAACGGCTATACAGGATTCATTGAGGACGAGCGTAGCTACGCCTATTTCAAGTTTCCTCGCAAGGGGAAACTAAACAGATTGCTTACCTACAAGAAAAGTGACTATTCAGACTACGGCCATTTTCTGGGTGGAATAACCAGATTCTTTCCTTCAACTGCTTTCTTGAAAGAACCTGTGCCCCTTGAATCCTGTACCATTTCGGAATTAGACCGAATATTTGCACACATCTCTAAAAAGTGAGACCTGGGGCTCCCGGCCTTTGGACCTGTTTTGGGCTCCTTGGATGATGCCTGTGGCGAAGAGAAAATACGGCCATTTCAGAGAGGCAGAAAACCTTTTTGAAGTACTCGGGGCAATAAGGGCCCGCATCAACCATGACTATGGAGGCCTGGCAGCAAAGCTTTGTCAGGAGATCAGCAGGTACTATGAGAAGATACCGCAACAGACCGACGAATCGGGCCAAAGAGTAGCCCCGAAACTCCTTGTTGGCCTGTCTGGGGGTGTGGATTCCTCTGTTGTCGCATATCTGGCCACAAAGGCTGTCGGTGTTGAAAACGTCGTTGCCGTCACCATGCCGGCAAGGGAAGACGACGAAAGCGTCCGTTTCTCGCACGTTGTTAGAGAAAGGCTCGGGATGAATGATCCGTCTGTCCAATACGTCATTTCCATTTCCGAGATCGTGACAAAGGAATTAGAAGTAGTAAACAGCCTCAGATGGGAAGGCATGTCGATCGCCACGGCAAGCCAAGACCAGACGCACATGGACCGCATGCGCATTGGCAACTTCTCGTCGCGGGCAAGGATTGCCATCCTTTACGATATCGCAAGAAGGGTAAATGGCCGGGTCCTTGGCACCGGCAACCGTGCCGAGTTTGTCCAGGGCTATGCAGCAAAATATGGAACTCCGATTTCTTTTGACTTCGGCGTTTTGGACGAGCTTTACAAGACGGATATCTATGAGCTTGCAGAAGTTCTGTACCTGCCCAGGGAGATTACCGCGAGGGTCCCTTCTACAGGCTACTTCCCCGGACAGACCCACGAGGCGGAGTTGGGGGCCACCTGGGAGGAGCAGGACGCACTGGCGTTCTTGCTTTTTGAGCAAAGGAAGAGCAAAGATGAGATCGTAAGTGGATTTGAAATAGAAGAGGCCTTTGTTGAAACGATGCTCAGAAGATACGAAAGAAGCAAGGACAAACGCATGCTCCGGCAGCCTCACATCAAAATGGGGTTCATAGACGATGGGCATCTTTAGCAGCAGGCATTATGACAAGGCGCTGGTGGTGGGGGCCGGAAGCGGCCGAGATATGGCCAGTTGTGTCCTGGTGACGGAAGCCCTTCGTGAACGGAAGATCACGATGGATCTGGCAGGTTTTTTGACGCCATGGGCCCTGCACACCTTTAACGGCCAGCTCGAAAGGCCCATCAATGAGCTAACAGGGCAAAAGAGCAGAAAATTCATAGCCTCCCAAGAAGAGGTCTCCCTTGATTCTTATTTCGAGCCGGAACTGGTTAAACTGAACAGGGACCTTGGTTTAGGGGTGGGGCGGTTTTATCTCTTCTCTCTCCAGTATGGCACAGAAGCGTTGAAAGGCGAGCTTGAAAGGCTGCTAAAGGAAAATGGGTACGATGTCGTCATTGCCTTCGATGTGGGGGGAGACATCCTTGCACGAAAGGAAGAATACCCATGGCTCCTTACACCTATTGTCGATTTTTCCTGCCTCAGCATCTTTGGGGCCATGGGATCAAGCATCGACTCTTACTTGGTGGTGGCGGCACCAGGAGTGGATGGGGAGATACGGGCTCGGAACCTCACGGACATCTTCAGGCAATTGGAGGGCAAGGGCTTGGTTTTAGGTTCTGAGGTCCTGGAAGAAGAGAGCAGGCCCTATCAGGCCTATCGCACCGTGGGCAATCTGCTGAACGGGCGGACGGGCTCTCGCAGTAACACCTTCAGGCTCATTGAAAAGGTGCTGTCATCCAAAAGCCCTCACCTCTCAGAGACGCTGCAAAAACGGGTCTCCTTAAAGGGCAGGAAATGGACCCTTTCCTTTCCCCTGGATCTGAGACTCCCCCTTGCGGGGAAGATGTACTATTTTGACCTGAAGACCCTTTGTGCCATCAAGAAGACGAGGCTTTCCTACGATAGTATACTCCATGCTTTTGCCACGGTAAGACAACTCGGGGCAGGAGGGAGTGAGGTGGACCTTTCCTTTGTTCCCTGCGCGATAGGAGCTGGAGGATACGGGAAGGTGGTCTTTCTATTGACGCCTCCTGAACGCGTGAAAGAGGAAAAGAGAAAGGCCATACTAGAATATGGGGTGAAGCTCACAGGACAAGGGGACATCCCATGTTCGGTGATGTCGGGGAAAGACGCCCGTGACTTCCGCTTTCCCCCTGACCTTGAGGTCCTGGAGATGGACGCCGGCTTCTGTGCCGTGTGCCATAATCGGGCCGACGCCTTCAAATCCCTGCTCGGGGGGGCATTCTCTAGCCCTTAGCATCGTATGAGCTTTTTGCCCAAAAAAACGATTAAACTTGTTCACCAAATACTCTGACTGTGGTGCTCTCGTGACTACCGACATGACCATGCTCCATATGACTGGCGAGATGCCGGCAAAGGTAATGATGCAGGTCCGGCCTGACATCCCCATCATTCTCTGCAGTGGATTCAGCCGTAGAATGAACAAAGAAAAAGCCAGTTCAATGGGTAATCAGGGACTTCGCTATGAAACCGATTGTTGCGAGTGATCTGGCCAACACCATCCGAAATGTGCTGGATAAAGGATGATAGGGTTGATGGGTCCTTTGGCTACTATCTCGGCTGATGTTTTCCCTTCAGTCCGAGTGAAGCAGGCAAGGAGCTGATGTGGAAAGTGCTGAGTCTAGAACTCTGACAAAGGGGACGATAAATGGCCCTTGCTCGAGGAGCGGCTATTGAGACCGTTACGCCCGGTAAGTCAGCTTCGTGACATACGGCACAAGGTTCTTCCTGCCATGACTAGCGGCGCGGACACGGGCGAGGTGTTGGTGAAAGCCTCCGCCTTGGCCATAGCCTCCGTCCTCTTCACCCTTCCCTACTTCCACTATTTGACATTCGTAGTTCTGGATGGAGCTCCTCTCCCAGAAGGTCTTGATGCCAGGAACCTTCTACGTACCCAGCTTTTCTTACTCTTTATCGTCTGTCTGCTCTCCGCCATGGTGGGTTTTTCGTTTTCCAGGAGGTTCAAGCTTCCCGGTTTTGGGAACCTAAAGCGCTTTGTGCAATCCCTGCCCCTCCTTTTTGTCCTGGCAGCCATCATGACGGCCCTGTCCTATTTTTTCTTTGACCGATATTTCTTTCAGGTGGCGCCCATCTCTTACCCTGGTAACTCCCTATATCTTATGTCCATTCCTTTCAAGGGGGCCTTCACGGAAGAGATTATTCTAAGGCTTTGCCTGGTCACATTAGGGGTTGGACTTTTGCACAGCAAAGGAGGGGGAGTCGTTTTGGTGTCCATTGTAGCTCCTTTTTTCACCATTAAGTACTTCCACTTCCTCGGCATGGAGGTCGGTTTGAACTACCTCTTTGTCGTCCAGTTGATCCTGTCTTTTGCGGCGAACCTCTTATTGGGCTACCTCTTTGTCACCCATGGGCTCCTACACTCCATGGCACTTAAGTTTATGTTAGGGATGAAGTACTTTCTCGTTTCATGGGCCATGGGATAGAGCGCGGAGGATTGCGTTAACGGCCTTGGGGGGCAAAGGAATTGGAAGCTGTGGTTGATTTCGTGAAGGTAACCAATGAAATATACCAAGTAGGCGGAAACGGCCTCACGTCACAGGAGGACGCCGCCGTCTATTTGATCAAAGTCGGGGATCAGGCAGCCCTTGTTGATGCCGGATGCGGATATGCCCAGGACAGACTTTTACACAACATCCGTTCCTGCGGTGTCAAGCCAGAACACATTGCATATCTCTTGATCACGCACTGCCATTTCGACCACACTGGCGGCGCCAAAGGGCTCAGAGAAAAACTTCAATGTCGGACCATTGCCCACGAACTGGATGCGCCCTTCCTGGAACAAGGCGATGACGAAGTGACAGCAGCCAGTTGGTACGGATCATCCATTGAGCCTTTTCTGGTTGACCGGAAGCTATCTGGTGCCCGCGAGGACATCGACCTTGGCGGCAGGGTGATCAAAGCCATCCACACCCCCGGGCACTCCCCCGGCTCGGTCGTGTATCTTACTGAGTCAGAGGGGCATTGGGTCCTTTTTGCACAAGATGTTCATGGGCCCCTCCATGTCAGTCTGCTCTCTGATGAAGCAGACTACGTCCAATCTCTAAGGCGCATGCTTTCCCTTGAGGCAGACATCCTGTGCGAGGGGCACTTTGGGATTTACAGGGGCAAGGCGGATGTGGGGCAGTTCATTCGATCCTATCTGTGAGGGCAATGTTCCCTTGACAGGCACACCCATTTTTTCTATGATCCGGCGGTTGGGGATTCGTCTCCCCCTGACACGAGGGAGGGCCCCGCTCTGGAGGAAAAAACTCGTACAATTAAATAGTTAAGAGCCTTAGGGCTGAAAAACGTGGTTTCCCCTTGGCCTGTCAGAGTCAAGGGTTGTGGGCCATGAGAACCTTGCATCGGCGAAATCTGGACGTCTTTGCCAGTTTACGGTGAACCAGACTTGCGCCGGACAGGGCACGCACGGCAAGCGTGCCGATTAGGAGAGAGCACATGAGTGATGATCATGCATTAGACTTACACGACACGGCTGCTGTACAGGAGATCCTTTCTGGCTCGGGATACTCTGACAAGGCGATCGCCTACTACCTGAATCGACCCAATTTGGGTACCCTTTCCGAGGCCGACCAGGTGTCTGAGCTGACCGGCCCCTGTGGCGACACGATGAAAGTCTATCTCAAAGTGGACCAGGGACGAATTGAAGATGCCAAGGTCCAGGTCCTCGGTTGTCCGGGAGCGGTGGCCTCGGCCATGGTGGCCATGGAGCTGGCCAAGGGCAAGACGATTGAAGAGGCCCATGCCATTAAGGACCGTGATATCTACCGTATTCTTGAGGAAGTGCCGGATCAGAAACAGCACTGCATCCGTCTGTCCATAAAGGCCCTGCAAAAGGCCCTGGAGGAGTATGCCAGCGGCAACGGTGACCATCTGTAAGGAGAATAGGGATGCCACTTTTCGATTATCAGTGTTTGGACTGCGGCAAAGGCATTGAGGTCCTCATTGCCGGCTCGGATGAACACCCCCAGTGCCAAGCGTGCGGCAGCACAAACCTCAAGAGACTTCTTTCCGCCCACTCTTCCATGTCCGGGCCATCCAAGAACCGCCTACCTGGACCTGGCGACACTGCTTGCTGCGGTTCTACCCCGGGACATGGAGGCTGCGCAGGACCTGGAAGCTGTTGCGGGAAATAGGCCCACCTTTGCTCTTTCATGCCTTTTGGGGAATGGGCAACGCTGCGCCGTCGCTCAACCCTCTTCACCTCGCCAAAAATGGCTTTCCTCTGAACGGGAAAGGCATGCCAGTGCCCATCCACCAATCACTCTTGGATTGATAGGCACGAGCGTAAGTGTCCAATTCAGTCCCGACAAGTCGGGATTTGATGAGCAAGGCGGCACAAGGGTTTGCGGCGAGGCGTACATGGTCTGCGTCGCAGCCGAGAACCCGCAGACAACGCCGCTCATCGAAAAAAGAGCCATTTATGGATGGACACTAGCTAGCCAGAACCAGAAGCGTTCTCCTTGGTTTGAGTATCCATGTCCTTCCATGATCACAGCTGTCTGTGAAGATGGCGGCGGCACCGGCCTGTAAAAAAGTGTGATTCAGGGACTATCTTTTCAAATAGGTCCCCTCATTCTTGATGAACCACTTGCCCGAATTAAACCTCACCAACTCTAAGGTGGCCTCCGCTATTTGGAATCCCTCTTTTGAAATAAAAGGAGGGACAGGTTCTTTGCCCTTATAATAGACGGTCGCCTTGTTCCCCTCTTGGTGTATCCCGAAGATTTCTACTAGGGTCAGCCAATCGCCGCGCGCCAAATGGCCTTTCACATCGGCTATGGTCAATTCTTCGGCCGTCACCACCTCGCCGCCTCCAGTTGGCGCTTCTTGACCCTTGACCACATCGGCGCCATGGGCCGCGCCCAGTTGAAAGACCAACACGAACAGAGCCGCCATAAAGACCTTTTTCATTTTCTTTTCCCCCTTCATCTTGGTGGTCATCCTCCACGGTTTAAGAGCCCTTTCCTAAACTCCGACATGCCTCCTTAAGCGTCTGACCGGGTACCCCCCCATCCCGGTGTCTTGCCTTCACAGCCCCCCCGGACAGGCGTGAGAACCCGCGGGCCTTTAGTCCCGGTTAGTCCCGGATGTCTATTTTGCCCTTGAGATAACGCTTCACATCGCCTATGGGGGCTTCTTTTCGGTGAAAGATGCCGGCTGCCAGGGCAGATTCTGCCTCTGTCTGGGTGAAAACCTCATAGAAATGCTCGGCACAGCCGGCCCCGCTTGATGCAATGACCGGAATGGAAACGGCCTTTTTTACCGCATTGATCAATTCAATGTCGAAGCCCGAATTGGCGCCATCTCTATCGATGCAATTGAGAAGGATTTCTCCTGCCCCCAACTTCTCGCACACCTGCGCCAGGGTCACGGCGTCCAGGTCCCTCCCCTCGCGGCCCCCCTTGATCGTACACTGATACCAGCAATACTGCTCATTGTTGGGACCGGGGAATTGGGTCTTGATGATCTTGTGGGCTACTTCATGGGCTGATTCAACGTAAACCCTCCTTGGGTCAATGGAGATGACCACTGCCTGGTTGCCGTATACGCGGGATATCTCTTCAATGGCGCTTTGGCCGCTTCTGCGCCCGGTTTTCAGGTATTCCTCCACAATCAGGACGGCGTCGCTTCCAATGGAAATCTTGTCCGCCCCGGACCTGAAATACTCGGAAGCCACTTCCAGGGCCGTGTATGTTCGGCTATCCTTGTCCGTGTAATCCCTTATCCCTCCGCCGATGGTCAGGGGCACAAAAACCTCTTCCGAAGTCTGTCTCAGCACCTCCAGCATGGGCATATCTTCCAGAGGAAAATCCCTGAACCCCGTGATATTGAGGAAAGTGATCTCGTCCGCCCCTTCTTCATAGTACCTTCTGGCCAGGTCCACCGGCTCTCCGAGATTCCTCACGGCACCGTTTTCCCTTACATCGTATCGATTGCCTTTGGTCACCACCAGGTCACCATGGTCGTTTGAACGTACATCCAGGCAAGCAACAATCCGTTTCGCCAGCCGGGTTTCTGACAACCTATTTTGGGGCAGGACTCTATCATCGCGCCACTCGATGAAGTTTTTGAGTATCTGCAGGCCGGCAGGTCCGCTCTTTTCAGGGTGAAACTGGGTAGCAATGATATTTTCCTTTTGAACGGCGCTTACAAATTCATATCCGTAATTGGTCGTCGTAAGGACTGCGGCGTCGTCCTCTGGGGCCACATGGTAAGAATGGACAAAGTAAAACTTCTCATCACCAGACAGGCCGTGGAAGATTGTGGAGGCCTCTTTGATGTTCAGGCCGTTCCAGCCAATATGGGGGACTGAAAGGGCCACAGTGAACCTCTTCACCGAGCCCGGCATCAGGCCAAGACCCTTGACGCCCGGGGCCTCCTCGCTTTTGTCAAACAGGGCCTGCAACCCCAGACAGATTCCCAGAAAGGGACGTCCCGAAAGGAGATATGCCTTCAAGGGTTCTGCGTAGTTCTTCTCATTTAGGATTTGCATCATGCTGCCGAAGGCACCCACCCCCGGAAAGACCAGTTTTTCGGCAGAAAGGATGTCCTCACCTGATGTAACGATGTCCACCCTCTCGCCCAGGCTCTCAATGGCGTTAATGACGCTTCTGACATTGCCTGCGCCGTAATCCAACAGTGTGATCATCTGTTTCCCAAACTCCAAGTTTTGATGATGTTGTGCAAGGTCCTCTAATCGTCATGCCGGACTTGATCCGGCATCCACAAGATATTGATGTTACTGGATTTCAGCCGTTCGGCCTTGAGGCTCTCGACAGGCTTTCGCCGGAATGACAGAAAATGGTGTTTTTGGACTTTTTACGAGTCTGTCAACGTTGATGGAGCCGCTTTCTATACCACCATTTCCAAAGAAAACAAAGACCCGGCCAAGTCCCTCTATGGACGCTTAGCCCCCAGTTTCCGCCTTGCCTTCTTAAGATGGAGAAGGGTCGTTATCATGTTCTTGGGCACGTTCTGCTGTTCCTGCTTCGGTTTGCGGACCAGGGAAAGGGCGCCTGAGGGGCAGGTGGTGACACAGAGCCCGCAACCGATGCACCTGTCTGCCTGCAGAACCACCTTGTCCTCTTCCAGGCTCAGGGCATCCATTTGACATCGTTCCACGCAGGTGCCACACCCCTCACAGGTATCAGGGTCGGCTGCCACCACGTAGGGCGTGGACACCACACTTGCGGGGTGGGGGTGGCGCTTGATGGTCTTAAGAACCTGGCAGCAACAGCCGCAACAGCAGCAGATGTTGACCACATCCTTGGCGTTGCTGGGCTGAAGCACCAGTCCGGCTTCATCTGCCTTCCTAAGGATCTCTAAGGCTTCTTCCAGGTCTATGAGCCTGCCCATGTTGTTTCGCTCATAATAGTCCGCCCCTATCCCAAAGACCAGGCAGGTCTCCTCCGGCTTTGTGCAACCCTTTCCAACCATGGCGTGCTCTCGTCGGCAAATGCAGGGGGCCACCAGGAACTTCTTCTGGGCCCGCACAAGGGCCTCGGCCTTTTCGTGGGGCAGGACGTCACGCTGCACAGTAAGGCTGCGGTCCACGGGGATCGTCCTGAGCTGAGGGGCCTTCTTCCAGGT
>Ga0180438_10007544_pt1 | contig 14135 bp, 8 predicted proteins | sample SS_ome_12_FD_132455 | JGI IMG/M metagenome (GOLD analysis project Ga0180438, IMG submission 132455) | Hypersaline lake sediment archaeal communities from the Salton Sea, California, USA - SS_3_D_2 metaG | ecosystem: Environmental > Aquatic > Non-marine Saline and Alkaline > Hypersaline >... | reverse complement strand
TATAAATTTTGTACCGGGATATGACTTCACGGCGAATGAAATCGTCACCACGGAGAAGCTGCGTAAATGGATCAGTGGCATGCGGAATACCGGAACACTGACTGCTGCCGATGTTGGCCTGAGTGATGCCGATACCGGGATCGGTCTATTTAGCACGGCCACCTGGGCGACGTCCGCTTCCCCCGGGGCACTGACATTTAACTCCACTACTGGGTGGGTGACGGTGTCGACGAAGTGGGGGCATGTGCCCATATTCGGCGGCCAGGGCGGTATGTTCACCATGCGGCTCAAGGAGGGGGAGAGCGCACAGGCCTCCTTCGACCGGTTCTACGAGGGCAGCCAGCCCAATATGATCGGTGTTAAGGCCGGGCACACCCCGACACTTCCGGCGTCTAACTACTCGGCCGGGGAGGGCTATGATCTCTTCGGTGCCAATTCTGTCAACGTCGCCGCGGCGTTCATGGCGGCCTCTGATATCTCGGCACACCGAGCAGGGAAGACCTTCGCACGGTATCCGTCGGCCAACAGCTTCAACGACGCCGGTGCATGGACGGTGGCCACCTATGTGACGGGCACGTCCTTCGTCCACAGTCTCTATAAGCTGGGCGGATATCAGACGTTGCGTTTTAATCTTATTAATGAACCAGCGCAATTCTCCGGTATCACGTATGCCGGAACGTGGGTGCACGGCGAGCTCGGCAATCAGATGCGTATTACTTCTGACTCCGATAATAACCTTATATTCGGCGGCGGCCGTGGCGGTGGAGTTCGTTCATGGTACATTGCCAATGCATCTACTTATTCTCTCGTGGATTCCAATAACACTAATAATGAGGGTGACGGTTCTGTTGAGGCGATTCTCGATCCCGAGACACGCCTCCTGTATTCCATTGACGAAGCAAGCGCAGGGCTGTCCATATTTGAGGTGGACACGGCCGGGAATCTTACATTCCTGTCGAATATAACCGACGCTCAGATATCCTTTTCATACGGTATTGCGCGTATTGGGAAGCACGTCTACACCGCGAGTGGTAATCTTTATTTTTGGGGCTGTACCATTGCCACGTCACCCACGAAGATACAGGAAATGGCATCGAGTGATCTTCACCTGTGTGCGATTGCCGAGGCCGGGGGAAATAGCTTCCTCGTCGGGGCCGAATATGACGACCAGGATACGCACTGGTCGTATAGTATCGATGCTGTTACAGGCCAGCTTTCTCTTGTTGGGTCGTCAGAACTTCTGAATTCAGACGCCTATCATCTGAAAACGGATAACAATAATAAGGCCCTGGTATGGGAGGCATCTACCTCACAGGGGCTGCACCTTATTGAGTGTAATTCGGCCGGGACACTGACACATGTCGGGCAACAAGCGGTCATAAGTGGACCATTTACCCTCGATACATATCAGGACTACCTATTGGTCACCGATAGCGGTGCCGGTGTAAAGGTATATTATAAGGGCACAGTAACCTCCCTGTCACTTGTGTACTCTCAAGATCCGGGATATGGGCATGCAATAGCAATGCACGGAAGTGATCTGATTGTAGCCACCGACGCAGTAACTGACGGTTTTAATTTCTACGACTGGCTCGCGTCTGAGGCCGGATCCAGCACGGCCGTGTCCGGTGTTCGCGGCCAGACCTCATCTACCGGCTGGAAGATCTCACCTGGGGACAGTAGTGCCGTATCCGGGCCGCCCAGGATTCTTCCGACGGCACAGTGTTATTATTACTACGGAGCGAAACAACTCTCAGTGGGGTATGCAATTCCCCTTCTGAGCGTAAACGAATTCACAATAGGGGGATCTGAATTCTAATGGGACTTTCACTATATAGGAGCCAGACACTCGGCAATACGGTAACGAGACAGCATCTCTACGATCTGATCTCCACCTGTAGCCTCTCCGGCTCGGCATCCGGCGTGTCATTACAGCACTCGGTTCAGATTACCGCGGTGTCAGAGGCCCCGGCAGTCCCGGCCACGGGGGACACATGGTGGTACGATCTGTCGGAGGAGCTGCTCAAAGTGCCCCTTAATGTAGTCGGGGCATCACCCTGTTCACTGTGGCTAAGTGTCGGCCCTGACGCATGGCAGATACCGGTGCTTAACTCAAATGCGTACACCCTGCCAAAGGGGTATGCGTGTTCATTTAAGAGCGGAGGAGGATTTTATGAAGTCGAACCCCTTGCCGGGTATACTCCCGATGACAATTCCCCGCGTGCCCATCTCAGGGCCCTACGACATTCGGCCAATCACCGGGGGTACATCGGAGCGATCCAACATGACACTGGTCCAGGAGAGTTCGGAGCCCTTACATGGTACGGGTTTTGTCACGCTCGGGCCACTGGGTTCGGTGATGCCCTTGGGATACCGACCGCTAACGCGAAGTATAATTATCCAGCATTTATAACAGTGTCCACGAATGTTACCGGTACTGCGTTCGCCGTTAATCGGGCGTCACCGGCCGAATTCGTCAATGTTCTGGGCGGCCTGATCTCCCACCCGACCAGTACGACGGGCACACTACCGGCCACTGTCTGTCCGTGTCTTCTGGACGGGCCGTGGAATACGGGCACATTTCTCGGTACCAGTGCCACTGATGTAAGTACATACGCCAGTTCAATTTAAGGGGGATATATGGCATACGATTCAAAATATGATTACACACTTAAACAGCTCCAGGCGCAGCTCACGGCACAGCTCGAACAGGAACAGGCCGAGATTGCGTCACAGCAGGAATTCAGTGAGTTCATGCGGGACCAGCAGACCTCTCTCCTCGCGGAGCAGGCCGGTGGGCGGCAGCGCGCGGCGGAGGCCTTTCAACAGGTACTGGCCCCGGCATTTCAGGGGACACTCGGACGACTTGGACGGCTCACGGCCCAACAGGCCCAAGACGTCGAGGCCCAACTCGCCGGGGACACAGCACGACAGACGGCCGTGGGGACAATCCGCCGGGCGGCCGGGGGCGAGGACATTACCGGTACGGCGCAGAATCTGGCGGCGGCGGCAGGGGCCCGGGGGCAGTCGGTGAGCGGGCTGGAGAATGTGGAGGCAGAACTGGCCACACTCGGGCGGGAGGCGGCCGCGCCGGTGGCCTACCAACTCGAACTCGACAGGATCCTGCGCCCATTCCAGACACAGGCCCGCAGTGCCGAGATCGCCCGGACTGTGGCCGGGACGCAGGCGGCCGGTGTACAGGCGCAGGCGCAGGCCCTCGGTGGACTATCACAACTCCAGGCAGGACCGGTTGACGTCCTGGCGAATCTATACGGACAGAGCGCTGGGGCGTTCAGGCCGGTGGCGGGGGGTGAGGACGTAATTGCCGCCCAGTTCGGCGACTACGGGTATGAAGTACCCTTTGGATTGGGAGCATTCGTATAATGCCGTTACCTTCAAGTTTAAACCCAGCGGAATGGACACAGGTGAGTAGTGATTATTTCCACTCCTCTGCACCGACAACGTCCGCTGGTGGCTTTGATAGAAATAAGACCTACTTCACAGGAGACGAATACTGGATACGAACGTCTGTAATGCAGGAGAGGGTAGGCGACCAGTATTATGATCCCAATACCGGAGATCTCGTGCAGATTGCCGGGCCGTCGGGCATGGAAATACCGGAATTGCCCCCGATTGAGGAGGGTCCGGCCGTGGCGGAGGCACCGCAGCAGGAACTGTGGAAGCCCCCGTCCGCACCTGCCGACGACAGTGCCCCAGGGGAAGAGGAATACGACGGGCCCATCCCTACAATCAACTGGAATCAGCTCGGCGGGGGAACCGGAACGGCCCCGTCTGGTGGGAGTGCCGGTGGCCTCGGTGAGACGAGTGTCGAGCCCAGGCCGGATACGACCACCACCACGCCCGTGCGGAGCACACCAGAGGAGCGAGATATATTCACCTCCGAGCTCACCAGCTCCCCGGCCGTCGACGACAATATCACCGGCGGGATTGCCATGGGCGCTGGGCTGGAACCGTCTCTCGGGAGCGCGGGTAAGGAGTCAATGGCCCGGACGGCGCGGGGCGATATCGACGTGAGCGAACTCCAGAAGCGGATCCGGACACAACAGGCCGCAGGTGGGCTGGCCTACGGCGGGGCCGCTGCCAAGCAGGAGGCGCGCATCGTCGGACGGTACAAGCAGGGTAAGCAGCTCCGGGCTGCCGCACAGCTGGCCGACCTCACCGGGCAGGAATCGGAACTGACACAGAGGATACAGCAGTTCCTGGCCACGACGGAGGCCAACACCATGGAGGCCGCGACGACACAGTTACTGTCCCCCATTGGGGCATATGGACAGCTCGTCCAGGGATCACAGGCCGGGCTGGCGGGTATATTTGGACTTGGGAGGCTACTATAATGCCGAAGAATTATCTTGCACAGATATCGGAGTTCGGGTTTCTGCCGAATGAACTGACGAATTTCCGGCAGAATATCCAATCACAACAGGCCCAGAGCGGGCTGCTCTACGGCGGGGTGGCCGCCAAAGAGGAGGCCAGGACGATTGGGCAGGTACAGCAACAGCGGCAGTTGGAGGCCTCGATGCGTCTCGCCGACCTGACACGGCAGGAGGCCATGCTCCCACAGGAGATTGAGGCCCTTGCCGCCAATACGGAGGAGGCCCTGCTCGGTGCGGCCATTCCGCAGCTTTCGGCACCAGTACAGGCACTGTCCAGTCTCTACGGTGGGGCACAACAGGGGCTTGGTAGTATTTTCAGTATATTTGGAGGGACAATATAATGGCAAGTTATCTCGATCTTCTCACAGGGGACTACGGCACAGGATACGCAGGGGACAGTATCGACACGCAGACAGATCTGTCACAATCGTACCGTGGTGCCGAGTCGCATGACGTCGCACTGGCCAATTTACAAGCAGAGGCCATGCGGAAATCACTCGGAATGCAACAGGCGGCCCAGCAGTTTCGACAGAACATGGCCGAGCAACAGATAAAACAGGCGAGACAGAGCACACGGGACGCACGGAAGGTGGCGGTCCAGCAGCTCAGTGGCCTCACCTCGGCGGTGCAGCAGGGCATTGCCGGGTGGGAGAGTAACTTCCTCGCCCAGCTCACTCCCGAAGGCGTCGGGCAGGGAGCAGCTGCCAGGGCGGCCGAGCACCTGGGGGCCATGAAGGAGACTGTAAACCTCGGCGTAATCAAGGATCTGGCCAGTTTTTTAGGAGCATAACATGCCTTTATATGACTCTCTCGTAGGACGAACTACAAAACAGAACACCGAAGTGGCGACATTTGCCAATGCCATACGGAAACTCTCCACCTCGTATAAGCGCGTGCAGAACATGCAGGAAGCGGCCCGGCTGAAACTCCAGTGGGCCGAGGAGAGCCACAATATTGCCATGGCCAATGCGGCGCAGAAGTTCGAACAGGAGCGGCTCAAGAGAGAACGGGCCGAATACGAATTTGAACAGCTACAACAGGCCACACAGGAGCAGCGGGAACTGTTCCAGAGACAGCGCGAGGCCCGTGGTGGTGCGATCAAGGCATTCCTCCAGCACCGCAAGGGCGAGGAGGGAGCAGGGCTGGACGAGGCCCTCGTGTCCCTGGCCACTGAGGATCCAGATTTCTCCAGTGCACTTAATGACGTACTGGAGGGGGTTATTACTGCCGTGGACGCGCCGGACATTAAGGAGCGCGAGACAGCAATGGCCCGTCTCAAGGAGGCCAAGGCCAAACTGGAGCTCGGGTCCGAGGAGGCCCTGCGGAGACAGCGCGAGGCGGGTGCGGTACGTTCTGAAGTCGGTACACAGATTGACGTCGAGAAGTTCAAGCTGGAGCGGGCTGCCCTCGAACAGGAACAGACCGAGGCCAGGAGAGCACGTATTGAATCAGCTCGGCAGGAGACAATCTCCGGCGTGTACCGTGAGATGGATGAATTCGGCGGCCGTGACGCGACACGGAAACGGTATAAAGAGGAGTATAACGTCACAGTCAACAACGCCCAGGCCGAGCTCAATGGGCTCATGCGCGAGATTGGCGCGAGACAGAATGTGGCCACCGGAGAGGATCTGGAGGCACTGCTCCAGACGTCCCTGGCAGGTGGAGCGTCCTTCTCCCAGGCACTCCGGAGCCAGACAGACACCGGCATGGACGAGCAGCTCCAGGGGCTTATTGAGAATGTGGACGATATCGTGTCTAAAATGACCAATGCGAAACAGACATACCTCCAGCAGGTTAACTATCTCGACGACCTGGACAATTTCACCAGTGATATGTTCGACGCCCTTGTTAATGAAAAGGGCTACACACTCACCGAGGCCAGGGCCGAACTACCCGCAGCAGTTCCCGAATTGTTTGTGCATCTCAAGACAATGATGGATAATGTGAAAACTGCTCGTGAGGGTGAGACTGCGAAACAAGCAGATTACACGGCCGCCTACGAGAAGTATATTAATAATCCCGTTGCCCCCCTGAAACGTGTTCATAGAGATCTGTTAAAGAAGGCATGGCAGAAGGTTACATTAAGGGCAGAGGATAGTATTAAACAAGCATCAATGCAACTCTTTGGAACGGAGACGCCTGAATAATGGACTATTCATTTTTTAACAGGGCCGAGAAAGCACAGAACACGGCACAGGAAAAGACACAGGCGGTAGAGCAGTTCAATAAGAAGCTCGCCAGGGCCAAGCGTCGAATCGTGGCGGATGACGAACCGGCGGAGGAAAAACAGGCCCGGGCCGAGAATTATGAGAACTATATGAACTGGCTCGATAATATCGCGCCCGAGTCCTCACTGAATGACGCACCGGTGGGTGTCTACGATTACATGCAGCAAGACGACGAGGAGGGCTTCGGTAGTGCAAGCTATCTTAGCCGCAGGACTGCCGGGACAATCGCCAGTATCAAGGACAAATTGGGCACTGTCTTCTCTTTTATGGAGGATGAACCAGATCTACGTACCTTCATGCTCCGTCACCCGAAGTTCGAGGACGCCGGGCCCACGGCCGTTACCGCACTGGGAAAGGCCATCGGGCACATCCGCTCACTGGAGATGACGCTCCGCTCCCGGGGCCTCGTCGGACACGCCAGCGCAGTTGCCCCCACGAATATAATCGAGTCTGGTTGGGACTATATTAAGACACAGGTGGGTGAGAGGGGCCTGGACCGTGTTCCTATGGGGGACCGGAGTAAGATCCTCGGGGCCGTGTGGGCGCAGGAGATCATAAAGAACTCGTCGCTGAAGGACAAACAGGCCGCAATGGACTATATTGTGCCTAAGGTGCGGAGCGAGATCGAGGGGGAATTTGCCCTACCGTACAAGTTCGGCGACGGTGTCTTCCACCAGGACATGAAGAAGCTCATGGGCGTGGCCGACGAGCTCGACGGCGTGGATGAGAATGCCACATTCAACGAGGCCATCACGGACGAGGACCGTAATCGTGTGGCCCGTCGGTGGTATGCCACCATTACCGGAGACTCCCCCACCGATGATGCCTCCGTGAACAGTGTCATGCGGGTGCTGAAACCCTATCTCAACATCTACGACCGCGCCGTCAAGAACTCCGAAATGGCCTACAAGTGGCACCTTGTCGGAGTGGACCTGCCACTGCGTCGTCTCCACAATGACGGATCTCTCTTCTCCCTGGCAGAACTGCCCGGGGCCGCCGAGGCCACGGCCAAACTGGCCAGAAATGTCAATGACAACGTGGCCTATCAGAATATTAACGACCACGCCCGTCTCTACGGTGGCCGGAAGATAAAGGAGAAGCTCAATAATACCATCGCCTACCTGCGGGATGAACTGGGCATGAGCGGGGCGGATATCGCACGACTGAAGAAGAAACGCCTCAATATAATCGGTGTTGGCCCGGCCAATTTCCTCCCGGACGACCGTCTCCTGGGTGCTAAGGACAATAATGACAGGTACTACCGTCTCCAGCGGTTGGCACTTGCGGATGAGGGACTCCGCTCTGCCCTGTCGGCGAAGAAGAACGAATACGCAGAGGAATGGCGGAAGTACAATGAGAAGAAGGTCGGTGAGCGCGCCCTGGAGGATGGACTGGACCCGGAGGTAGTCGGGAAATTTATCAAGACGAACTTCGAACGTTCCGCCGAGGTATCCGAGACGGCCGCAAAACGGCAGGAGGCATACGACACCTCCTATCTCTACCGGTACGGGAACGATTTAATACACGCCATTGGTAATGTAGTACAATCACTGGGAGGGGAGGAATTCGGTGAGGCCATGAGTGGGATCCACCGGTATCTTTATGCCAGTGCACATGATGGTATCCCCACCCTGGACAAGGAAGTGCTCGGGATCCGCGACCGCAGCTTGACTGATGTGGTGCGGGACCGTCTCGCACAGCTGCCGTTCTTCCCCGAGAATCCAAATGAGGCCCTGAATAATTATCTCGACCGGGTGGTGGAAGGACGAAATATCCCCATTCTGGACCAGATGGGCATGGTCACCATTGACGCCCTGCACGGCCTCATGGAGCTCCCGCTGATGTCCTTGGAGAATCCGTGGGCCACCGGCGTTATGTTCGGCACCCTGAAGAAGTACAACGCCAAGTCCGTCGGTGTGGCACAGCGGGTTGCGAAGAAACTGGGCCGTCCTGGGCTCGAGGCCCCACTTCTGGCCGTACTGCGCCCGCACGAATTCGCAGCCAATACGGCCAAGGCGTCGAAACTTCTCCTCTCTGACCACATGCTCTTCGGTTGCAGCATGAATAAATTCCGTAAGACACTTAATAATATGAGCCCCGAACTGCGTGAGAAATATCACACTGCCATGGTGGGCCTCACGGAGGATATGATCGAACGCGGCGGCCGTGATGTTCAACAGCTCGGGCTGAGTATCCGCTCTGCCGTGGACGAGCTGGGTATGAAAATGGCCGAGGCCGAGTACGAGAACAAGCTCACCAGGGCCGATATCGCCAATGTTCGACAGAAGGCACTGGACCGGGACGTTAGTTTTGAAGCGGCCAATGCCATATTTGCCACACCGTTCGGTAATGGTAAGCTCGTAGACGGAGCACTGGCCAAGCACATCACGGATGGGGCCGTGGCCTCGCTGTTGAAATACCAGACTGATATCATTGACGGCATCCGGAAGGAGGACCGCACTGGCCGCTCCCCGGCCGAACTCATGTACAATCTCAATAGGGAATACATGAAATTTAAGGCCGACAAATCGGACGAGGCATGGACCAGGAGGGAGTTCTGGCTCCGTGAGAAGCTGGGGATTACCGCTCCCGAAGTGTTCAACAATGTACGGGAATATTTCCGCAACCGGTATAACCATGAGAAATCTGGTATATTCGACAGGGACGCAATCGAGATGGCCGTGGAGGAGAACCAGTATCAGGTGGAGCGGACTGCCGCGCGGCAACGGCTCTACCGTGGGTTCCAGTTAAGTCTCGAGCACAAGATCCTCCAGACACAGGAGCGAATTGCCGCCCATGCCACCATGAAAAAGACCAAAGAGATACGGGCAGAGGAGAAGAGACTCCGGCGGCAGCTGGCCGAAATGCAGCGGATGCACACCATTGCCGGACGTGACGTGAAAGTGCTCAAGAATCTGGAGAAATCTCACATCGTCGACTCGACCAATGCCAATGAGGCCATGTTCCGGGAACTTGAGAACGGTTGGAAGACCAACGGAGACGATCTGTACAAGAAGGAATTCCGCAATTTCCTCACCAGCACTGCCCTGTTCAATAAGAACTCGCGACGGCTACTGGCTAAGATCTTCCATAACGATGAGAAGTTCCTCCAGAAGCTGAATAAGGCAGCGCAGCGCGTCCGGAACAAGAAGAAACCGTCGTTCCGTAAGCAGCGAGCGGCAGTGGCCAAGGTGTTGAAGGCACATGAACAGAAATCAGAGGCAACGGGGGAGGTAACAGGACTCTATGCCGATAATCCTCCCTTCAAGAGGGCCGAGGTTATCCGCACGGCAAAGAGGAATATGCGGCAGCTCATGGACTACGCCGTGAAGTCACGTAACATCAGGAGTGAGATAGCCGGTGGACTGCTCCGTCCCGTGGGGGATGTGGTCAACGCCATCCTCACGGCCAACCCGGACAGGGAGACGAGCGGACGGCTGCGGCATATTGTCCAGCGCATTGAGAACCACGCCCAGGGTATCATGGGTGTCCTGGACCGGGTACGGGACAAGGTGCGGCTGCTCTCTGAGGACGACCTGGAGCGGCTGACAGAGCTCAGTAAGCTCCCTGGTAAACTGCTTGATAAGACACAAGCGAGTGAGGTACAGAGAATAGCACTTGACATGAGACTGGTAAGGAATCAGCTCATCCGTGGGCAGTACAATGCCGGGCTTATCACCAGGGCCGAGATGACTAAGGCCATCCAGGCAGGTACGGACTCCCACTTCTACCTGGACAATGAGATGAGGGGCGACCTCATCCGGTATACCAGTAAGAACCGTATGACCCTTTTCCCCGAGTCCGCAGAGATACCCAAACACGACCGGCTGAATGTCCAACGGAAGTTCAATGTGCCCCGTGTGACATGGTTCGATAGGGCAGCGGGGCGGTGGAAGATCAAGGACTTCCGCCCAATGGGGGAAGAGGACTCCCCTGCTGGTGCCATTAAGAGGGCCAAGAACTTCCAGAAATCCCTGCTGAAGAAGTACCCGGGCATGAATAAAAATGACGTGGACTACATTTCACCGATGGGCGAGGAGGACGTGGCCTTCAAGGGCGTCATTACCCGGGACGCGAACTACCAAATCGATGCCATGAGGGATATGATACACGACCTCGCCAAGACACATCTCATGAATGAGATCGGTATGATGCAGGGACTGGTCCGCACCGACCTGCCAGAGAACGTGCGGGAGCGCGGCGGCTGGATGAAGGTGGGCGGCGAGGACACGAAACTGACACCGAACCAGCGGCGAAGGGAGCGCATGCAGTGGGGGAGCCTCTACGGGAAGTACGTTCATGTGAGTTTCTTCGACCATATCAGTGCATACGACGACGCCACATCAGTCATACGTGGAATTGCCGACTCATTCCGCGACACCATCAACGAGGCCAAGGACATCAAGGGCGGCCGGGGAGTGCTAAGTCAGATCTCCAACCTAATCGAGTCCAAGACAGGCGAATTACAGCGATATCCAATGCTCCAGAGCATCACACGAAAGGCAGCACGACACGTCCGGCGCGCACTGATCACCACCAACCCGGCGTCATATGTTAATAACTTCATGGGCGCACTGATCTTTAGCCACATGGCCGGGGCCAAGGTCATGACTCCGGAGTTCTGGAAGGGCGCAATCAGCGGGGACAGCTGGTCCAATTTCGGCCGCCTCCTGGACGAGGTGGGTACTAAGGAATTCGAGCAGCTTGGCTCGCTTCTCGGGGACGAGGGGTATAAGAACCGAGGCCTATCGAACCAGGAACTCAGGACCGTGAAGCTCTTTAAGTACGCCGTGGATCGTGGGCTAATCGAGAGGACTGACGAGGGCGTGTTCACCGGCGGCCGGAGACGGACCGGGAAGCGTGTGAAATTCCGGGAGCTCGTGCGGGATATTGAAGAGACATCGTCGAAGCGGTATCGCGCGGAGGAGAGGAATATCCGTGACCTGACAGAATCGATACAGAAGATTGATCAGGTGCTGGCCGAAGGGAGGATCCCCGACGAGCGGATACCGGCCTTCAACGAGAGACGAGCGGCATTCAAGGCCATGCTCAAGGACGCCAAACGCCGTATTGGGCGCATCGGAATCGACCACCAGCTCCGTGTCACCACCAGTCTGCCCGACAAGATCCTGGCGGCTGCCTCGAACACCAGGACAGAACTTGGCAGGTTCATTAACACCGATCCGGAGTCGGCAGTGCACCGTATCATCTCCGGTTGGTATGGTAATATCGACCCAAAGCTCAAGTGGCAGACGTTCCGATATCTCGTGGAGGACGCAGGAATGACACGGGAGGGGGCACTCCAGAGAGTGCTGGACTTCCACCAGAATTACGGAACTGTCTCCCCATTTATCCGAAATTTACGGAAGATGCCCTTTGCCGGATCATTCGTCCCGTCCTTCCCGGCCGAGGCAGCCCGTATCCTGAAGAATGGATTCGCCGATAATATTGGACGGACCCTTTCGCCGCTGCTGGCCACGGCCATGTGGAATCAGGTGGCACTCGCCAGCCAGGGACAGACAGTGTCCGATCTGGCGAATCTCAATGGCGACAATGAGGACACGTTTGGACTGGCTCGATCGCTCCTGACAGAGGTATATATTCCACTTGGTGATGGAGACGTGGCCGTCATGGACACTGGAAAATTCACACCGTTCTCCCCGTTCTTCCAGGCCGAGGGGCTCTCGAAGAGTTTTGTGGAGAACGTGCAGCGCGCCGGTCCTGCCGGAGTAGCCGTCACGCCGTTGCTGAATTACCTGTCGAACTTCGCCTTCAACACACCGAGCATGCAGATCACACAGAAGTACCTCGCCGGTGCAGACCCCTTCACGGGCCGTGTCACCATGGAGGACGGTGTGACAAAGCCGCTCTTGAATCTGGTGAAGGACGCAGCAGGGCTGTTTATACCCAGGGCCATCTCACGTCCAATTGAACAATTCAACCGTGTCCGGGAAACGCCGCTGTCACCTATCACACAGAGGAACGTGTCCGCAGTGGAGGGCCTACTCAACACAGTGGGGATTAACGTGCGGGCCCTGAGTAAGGATGAGAACGTGGCCAATCTGGCCCTGCGCTTCATGTATAAGAAGGAACGTGAGGCATTCATTAAGAATTATATTTCATTGGACAAAGACGTCAGGAATGATATATATGAGCTGTCGAATCTGGAGGTGCACTCGACGGAGTGGGTTGATAAACTAAAGGAGATCCGGGACGACCTCATGGATCAGAAGCCGGACGAACTCCGTATCGGAGGGGAAGTAATCAAGCTGAAGAAATACCCGGCCACTGTACAGAAGAAGATTGTGGATAGGGTAATCGCCAAGGCCTCAAACAATATATACAATGTGGTGGAGGAGATGAGCCCCATTCGACGGCTGCACTTCCTCCGTGCCGTGAAGCAGACGTGGGATAGGGAGGAGCCGGTGTACAAACACGGAATTACCACTTTCACATCCAAGAGATATCTAAATCGTATCTCCGACCTGGGGGAGCTCGGCGACCTGTTCACTGAGGCCATGGAAATGTCCGAGAAATCCACGGACACCGGCTTCCAGAATGACATGAGGACTGTGGCGACTGCGCTGGCGTGGAGGGCCAGACAGCTCTTGTCCAATAATCGTAATCGAACGCGCCGTCTGGCCCAGTCTCTAATTCGGTCCACAAAGGGGGACTATAAAAAACGTCTGATGACATTGTTTGCTACTCAGGCGGGGCTTCAGGGTACGCCTTGAGAATAATCTTCCGCCCTCCGAGCATGAAAAAGGCCGGGAAGCGTTCATTGTCGGCGGCCATGATACGGCGTTGCTCGGGCTCGGGCAGCATTAATTCACTGTCCTCCGGCGACCGGCGCGTAAACTTGTGTGATGTTATGGCTTCTTGGAGATTGCCCTTGGAGTATTGTAATAGATACCGAACAATGTGAACATAACGCAGTCTGCACTCTTCTACTGCCTCCGGGTACAGCATGTTTTTGATATTGACAGGCCACATATTTAAAAGTTCGCCACCGTCGAGGGGTTCGTTGGGCCTGACACGTATGAGTGATACATCCGCAATGCTCTCGCCGTTGAGTATCTGGTGGTTCAGCACGGAGGCACCGGCGTACTTCCGTGGATCCGCCCTGTGGATATTGAATACGGCCCCACCAGTTCTCTGGTATCTGTGTATAACATTATCGGGAATGCGCTTACCGTACTCGACGGTGAGGAGATAGGCACGGCCGCCGGACATTGCTATCTGGTCAGGGGTATCCTCGTATATGTAGAAATCGGCATGGTCCCTGTCTGTGCTTTTTATATTATTCATTATCGCTTTGATTGCATCTTCATTATGCGATAAAATATCAAAGTCTGGTTTCATTTTGCCGGCTCCCTTCTTATTCTTTTGACCTCGCGCTCTGCTTTAATCATTTCCAACTGTAGATCGAAAAAATATTCATTCATTGCCCTAAATGCATTGTTCATATGATAATCATATCTACATGCGTTTTCAAGCTCTGATGATATATTCT
>Ga0180438_10007542_pt1 | contig 14138 bp, 17 predicted proteins | sample SS_ome_12_FD_132455 | JGI IMG/M metagenome (GOLD analysis project Ga0180438, IMG submission 132455) | Hypersaline lake sediment archaeal communities from the Salton Sea, California, USA - SS_3_D_2 metaG | ecosystem: Environmental > Aquatic > Non-marine Saline and Alkaline > Hypersaline >... | reverse complement strand
CCACTGAAGTAGTTGGTCGGGAGTCAAGAGCCCTCTGAACCTTCTTCATCCTCTTGATTATGTTTATCTCATTTCCGAACAAAGTCTGAATAAGGTAAGTGGATGAAAAGGAGTCCAACTTCCATGGACAAGTCCAGAAGGAGAACTGTACTCGTACTCTACGTCATTCTGTTCATTCTATCGGTCGTATGGGTTTCTGTGATACAGATTGGTCTGAATCAGTCAACAGCATATGCTCTCGACATCGAGTACGAAATACACACAGTGGATGCAAGCGGATTAGTTATGGACCATAGTTATGAAACAATCAGAGTGCAGTTGTCTGTAATGACTAGTAGCTATCAATCAACATTAGGCGGCATCCGAGTCGGTTCATTTCCCTTTTGGGTGGACACATCCGACTGGACTGCTGGAGATGCAGTGATTATCAATGGCAACTTGTATTCAATTCTTAGGCAATCCGGAGCATGGCAACTCCATCGCAGTCTCGGGGATTATCAGTCTGAGAACCTGTACTACCACGGAGTACTGGGAATATTCACTGGAAGCTACACTGATCGGATGTCACTAAGTTCGTTTGGATTCAGTGGATATACCATAGATATTGAGATTCAACAGAGTAACATTGATGGATTTGTTACGAGAGTGACGGGAAGCAATGTTGTGGTTGAAATCGTTCTTCTCACCTTCATATTCACCGAGATATTGATTATACAGGGTTTGTGGAAGCGGAGAAAGTCGTCAACTTCTCCGGTTTCTGAATCTGGCAAGTAGAGGACTAAACTTCTAGAACAGTGCCAAGAGCCACACATGTAATTGAGCAATGATTGGGAGAAACAAAGTTGCAGTGAGTGAAATAACGACAAGCAAGGTATTGATGGAGGGTCCAGCAGTGTCCTTGAACGGATCACCCACCATGTCACCTGTGACAGAGATGTCATGCACTCGGTGCCAGTCTTCTGTTCCCTCCTCATACTTGGTGTACTCTGGGGACTCGATGATCTTCTTTGTGTTGTCCCAGGCTCCGCCAGCATTGTCCATTAAAAGTGCCAATATCAGACCAGACAGCACAGCCCCACCAAGATAGCCAGCCAATGCCTCAAGTCCGAGGATTATCCCTGTGACAATGGTGACTGTAATTGCTATCAGAGTCCCAGGCATCAGCTCTCGAATTGCCCCTGAAGTCGCAATAGCAATACACCTGTCATAATCAGGTTTCGTTGTTCCATCAAGAATGCCAGGGTGCTCGTCAAACTGCCTGCGAATCTCTGTAATCATTCGTTCCGAGTTACGTTCCACACCGAGAATGAGAATAGCTGAGAAAGCCACAGGTACAAGAGCCCCTATGATTGCTCCTGCTAGGACTGAGGGGTCAGCAATGTTCACGACTATTAGTCCATCTATTCCAGGAATGTTCAGAGTGTCAGTTGACTCGATGAAGGCTGCAAAGAGTGCTAGAACCGAGATTGCAGAGGCACCAATGGCAAAACCCTTAGTGATTGCCTTTGCCGTGTTCCCACTGGCATCAAGTTTGTCTACTGCTACAATGGCCTCTTTAGGCGCTTGGGCTTGCTCGATGACTCCTCGGGCATTGTCCACTATTGGACCATAAGCATCAGAGCTCATTACCATACCATTTGTGGCAAGTAAGCCTACTGCCGCAATTGCCACACAATAGATACCTCCCTCCCACTCCCCAAACCCTAGGAGGGCTCCAAGAGTGTAGGAAACAACCATAGCTATAACTATCCCAATCACAGAGGGTAGAACACTAAGTAAGCCATAGGAATACCCAGACAGAATGAGATTGGCAGCACTCTTGTCTGCGGCTTCGACCATTTTTGGTACTGGTTTGAAACCTGCCACTCCTCTATCACTTGTGAACACATCACTGGTGAATCCAATGGAAACACCCGCGATGAGGCCAATTATGGCAACGACTGCAATCACTAGGCTGAGATTGAGAAGCATAACCGTCAGGACAGTGAACGCCGCAAACAACACGGTTGTGATGTAGGTCCCCCGGTTTAGAATTGGTCCTGGATCTTGGTCTTGTTTTGGTCTTACAAGAAAGACTCCGAAGACCGAAGCAATTGTCCCAAGCGCAGAGATAACAAGTGGAAGGAGCCCAAATGGAACAGGAGGGGAGAAGTGCAGGTCGATTCCAGCACCAAGAATCGCTGCAGCGAGAATGGCTGCCACATTGCTGTCATAGATATCTGCACCAGTCCCAGCGACATCACCGACATTGTCACCAACTGCATCAGCGATTGCAGCAGGATTCCGAGGATCATCTTCCGGAATGTGCTGCTCAATCTTCCCAACGAGGTCTGCGGACAAGTCAGCAGTCTTTGTATAAATACCCCCGCCAGCCTTGGCAAACAGAGCAACAGTACTGGCACCAAAGGAGAAGCCCGTTATAATCTCCCAGAGCTCCGGTCCTCGTGGGACCACTATGAAGAATTCATCAGGGATGGCAAAGTTCCATAACCAATAGAGTGACGAGAGACCCACAAGGGCGATTCCTGCCATCATCAAGCCCATGACCGACCCTGCACGAAATGCCACTTTGAACGCAGGACTCAGCCCTCCAGTTGCTGCTGCGGCTGCAGTACGACGGTTTGCTTTGGTTGCCACTGCTATCCCGATGTAGCCAGCTGTCATGCTTGCGAGAGACCCCAAGATGTAGGAGATTGCGATTGGTATGCCAAACTCTCTAAATATAATGGCAAACAGAATGGCGAGAATGATTGTGAATATAGCAAGGATGCGATATTGAACCTTGATGAAAGAGTAGGCACCTTCCTCGACTAAGGCACTCACTTCCTTCATTCTATCATTACCCTGATCGAGCCTCATTACATCCCAGTATATGTATAGGGCAATGAAGATGGAAATGAGGCCAGAGAGAAGTCCAACTGATAGAAATAGAACTGTAGACATTGTAGCTTCTACTCTGGTCTTGAGAACCATATTATAGAGGTTACTATACATCTGTTTGTAAAAGAGGTGTCTAGTTCATTATTCAATTGATGATACAAAGAGAATAGGGTGGCAAACACACAGGGTATCGTGGTAGGAGGGGGGAGTTTTCGTATGAGGACATTGTTACGAAAAACGAGTCTGTGTGTTCGCCAGTGTTTATTCAGTCGTCAAGAATGACATGCCCATGAATTGTATTCATCTCGTTGAAACGTTCGTAAACCTCTGATGATGCCCTCTCAAGATCGTCAATCCTGAACGAGTCACCAACTCCCTCTAGGAGCATTCTCCTGAGTCTCGATTTCAGATAGTCATCAAGTTCCTCTACTGTCCTGAATGTTACTTTCAGACTCACTTTATTCTCACTGTAGTGATACACCTCTACTCGTGCGTTTCTGTGTGGTTGTTGCTTTCTGAGCTCTTCCACAGTGGATAGAGCGTTCCTTATCTCCTCCCAGACAATCAGGCGTTGGTTGAGAAAAAACAGGCCTTCGGTGTCAGGCGGTGTTGGCGTGGCGCTTTCCCTACACATTTTCCTATGATGGAATCCACATAGAACGAAATAATGGTGCATCTCGGTCTATCCGAGATACCTAGAGGCGTCCTTACTGCTAAGGAAAAACAAAAGACTCATCAATTTCAATAACTATAGTAGATGGAGGATTGCTCTGGTTTGCGTCGGATGCTTGCCATTGTGATTGCTGCGATGGTAGGGATATCCATAGTTACAGTCGTGTTTATTGCACAAGAGATTGAACCACCTTTTTCTCTAGGTGCTGATGCATTTTCATGGTGCGTTGAGGTAGGAGATGAATACACATTTTCAGTCAATGTGACAGGTGGGTCTACTAATTGGATGGCGAATCCTGAATCAATAAGCTTCGACTGGTACTCAGATAATATCACTATAAAGATACTCGAGCTTCCCTCGATACCTACTATTGTTGATAATAATTCATTCTTAACCAGTATTGTTTCATCGTGTAAGGTGTTGTGCATTTCTACAACGATTCCAGATAACTATTCGACGCTCCTAACAACTCTCCTCTCCTATTTCATTCTCCCTGTCGTGGATTGGGAGCTTATTGTTGAGATGATCGGCGATGAGTTGCCAGTTGGCGGGGCTTACCCTATGAATAATGAATGGTTATTTGATGTTGATTATTATGCCGGGTTCATTGATAGCACTCTATTCTCTCTCACTAAGATTCGGTTCATCAACCTCTTTCCAAATACAGGGTCAAAATCATGGTGGGGACTTGTAAACATGACAACGGGGTTTGTCCAAGAAGCGATCTATAGGGAGAGTTACCCCTTTTGTACAGGTTCTTCTGAACTTTCACTTAGAGCCACTCTCATGGACTGAGGAACCCTGAGTACTACTTCAATCGGACTTCTTTCGGTTTAGCATATAGCTCAGACTGAAGATGAATATGAGGAACATTTGCATAATTAGGAAGACGATCGCAGTCATTTGAGGGAGAAATCCTGCTGCACTGCTTAGTATATCGCTAATCATTAGTCCCACAACAACAGGAAATGCTGTGATCAGGAGGATGTCCTTTCTCTCAACCGGTTCCATGTATCCCCATACCAATAGGACTGTCCAGCCAAGCATCATGACCCCACTCATGTATGAGGCGTAGAGATAGTCGGGATCTGGAGTGAAAACACCGAGTCCTGCTGTCAGAGCGAGAACGTCTGGGAAGAACATCTGGATAGCTACAAGTGCATCCAGGATGGCACCAATCACATAGCTGATCTTTAACAATAGAATAGGATTCTTCATTCAGTATCCTCCTAATGGGCAACACATTTGGTCACTTTTGTTCCTCATTAACGACCTCAGTTCCAATTAATTCTACCGAGATACGTCTTAAGACCTATGGGCACTTTGGTCTGAGTCCTGAGTTTGGATGCGGCATTCAAGACTACATCCTCATCAACACCCAACATAACAAGGTTTGGACACAGAAATAGGGGTGATACATCAACTGATTCTAACTGGTTCTTTTCGAGTGTCAGATTTCTGAGCCTCTTGCATTTGCTCAGAATTGAGAGGTCTATACTCTCAAGTTGGTTCCCATAGAGATGGATTGCCTTCAGATCCTTGGAATGAACTAATGGTTTGAGGTCAATAGTTCTGATTCTGTTGAAGGACAGGTCAAGATGCAACAGACTCTTACAGCCTTCAAGGGGAGTGAGATCAATCTGGTCTATTTCATTGCCACCTAATGAAAGCTCGAGGAGCATCCCACATTCGCGGAGGGGTGAGAGGTCGATGCTTTGAATCTCATTTCCTGAGAGTGTGAGTACCTCGATATTTGTGAATTGTTTGATAGCCTCTAGGTCAGTAGTGCCAATCCGCCGATCACTAAGATCTATAATTGAAGCACTCGGAGGAAAACTCTCTACAACTTTGCCGCCCTTCTTAGTTTCGCTCCATATTGTAATCTCATCCATTTTTGATTCATCCAAAGATACTAGGTACATTCCTCACTTATAATCTGGTAGTGGTCAGTAGCTCGTCTTCATATTCCTTAGGCATACACTAAAGGGCTACTATTGTATGGATATACCTACATTGGAGTTGGTCAAGTGAGTCTGAGAGGCCCACTGCGTGATAGGAAGAACTACATCAAGACAATCTTGGAACCTCTAAATGTGCGAGTCCAGAGTATGACGAATAGGACTGCTGGCGATGCAATAGCATACTATGAGATGATTTGGGACACACCAACAGCTGAGCCGCTCACAGGAGAGATTGAGGTAGCACTCATGTCGCGGTTTGACGATTTATTGTTCAGGATAGTATCGGAGAGTCTAGTTAGTGAACGGGTCGTACGGAGGGTGACTAGTCGTAGCACGAGAGTCTTCTTCAGACACATAGCGAGTCTTGAGGTTTCACTTGACACATCTGCAGTATGATTTTTTTTTGTCCGTACCTTTATTTTGTTTCAAACAAAACTCCATCCAGCACACAAATAGTGGTGGAAGTAGCTTAACATGAGTCAGGACAGAAGAGCGGGTTTACGTGGACCCTTGGCGCTTGCATTTGGAGGCACATTTGTTGTTTTTCCGATGCTATTCTTTTCCGTGCAGCTATATGATGGAAGACTTTCATTCCCCTATCAGGAAGCTGCAACAGGTGTGATGCTATTCGTATGTCTGTTTGTCTTTCTTGGCTTATGGATAGCTGGCATGGGCTTACAGATGATTCTTGAAGATAGTAAGTAGGCTCTCAAATTCAGGATAGTTTCCTGATTGCTAGCAGGTCTTCGATGAACAGTAGACTAAAGATTAGATCAACACTCGCAAAAAGAAGAACCCATATTGATGCGGTACCTAACCTAAACCAAATCACTGCAACAAGGAAGACCCAGCTCTTCTCAAAGCACGCGATCTGGATGAGTCCATGGTTCTCTCTCATATCTTTACTGACAAAGTAGAATCCGAGTCCAAATGCAAAGACCAGTCCCATGAACGAATCGAACCATAACAGGGTATTAGGAATCGTAAGACCAAACATCAAGAAGTAATTCAAGTCAATCCTTGAGAGCGTCAGAAAAACAATTGCGAAGGTCAAGTTCCAAAAGGTTGCAGCAATAAACAGTCTTTGATGATATTGTTGTCGGTCCAATTGAATCCACCAAGCCAATCTCGAGCTATCTCAGATATAAGTCATTGAGTTGCAATTGTTGCACATCAAAGAAGATGCAGGAGGGACTACGACCCATCCTGCATCTGCCCTTTTAACGAGTCTTCACAATATAGACGACAACTACGATAGCTAGGACCGAGATGCCAATGACCACTCCAAGGAGGACAGGGTCGATTGTCATTGAGGGGTATCCGAGAGAGATCACAAACTCAGTGAATCCGGAGTAGTTGTTTCCAATGAGGATGTTTAGTCCATCATTGGTAAGGTCCTCAGAGAGCTCTATGGTTGCTTGAATTGGCAGCGACTGTCCACCACCCACTGCAATCGTGGTGTCCAGGACATCCATTGAGGTGTTTAGAATGTAGACATTCTCTTTGGTGCCAAGCCGGGGACTCAGGCATTCAGTTCGAGCAGAGAGTGAGATGCTGGACCCAGCAGTTATTCCTCCAGAGATGGCAGTGACTGAAACATCCAGTCTGGGGGTCATCTCAAGGAGGTACATGAAGGTTGGTAGCATCTCGTTCCAGAGCGTACCAATCTTGTCCTCCACCGGGTTGAAGTAGCCATAGATGCCCTCCCACTCACGGATGATGTGCGTGTCATTGTTCAGGATGATCACATGAGCCTCTTCAGTGTCTACAGATCCATTATGGTATACCTCGAGCGTGATGGGTACGGTGGTACCACGCTGATAGTACATCCATTCTGCCCAACCACCACTCAGCCCAGCCTCTTGTGACATCTTTGAGGGCAAGTATCCAAGATACTCATTGAAGGATTCTGGGAGAATATCAGCGAGGTCAAGAGTCATCTGATAGTAGAGTTGATTCTCTGGCCAGTATTCATCTTCATCAGTTGGGAAGTAGGTCGCATTGATTCCTGAGTGTAGTGAGTATGCCATAGAAAACCTATTTTTCAATGCGAAGTCTCGAAATGCCTTGGTCTCTGGCTCGGAAAATGGCTCAGATCCACAGTAGACCTGAGTGGCGGGGTCGAGTAGATCACCTCCACCAACACTCCAAAATATGGGATAATTACGATTGAGGTCGACAAGTCCAACCTCATCCTCATTGAACAATGTATCATTATCATTGTCAATCCCCTCCCAGTACTCCCAGTCATAGTCATAGAATGGGGGATTGTCAGAGGAATTGTCCTTCAAGTACACATAGTAGTTAGAGATCCAGCCATCTCCATCTACATCCTCAACATCGTCCTCAGAGCAGTTGCCATCACCATCGTTGTCGAAGGGATGGAGGTTCTTTCTCAACCAGTGATTTCCCTGATTGACCACAACCTCTAGCGCATCAGGATTGAGGGTAGGTATGATGTATATCTCCTGTGTGTCAACATACTCAGTAATGGTGTCATCGATGCCATAGTTATTCAACAGATGCAGCATGAATCTCAATGCGAGCTCCACTGTGATCTGTTCCCGCCCATGGTGATGAGCGACAACAAGTGTCTTTGCCTTCTGAGTGACCCTCAGTTCGTTTGTGATACGAACGCATGTCAGGTTTCGACCCTGATAACTCTGACCAATGGTCTCTAAGTCAACAAGATCTGGTACAAGAGCGTGTATATTCTCAAGCTCCTCATCAACCTCAACAGGGTCATGAAACTGACCATCATAAAGCAGCGCAATAGCTTCCCAGTTTCGATCTACAGAGGATCCTACCACTTTCTCTATTACAGGTACTAACCCTTCTTGCTCTGTCGCCAGGACTTGTACAGGAATTATGGTCAATGTTAGGACTAGTGAGAGAAGAAGAATCCTCAATCTCATATGTGTGATCGCAGTTCACCTCAGTGCTTCTCAGCCTTTAGAGTTCCCATATGCTTGCGGACAACAAGATACACTGGGACCAATTTGCAGACTGTCACACTATCCCCAGTCCCTATAATAGCAGTTTAGTTTCGCGTAATATCCTGCGGGTTTCAATAGACACTCATAATCTTGAACAATGTACATAAGAGGGAAGAAATGAATCCTCCAGAGGCGAGGTTCATGAAGAAAGTCATCGTCGTCTATGAGAGTGTCTATGGAAACACCAAGAAGATTGCAGATGCGATCTGCGAAGGTATCAACAAAGTGGAGGGTGTTGAATGTATTGTCAAAAAGACCGGAGAGATTCATACTGACGACCTCTGTGATTATGACGCTGTTATTCTTGGGTGTCCAAATCATAACCAAGGACCAGCACTCAATCTGGTCAAGTTCATAGACAGAGCATCAATTGTCCACCTGAAAGGTAAGATTGGAGCTACTTTTGATACATACACGGGCGGAAACAAGAATGTTGCTGTTGTCAAACTGGAATCCAAGATTCGTGAAAAGCTTCCAGGAATCGAGTTGATTGATAGCCTATCCGCCAAGGTTACTGGACGTAAAGGGCCCCTAGTAGATGATGAGGAATCAAGAGCGCTAGACTTTGGTAGCCAGTTTGCACAGAGGTTGGTCGAATAACATCAAACCTCGATATGACAACAATTCATAAGCATCGGGGTGTAATGGAGTCTGATTTCGCATAGGTTAGGAGGTAGACCTTATGCAATTCAAGAAAGTGCTGCTTGCAGTAATAATTGGTATAATCTTGTTCATCACTGACATGTTATATGGATGGATATCAGTTTCACTTGGTGGAGTTTGGACACTCTTTATCATAATCCTCATAATAGGTATTCTAGCAGGTGACATCTCAGGAGGGTTCATTGCAGGGTTACTAACTGAATTGATAGGTGTCGGACTATTAGCTATAAGTCCGGAGATCTTTTTCCCAGAAGTTACTATCACAGCAACGGACATCTTTTCCCGCATGTGGCTCGTCATGTCACTGTCAATCTCATATAGTATGAGATTTCCAGATGCGCCAATTCCATGGATTGAAGGCATAGTCATCATAGCATTATTGGTCGTGCTTGCCCCCTTTGTATACGCTATGGCCCTGTTTTTCGGTCTCCTTGGTGGCCTAATTGGTAGGTTCATCCATCCGAGGATATTCAAGCCGAAAGCAGCTCCAGTTGGGGCTCCTTCTCAGGCACTGGCACCATCAGCACCACAAATCCCAAAGGAGCAAGAAGAAGACACATATGTCCCTGAAGCTCAACCAGCTCCAGAGGAAGAATCAGAGGAGGACTTCGACTCTCCAGATTTTGAGTCATCAGAGTGACAAAACTAGCAGAACGCATCAGTAAAAGAGACAATAGTTACAGTTATAACATAATATGTTCTATTAGTATGATAGAGCTGCCACCAGTTCTGACAACACCAGATATCAGTGCATGAGCAGATGTCGACTGAAGAATCTGGAAAACCTCCTAGAGATAGAACAATGAAGACTGAGGCTATATCCGTGTCTGGAACAGAAACAAAAACAGCTTGTGGTAAATGTAGCTGTATTATTCTGTACACTTCTGAGTTCTGTGTTTTCTGTGAAGCCGCAGAGGAGATACTCATTGATGCCTTGACCAACTTCGGGGTTTCCAGGACTGCAATCCGTGAGGTCGATGTCGAAACCGAGGATGAGTGTGGTTGCAGGACTGATGATGTCACAATGCTACCAACAATCAAGGTGTGTGATAAACATCTCACGGGGCTGCCTGAGGAACAGTCCATGAGAGACGCTGTCATGCAGGCCATCATGAAAGAGTGTTTCTTTGAGAGGAGCTAAACATCAAGCCTGATGGTCTCCCAGCGTACACGACCAGTTTCCACTGCCTCTTTGATTTTCCGTTCAGTACGATTTAGACTCGCATTACCAGTTTTGATATCAGCTAGAATGACAGTGATTGGCTCATCTGAATTGTCATCCTTCACTGATGTGTAACCGTCAAATATGAGGTAGTCAATTGGAGATCCAATGAACCGAGCATCCGAAGGGTCATACTTGAAGACATCCCTGTACATTGGGACTAGATGCTCAGCAATCTTTCCCTTGAGAACATAGCGGCTCCTGTCAGCCGCATCTCTTCGGATTGAGGACTCCTGTTCCGCCCAAATCGCACGGAACTCCTTTTCCACCATGGCAATCCTGTGACGTAGCTGCATCCTCATTATTATGTAGACAGTTACAGCCACGACCAAACCAATAGCAAGTCCGGTGAGGATATCAGCGAGAGTCATACCATGAAGTTAGATTGATTGCATATATTCTCAGGTACTTTGAGGGTATGACGACGAAAGCTGACCCTTAAGTGTGAGTTTCGTAATGAGAATAAATAGTGAGTCAGCATGTCTGAAGAAACACTGGAACTCCTGAAGACCCTTTCTGCTACTCCGGGTCCAGTTGGAAGAGAAACATTGGTCCAGGATCTAGTCAAAGAACACTTCAAGCAACACTGTGGGACATTCATACAGGACAAAATTGGTAATGTTATAACGACATTGGAGGGAGGAAGTGACCAACATTATGCAATTGTGGCTCATGCAGATGAGGTGGGTTTCCTTGTGAGTAACATTGATGAGAAGGGCTTCATTCGGGTCAAGTGGAACACACAGGGGCACATGCCGGACCTTCGACTCTTGCCTGGTCAGTGGGTACTGATCATGACTGAGAAAGGACTGATTCCTGGAGTCTTCTGTGTGAAGACCGCACATCTGGCGGGGCCTGAGGGGAAAGAGAGAATCCCCACATATGAGGAGGTGTTCCTGGACATTGGAGCCGCAAGCAGTGAAGATGTCAAGGAGTTGGGCATCAACATTGGAGACCCAGTGATATATGCCGCTCCTGTTGAGAGACTACTCAATCACCATGTTTCAGGAAAGTCCATGGACGACCGGGTTGGCTTAGTGGTGCTACTGAGGACCCTTGCACAGTTTGCGAATGTGCCAAAGACCAAGAGACCAACCATTACCTTTGTTTCTACTGTAATGGAGGAGTTGGGAGCAAGGGGAGCTGCAGCCGTAGCACAAGAACTTGAGGTTGATGCAGTAGTTGTATTGGATATAGGAATTGCAGATGATTATCCCGGGACCCAGGGAGAAATGGGGATCAAGCTTGGACAGGGACCAGTCGTTGTGATAAAGGACAGCGCAATGCACTACTCTCATGAATTTGTCAAGAGAGTCATCACGACCGCTGAGAAGGAGAAGATACCCATTCAACGAGCAGTCTTTCACTCATACATGACTGATGGGGTTCAGTTCGCTTCTCAGGGGCAGGTTGTGTCGGTCCTAGCTATACCGTGCAGATATTCTCATTCCAGTTTTGAATCTGTTAACCTGTTAGATATTGACATGACGATACATCTGCTGATGAAGATTATGACCTCTAGTTAGTAGCAGTGGAGTCTGTGATTGGTTTCACCCGAACCTTCATGCTCTCACGAGACAACACAATGACCTCAGTACCCGATTTAATCTCTCCAGCATCACAACGAGCTTCCCATATCTCAGCCCCGACTCGTATCTTTCCCGCAGTTTGGGTCACGTCACCAATAGCAATTCCCCGCATTCCCTGAAGTTCATAGAACGGTTGTACCTCATCCAGTAGAGACGGATAGACAAGATAATACTTTACTGCAACGAAGACCGCAGCGCCCAGGATTAGCAGAATTGTTGCAGGTAGCAACCAGTCAGGTCTAAAGATATAGACGATCCATATGGCGATTGGTATCAGAATAAGCTCATCTACGGTAATAGCTATGAACTTAGCCTTAGGGGAGAAGTCTACCACTTTTTCACATCCGAGCTCTATTTGGAGCGAGATGAAAAAAAGGTTTGCAAGTATGCTACTCAGCCTCTGATATTGGATAGATAGCATTATTGAAAAGGAGGACCAAAATCCGCACCATCAGTGACCATTTCTTGAAGACCGAAACAATCCAAATCATGGCTGGAGCTGCAATGCTTTCTGCCTTCACGTATGTACCAATCTTGGCAAGAGAGCAACTCAGTGTACCAGAGATACTTGTCACAGTTATCGTTGGGGGTTTCGCCTCAGCATCATTCGTTTCATCCTACATTTTTGGTCGAGCAGGCGACATCTATGGTCGGAGGGTGGTCATAAGACTTGGTCTCCTCCTCAGCACCCTCACTTTTGGATTACTTCTCTTCTCAACGAGTTTTGAAACTCTACTACTCGTTCGTATCATGAATGGTTTCTGTATTGGTATGTATCCTGGGGCTCTTGCGGCCTATGCATATGACTCTAGGATGAAGATGGGTCGGTTTGCAACTTGGGGAGCTGCTGGGTGGGGGCTTGGAACCCTTCTTGCGGGGTATGCAGCTGGATTCAACATCTACTATGCCTTTCTCATGTCAACACTCTTCATGACCATTGCCTTTTGCTCTGCCCTTACCCTACATGAAGCCCCAAGGGAGATTGTTCAGGTCCCTTGGTTTCCTGTTGAAACATTCAAGCGAAATGCATCCATCTATGTGGCAGTCTTTCTTCGTCATAGCAGTGCTTCCGCAATCTGGACCCTATGGCCGCTATTCCTATTCGACCTAGGGGGTGATACGCTCGCAATAGCTGTGGTGCAAGCAACCAATGCTATCTCTCAGGTCCTGTTCATGTCGACCATCACCGACCGGATAGAAAGCAAACGGTTGTTCTCTATTGGATTGATAACATCAGCGATCACATTTCTCTGGTTTCCATTTGCCAGGAACATCCTAGAGATACTGCCCTCGCAGGTACTGCTGGGAGTTGCTTGGGCAACTCTCTATGTTGGAGCCCTGAAGTACGTCACTGAGAACAACAAGGAGCGGTCTACAGCTGCAGGTCTTCTCTCCTCAATGCTGTCCCTCTCCGGAATGGCTGGACCCATCATTGCGGCAGTGATATACACAATCTGGCCAGGGTACGTCCCGATTATGATTTATGCTGGAGTCATATCCCTCGTGGCATATGGAATATTCTGGTTTAACAACCGCAATAGCAAGTCGATAGTGTTTGAAGAAGAACTCCATGATGAGCGTGTCTGATGTGTTTTGCGTGTTTGGATTTACCCATATACCATTTTGGCATTCTCAAGAACATTGCAGGAGTTTTATTAATGCATATCAGAGAGATGCTGAAGAAGGACATTGACTTTGCTCTAGGTCTTACCTCAGCTGAAGGTTGGTCAAGCACAGGACTGGACTTCGAGGATTTGCTAGAATTTGATCCTCAGGCCTGTTTCATAGCTGAGATGGATGGAGAACCAATCGGAATGATATGTACGGTACCGTATGATGGCTTTGGGTACATGAGTAATCTCATAGTCTTGGAGAAGCATCGAAAGAGAGGCCATGGAACTGAACTGATGGAGTATGCAATCGACTATCTTGAGAGCAGAAATGTGAGAACACAGATGCTCGATGGAGTGAGGGATGCAATATCACTGTATGAACGATTTGGTTTTAGGAGGATTTGCAGGTCACTACGACTCGAGGGGAGAGTTAATCCATTAGCATCTGAGAATGTCAGGTTCATGACTGATGAAGATTTAGTCATCATAAATCAGCTTGACACACAGTTATTTGGGGCATCTCGGAAGCAGTTTCTTCACT
>Ga0180438_10007541_pt1 | contig 14141 bp, 18 predicted proteins | sample SS_ome_12_FD_132455 | JGI IMG/M metagenome (GOLD analysis project Ga0180438, IMG submission 132455) | Hypersaline lake sediment archaeal communities from the Salton Sea, California, USA - SS_3_D_2 metaG | ecosystem: Environmental > Aquatic > Non-marine Saline and Alkaline > Hypersaline >... | reverse complement strand
TACTCAGGGAGCTATATCTAGGCAGATTTCAGTAGGAAATATAGTTTGGGCATTGACCGAAGACGGGAAAAAGGACGGCATTAATCCAGATGATCCGAAGAACAAATCCTATCTGGAACGCGCACAGAGTACCAATAGCGGCAATAAACTAGATGTCCAGGCGGCTAAGGCTGCGTTTGCGGGCGGACAAGCCGCGCCCAAGGTTAACGAAGCCTATCAAAACGCGGCGGCGGAAAGTAGATCGCAAGACGCCGAAATCAAAAAAATAGATCGCGCTCTCAAATTCGTAAAGCTGGCGGAAGCCCAAAACAAGCTGGTCCCGAAAGAGGCGGTGGAACTGTTCTGGAATAAGGTGGTCGGGGGCCTGTATACCTATATCTATACAATTGCTCCTAGATTCGCCTCTGAAATAGTATCTCTATTTTCAATAGACATTACAAAAGTAGAGGATGTTGTGAATGAGCGCATGATGCCGGAAATCTTGAAACTTCGCGAGAAGACCGAACCGGAGGACGAAGAGCGGGTGAAGAAAAAACTGACCTTCATGATTATGGAATTGTTCGAGGATAACAATGTGCAAGTGGAGACTAAGTCTCGCGAGAAGCTGGAAATCGAGATTGTTTCTGGTTTGGAAATGGTGCAGCGAGAGGCGCGGAGTGTCGGGGACTTGTTGCTTGAGGTTAAAAACTAGACGGCGGGGCGTGTTACGTAATTAATGGGAAAGATACAAGACGTTGAAAATTTAAGAGCTGTGCGGGCGGAGCTTGGAATGGAGCAGTTGTCTGTCATGTGCACGGGTGAAATTGATGTCGATTGGCGCGAGCTGCAAGAGCTTCAATTGCTTGAGGACGGGCGAAGCTTGAAGAGCACTGACAACGGAAAAATATTCCGGCTGGCTGAAAATCTGCTTAGGTTTGGTCTGACTAATAATTTGCAGGTCTGGTTTGATGAATCTAACCAGGTGTTCTGTTTTGATGCTCATCACAGAAAGAAAGCGTTTGCCTTGCTGGATCAAGCCGGGGTTAAGATTCCATTGTTGCCCGCTACGCGGTGTTTGGCTGCGAGTAAGGTTGAGGCTATGCGGCTGCTATTGGCGAAGGAGACCAAGTCGAGCTGGATAAATATAGAGGTCTTGCCGGATTATTTAAGTCAGGTTGATTTAAACTTTGATATGGCTTCCGTGATTGATATTCCTGATTTGGATTGGTCGGAATTGAGTTTTTCGGAGGAGTCGAGCGGCGGCGAGGGTAGCGGGAAAGCCGATGAAGTCCCGGAGGTTGAAGAAGTGCCGGTTGTCAATTCCGGCGATCTGATAGAGCTTGGAGAGCATAGGTTGTTTTGCGGGGATTCGACAAAGAAAGAGGATGTCGAGTTGTTATTGGGTGAGGAGAAGGCTGTTTTACTACATGCCGATCCGCCTTATGGTATGGGGAAGGAAAAAGACGGGGTTCAAAATGACAATCTATACAGAGAAAAATTAGACGGCTTTCAAATGGAATGGTGGAAAGCTTTTCGTCTTTTTTTGGTGGACAATGCGAGCGTGTATATTTGGGGCAATGCGGAGGACTTATGGCGGCTGTGGTATAAAGGCGGCTTAAAAGATTCAGAGAGGCTGACTTTTAGAAATGAACTTGTTTGGGGAAAAGGAGATGCTGGCGCGGGTGGTATTAGTCATCAAGGTGCTAAAGGTTTGCGGCAATATCCAAATGAAACTGAGCGTTGCCTTTTTTTTATGCTCGGTGAGCAGGGTTTTAATAATAACGCTGATAACTATTGGGAAGGCTGGGAGCCGATAAGGAAATATTTAGAGGAAGAGAGAAAAAAGGCGGGTTGGGATATTCCTGCAATGAAGCGAGCAGTTGGTCATAGCGATTTAAGTCGGGATCACTGGACAAGTAAAAGTCAATGGTCGTTTGTGACTGAAGATGTTTATAAGAAAATGCAAAAAGCCGCCAATGGCGACGCATTAAAAAAGGACTATGACGCATTTAAAAAGGACTATGACGAGCTTAAAAAGGACTTTTACGCAACTCGTGCTTATTTTGATAACACTCATGAAAATATGACGGACGTTTGGCAATATGGAAGAGTTCAGGGAGAGGAAAGGCGCGGACATGCAACGCCAAAACCGGTTGAAATGATAGAGCGGGCTATTAAATCAAGTAGTCCGGTTGGAGCTTTAGTGGTTGAGCCTTTCCTTGGTTCCGGCACTACGTTGATAGCCTGCGAGAAGACCGGGAGAAAATGCTACGGCATGGAAATTGATCCTGGATATTGTCAGGTTACGGTTCAAAGATGGTGTGATTTCACAGGAAAGGATGAAGTCAAGATTAATGGGGAAAAAATTTTGTGGAGTGAATATGTGCGTAGCTCAATTTAGGGACTATTGCGAAGCAGGCAAACATAAACTTTCCTGTGATATAAGATCAAATGACAAAATATTGCCGTATGATCCATATAAAGGGAAACAGGGGGATTTGTATTTTTGTATCGATTTAAAGAGGATGAGGAAATTGGCCGAGTTAGGTAATAAGTATGCGAAAGATTTTGTCGAAGATTTTATTGAGTAGGTAATCATGCAGCTTGAAAATTTAGCTTTTCCCGTGACTCCCGAAACAAGACAGGGATGGGCCAGCTTCTTCAATGGGCTGGCCGCTCAAATACCTACGGAATTGGCTAATATGCCTATTTCCAAGCATGCGGAAGCGTTTAGAATATTGCCTAAAGGAGATCGTTACCCGGGTAAATTGAATCTTGATAGGAGTCCTTATCTCAGGGAAATCTTGGATAATATGAATCCATATTCAGGCGTTCGGCATACGGTGGTCATGAAGGGAACGCAGATCGGGCTTACCCTGGCGGCTGAATGCGTGGCTTGCTATTATCTTGGCTATCATCCCGCCGACCAAATATTCGTGGCGGCCAGCTCCGGACAGTTAAAACGCTGGATTTCCAGAAAACTTGAGCCTGCCATAAACTCTTACGGCTATCGAGAGAAAATTTTTGCTCAAGACCAGAGGAAATCAGGCAAGCAGACCGGCGATAGCCTTTTCACAAAGCAGTATGTCGGTGGTCAGCTTGATCTGGTTTCGGCACTATCCGCCGCCGACTTAAGAAGCACATCCAAGCGCGTAGCCATACGCGACGAAATAGACGGCGCAAAGGAGCAATTAGACACGGGAGAGGGTAGTTTTCTGGATGTGAGCGAAGCGCGGCTTGATTCGTGGGGGTTGCTGGCTAAACTTCTGGATATTTCCTCCCCTACGCTGGAGGGAAGAAGCGCAATCGCTAAAATGCATGCTCTTGGGGATCAACGGCGGTACTATGTGCCGTGTCCTTATTGCGGCGAGTTTCAGGTCATGGTCTGGCCGAACTTCAAGGCGGAACTGAGCAAGGGCCTTGTGAAGCTGGTCTTTTATCAGTGCGAGCACTGCGAGCGGCCGATAAAGGAAGAGAAAAAGCCGGTTTTTTTGAATGAAGGCGAATGGAGGCCTACCGAAGAGCCGAAGAAGATAGCTACTAGGAGTTATCATATTCCGCGCTGGTACGCGCCGCTTGGCGTTAGTCCCTGGACACTGATGTTTGGAAAATATTTAGAGGCAAGAGGCAATGCGCAAAAGCTGCGTACTTTTGTGAATCTGACTATGGGGCTTCCTTTCAGGGATAGAGGGTCAAGACAAAAGCCGGAAAAGCTCATGAAGAGAGTGGGCACTTACAAAGCGGGCACGGTTCCTGACGGTGTTCTGTTTTTGACCGCTTTCGTTGACGTTCAACAGGGTTCATCCAATGATCCTAACTATCCGGCGCGTCTAGAAATGGAGGTGCGCGGACATGGTATCGCCGGGCGTACCTGGTCTATAACCTATAAAATTTTTCATGGCGATATTACTGATCCTTACACCGGGGCTTGGGGTAAATTGACAGCCTACGGCATGGAAACGAAGTTGACTTATAAACGCGCGGACGGGATGGAGTTTCCCGTAAAAATCATGTTCGTCGATTCCAGAGACGGCACGAACTACGATATAGTCTATAGGTTTACGGAGGGGTTGCCTAATACCTATCCTACTGCGGGCTTTGGCGGCGAAGGTCTCCAGCGGCGGAAGGACGAGCTGGCCGACGAAATGAGCCAGAGCAATAAGGTTAAAGGCGACGTTCTGAGCACGTCGAACTTTAAACGCTTCAGGATGGTGCGCTCCAAAGGGGTTGACGTGATTCAAATCAGCACGAATCATTACAAAACTATCCTGTACAATAATCTTAACGTTGACCGTATTTATGAAGATGACCGTAAGTATACGGGTATTCAAAGACCGGGCTTTTGTGATTTTCCTAACGATCCGGTTGAGTACGGAGAGAGATATTTTAGACAGTTGACGGCTGAAGACAAGCTTAGAGACGGCTCTTTTAAAGCCTACGGTCGCCGAAACGAGGCTTTGGACTGCGCTTCCAATAACCTGTGCGCGGCGGACTTCTTTTTGCAGCAGGTAATGGAAAGCCTTCGGGAAAAGTACAAAAAAGACTATCCTCCGGACATTTTGAAGCAGAAAATCAACATTTTTTACGCTCAGGAATACTTAGCTAAATTGGTAGGAGTGGATTATGACAGATACGCTGGATTTGCAGGCAATTTACGGAAAGCTGGCTGAACTTGACAGCGCGGCTCCGGAAGGATTTGAAGTCAAGGTCGCGCTGAATAGAGAGCTGGTCTTGTACAAAAACGAATTCCAGATTGTCGGGGACGAAAGAACTACGGAGACCGACCAGGACGGCAACTGGAGGTTTGATCTGCTTGATACTGACGGCATGGAGGAGGAAACCTATTATATTTTTAACATTAACGGGCGTATTTATAGAAAACTCGTGCCCGTTAGCGCGGTTGGTTGGGAGTTCGCGGACTTGCCGTTTTATGGCGGTTAATTTTGAATATTTATGAATTGGTTAACCTGTTTTTGAAAAATTCTAAAAAGGTTTTGGCGGGCATCGATAAGTTCGATGTTGGTTTTGTTTGTATTCTGTGTTGTTTCGAGTTTCGTAATTAAATCATCAAGTGCCGTGGTTTTTGCTGATAACAGCAAAACGGCTCCTGATATAAAATCTTCTAAACTGATAAGAGTTACGGATTGTATTGTTGTTAAAAGGTTCATAACATCCATAGCTTTTTCTCTGCTGCCTAATAGAAGGCTAAATTTTGCGATAGCTTTTTCAATATTTCGTGGTTTCATTTTGCGTTTTTGTTGGGAGTTCGCGGACTTGCCGTTTTACGGCGGGGATTAATCTTTAACTGTACAGTGGTTTCCGTTTTTGAGTGAAATATATATTTCGTCGTTTTCATCATCATGCATATAGCCGGAAATTTGCTCAATGTTAATTACAGTATTTTTCAAGCATGTGAAGTTTGGGCAGCGCGATAATTTTTCAATAATTTTTTTCCGCGTAGACTTAAATGATTTCTCGCTATTCATTCTGAAAAATATGTCCTCTTGTTCTCCGTTTAGAAAGTGGACTGTTATGCTCCGTTCCGTTTTAGAAAAATGTAATACCGCAATGTATTCTTTTTTGATTCGCGTATCGCCGATATTTATAAAATCAATATCCGTTAATATGGGATATTTGATGTAATCCGGTTGGCCTTTTTCCGGTTTGAAACCTAATAGCAGGCATGCTTCTCTGTTAAATTTATCAACATCGTCAAATTCAATAAACATTTTCGTTTTGTTTTTCAGTGTGATGTTGATTGCGTCTTTTATTAGTATTGAGGCCGGAATTACAGTCGCGTCTTCTTTTTTTCTTTTACGGCATAAAATTATATCTTCCGTTCTGATAGTCGCATTGCCTATGTTTAAGAAAAGAATTTCCTGACCTTTTAATGATATTTCTTCCTTTTTCATTTTTTCCTCCATCTGGTTTTCGTTTCGCGTTAACATGATCCCATCTTAACAATAAAAAACCGGTTCAAACAAGCAAAAACTTTAAAAAATAATAAAAAATGTTCTTTTCTTTCCCGCCTTATCCGGAGGACTTCGGAAGCGAATTGCCTGAAACCATCGTTTTGAGCGGCAAAATTTTTGATATAGAGGGAAACCCTGTATCAACAAACGTCCATGTTTCCCTGAACACTCCGGCGGCTCAATATCAAACTCAATATACCTATGTGGGGTTTCTGCAAATCCCTACTGACGCGGTAACGGGGCGTTGGTTTACGGAATTGCCGGACACTACGCAAATGAGAGCGGACATTTATTATCGATTCACCATTAATGGCCGCGTGTTCAGAAAGTCATTGCCGGATTTCCCTTTGGAGGCGGCGTTTAATGATTTGGTGGATTACGGCAATAGCTAACCGTTTAAATGTTTATTTATCCTTGCTTTCCTGCTCACAGCCAATATCCGCTTCGGAAACGTCAAAATATTCCAGCATTTTTTCTCTGGTTGAAAATCTACTCTTCAGGAACTCTTTAAAAACAAAATACTGAGAGCAATAGAACTCCGCTTTTAGCTCAATGAACTTGGCAATTAAAGCGATATTTTTGCGCTCTTCAGGCGTTAGTTTTTCCGTCATGATTATTTTTTTGATACTTAATAATAAAAAATAGTTTAAACAAGTTAAATATTACAGAATAAAAAGCGGTTAAATCCAGCTAAAAATTCAGACATTCGGGAACATTTTCTCGAAATCGATTTTCCTCAAAATAGCCTTCCTCTTTTTTACCGGGTGCGCTTCCGCGAAAGCGATGATCGCCCGGAAAGCATTCTGCAAACCATCCCCGGCTTTCCCCGTGTTCAGGTTGGTTAGATTTTCCGGCGACGTGCTGAAGGCGTCCGCCGTCTGCTTGAGATTGTCAAACCTGAAAATATCCCTGAGTTTATTTCCAATGAGCGGTTGAATTTTGATCTCGTCCGGCTTCGGGGTTACGGTCTCGGTTTTTTCCGGCTTCGGTCTTACCTTGGCGTTGAGCTTGAAGAGTTTGATTTGAGCATTTTTCCAGGTTTCTCTTTGAGCTTTGGTTAGCTTCTCGACGGAGATTCCGAATAGAGTTCTTACTTTGCAGTTTTTTTGAATGCCGTAAGTGTAATTTCCGTCTTTGGCGTTTCCGAAAAATTGACTTATTCTTATTTCCGAAGTCTTCATGTAGTTGTTATCTTTCATAATGTTATTCCGAAAATGGTTATATTAAATTAATATTTGCCATGATGTCAGCTTATCCGAATTAAAATAAAAATAAAATAAAAATTTTTTCAACCGACGGCATAGGAATTGCTACGCGCGTGCGCGCGGACTATGTGGTTACTAAGACTATAGTTTCTTGAAATTGTCTTACTTGTTTGTCTTCCTTGTTTGTAGCGCGAGCGCGGCCAATAAAATCAAATAGTTATCGATTAATACCGTAACAAAGTTACAGAATACCGTAACAAAGTTACAGAATACCGGGACAAAGTTACAGAAAAATAGGTGTTTTTGGCTGAATTTTCCTTAAAACAGTTGAAAACCTGTTGAAAAGTGCCTATATCCTGTTAAATGCCTGTTACTAATTCAAATAAGTTCAGTTATGCTAGTTACTTGGCTAATAAAATCCATGTTTTTATTTTTTTCTTGACTTTATTATCTTTTAATGTTCTGTTGGGATCATTCGAGTTATTGTTCAGTCGCCTAGACGGGGGTTAGCTACCAAAAACAATTTGCTCGGAGTTTTAGAACTTTCAGGTAGCTCCTGTTTGGGAAGATGTCTAGGCGTCGTAAAACTCCGGGCTTTTTTTGTTTTTGGGATGAGTAAAAAAAAAACGATGTTAAAACGGTTACGAAAAATAGCAGATTTATTGTGGCTAAAGCGAATGTTCTAGCGTCCTTGCAGGCTCGTTACTGGTTGCCCGTGAAGGCGCAAACGTTAATTTTGATGCTCATCTCGAAAATTCACCCTAAAGACAAGGAGTTTACTCGCTATGCTTTTGAAATAGATGAATTATATGAGCTATTAAACGTCCATAGGCAAAATAAAAATTTTAAGAGAAACGCGCTGAAAAAGGCTTTGAATTTTCTTCAGCGCAATCTGCTTGAAATTGTGCTTTATGACGAGTCAGGAGGAGAAGTCCTCCTGACTCCCGCATGGATAGAAAGTCCCGTCTACGAATGGGACAAGGGGCGCGTAACTCTGCGCGTTTCCGAAACCCTAAAACCCTACCTGCTGAATCTCCAGCGCGGCAATAGAACCCAGTACTTGCTGGACGCCGTCAAGAAATTCCGTTCCGACCATACCCTGCGATTTTTCGAATTCTGTAAAAACTACGAGCCAAGGGCTGATTGGCATGATCAGGTCATAGACGGTCGTTATGTCAAAAACCAGGTTTTTAAACTGGAGGACTTGCGCCGGGCTTTGGGTGTCGCTTCGAGCAAATATCCGGCTCCGCGTCATTTTAAGCAACGAATTTTGGACGCGGCCAGGAAGGAAGTGAACGAAAAAACCGATTGCCGTTTTGATATTGAACTAGTCAAAAATCCCCATGACAAGCGCAAAGTCGAGGCCGTGAAGATGATCATTTACGGGCCGGAGGTTAAAGATGAAAATCCTCCGGAGGAGATTGTTTCCAGAGAGATTCCCGCCGATCCGCCGCCGTTCGCTTTTGTTAATCCTCGTGATAGAAGCCTACAGCGGCGGATTCTGGGTATTGGTTGCTCAATGAAAATGGCCGAAGTGGTTTTGAACTCCAATTATGAGCGGGAAATTGTAGCGGATGCTCTTGAAGCCATTGAGATATATCAATTAAATAATAAAATAAGATGGCCGAACGGAATTTTAAGACAGGCTATCCTCCAAAAGTGGCGTTCCAAAGCGGCGATTCGCAAAGAACAGGAAGCCAGAAAAGCGGCTGAAAAGCTGGACGCGGTCGAGACTAAAAAGCGGATTGAAGAGGGATTGAAAAACCGGGAAGAGGAGAAAATCAAGAAAGTCGAGCTTGATCATGAAAAATATATGGCCGAGTACGAGGATAGATTAGAGGTACAAAGATCTGAATTTGCGCAAGCTATTGATAAAACAACATATATGATTGGCGTCTTTGAAGAGTTGAAAGACTTGAATAAGGATCAAAAAGCTCAGGTCGAGGCTAAAATCAAAGCCGAAATTTCTTTTGGCGCGGATTTTAACGATGTCTATGATCTTGCCGGACGGATGATTGGCGGGTTTTTATTCTCTGCTCGGAATGCCTTGTAAGGGAATCGTTTTTTGCTTGATTTTTATTTCGCGGGCGTGTTACGTAGTAGGGGAAAGAATGTTTTTGGGGTGTGTTACGTAATTATTCTAAGGAGGATTGTTTTGGGCGAGCGGACTATTGAGCAAGGCAGGTCAAAACAAATTTTAATCCGGCTGGCTGATCACGGGGCTATGACCACTAGCGCGTTAGCTGGTGAATTCGATGTGAAAACTCAGGCCGTTTCTCAGTATTTGCGAATTTTGCGAGAAGCGAAGTTGGTTAATAGTGAAAGACGGGTTAGGGATAAAAGATTTTGGGAGCATTCTCTTACTTCTTTGGGCAGGCAATTTTTGGATAGCTTGTATGATCGTTACGGCAATGCGCCGGAAACCAGGCTTTGGACTTCGGAAGAAATAGAAAAAGAACTTGGCCGGCCGGTTGTGGAGGATGCTATTAGCCATAAGGACTGGAAAGAGCAGCGCGATAATGAAGAGCTGGCGCGAAAGGCGCGGGAGCGGATCGAAGAAAACAAACGGGCTGAAAGAGAAGCCGCTAATAATGTTAAATTGGCTGAAACCGAGGACGGGGCAATAGGTTTTTAAATGGCTTTAGCGACTAGAACCAGGGCATTTTGGCAAGAGCGTTACGATAAAACGCAGGCGGCTTTGGGAAGAGCCGATGAATTGCTTGAGAAAGTGACTGAAAATCCTCGCGCGGAATATGAGTTTGACTCCGGGGACGGGCGAATTGAGGTTAAGGTTTGGAGTCCCGCTCAGGTTAACAACCTAATTGATTCTTTGGAAACTCGCTTGCTTAGGTATGATCAAAAACTTTGCGGCGGTAACACTGTGTTTTTTAGGATGAGGCGGTAATATGGACAATGAGATTGCTTTTGAATTACTTGAGTTTGGGGGTGATCCTACTTCTGCGCAGGAAGCGGAGGGTGAAAATTATTCTCGGTTTGTCGATGCTCTTATGAGTGAACTATCGCGTTCAGCCGGTATTCCTGTTGATGTGATGCGTCGTTATTTGTTTTTTGAGGGCCAGGATAATTCTGATCTTTGCTTGGAATGGCATTTAAAAAAGGAATGCTGTGAGTGATTGCTACGATAAAACCTGGTATCTGTTCGGGGTTATTCCTGTTTGGAGAGTCCAGCGAACTTTGACGGATGAAGAGCTTAGAAAGCGAGTTGAAGAGCTTGGAGAAGAAATTTTTGCGGCGAAAGACGGTCTCGCGGACAGGGTTAAGGAGTCCGTGCTTGAGGATATAAGCAGAGCTTGGAATGAAGCGGAAGGAGAATTTAAACAAAACAAACAGCATGCCTCCTAAAATATCGCCGGCGGCGCGAAACATAGCCGTTAAAATGAGAGCGAACGCTGATAGGGCGGTTGCCCAAGTTACGGCGTCGTTAAGCCGTAATTACGGCGGGGATTATCGCAGCGGCGGCGCGAAGTGGCCCGGCGGTCTGTCTGGAGACGGTCGAGGCTACAGCGTCAATCATTGGCGCATGAGGCAAAACTCAAGAGCCGCTTATCATGATAATCTGCTTGGGCGTAGCATCGTGGAGCGATACGTCGAGGTTATCGCGGGCGTGGGCTTGAAGTTCGAAAGCTCTCCTAATCATGAAGTTCTTGGTATATCCCTTGAGGAAGCCGAACGTTGGGGCGCGGATTTTGATAACCGTTTTCATCTTTGGGCTAATTCAAAAACTTCGCACCGTTCCGAAGAAATGACGCTGTATCAGGCTCAACGGCTGTATGTTAGAATTCAACAGCGGGACGGCGATAATTTTCTGAGACTTTATTACGACGGGCGACGCGATTTGCTTAATCCGTTGCAGTTTGAACTTATCGACTGCGAGCAGATTGTGGGTGATGCCTGGACTACCAGTCATGGCTATATAGCGTCCGATGATGGAATTGTAAGAGACGCTAAAGGCAAAGCCATTGCTTATAAAATAAGCGTAAAACAGAGTAACGGCACGTATAAAAAAGAAACCATCCCTGCTGTGAGCAGGTCGGGCCGGAAAATGATGCTGCATGGCTACGCGCCGGAATACGCCGGGCAAAGTCGGGGTTATTCCAGAATAGGGCATGCCGTTCAAGAGTTGCAGGGGTTGACTTCGTTCAGTCTCTCGCAGATCATGAAGGCAATTTACCAGTCTCAAATTTTCATGTTTGTGAAGCCCGGCAAAAACGCCGGGGCTTCTAATCCAATAGAGGATTTGAATAATTTTCCTCAAGGTCCGTTTTCGGCTGCTTATGGCAGCAATCCCACTCCTCCGGAAGGCGCGTCCGAGGTTACGGACGCCGCTTTAGCTCCGATTGAGTCCTATAACCCGCCGCACGCCAATATCCATGAGCCGGGCGGGATGGCTATTTTCGGTTTGAATAAGGGGGAAGACATGCAGCCGTTCTCCAATACCGCTCCGGCTGAAAGGTATGATAAATTTGTTGATTCTTTCGGGGCTTATCTTTCGGCTTCGGCGGGCATGCCTTTTGAGGCTGTGATGATGCGTTTTAATGCAAATTATAATGCTGCCAGGGGCGCGTTGATCATGCTTTGGCGTAACTGCGAAATATGGCGTTATGAAATGGAGAGCGATAAGTTGAACCCCATAAAGGCGGCGTTTACGGCGGAAGAGATCGCGGCCGGGCGGATTTCCGCTCCGGGCTGGAATATTCCCGTTTTGCGGGCGGCTTGGCTGGATGGGACATGGCATGGAGTGACTTTGCCGAATCTGGATGAGCTTAAGTCGGCTAAAACCGATAAAATGAAATTGGAAATGGCCGCGAAAACTCTTGATGGCGTGGCTAGGGAGAGCGGTTTCAGCGGTTCCAGGAACAGGGCGAAACTGAACAGGGAATTGAAAGAGCTTCCTGTTATGCCTTGGATGAAAACCACAACGACTTGATGGCAAATATTAATTTTTAATCAGCAAAAAAAAATATGGAAAGTCTTGGTAGTATTATTGAGGCTGCAAAGAGTGGAGAAAAGCCAAATTATGACGAATTGAGGTATGCCGTTTGCGCGATGTCTTCTTTGATGGTGTTTGATCTTATGGCATTAAGGGCATTGGCGGATGCTGAAAAACAAAATAAAAAGAGAATTTTGTCTTATAGCGCGGTTTTTCAGTATGAAGAGCGTATGAAGAGAGTTTATCAGGCGTTGAATAAATCGCCTTTGGAGTGGCTAGGCGTCGAAAATTGTCCGGATTCCCCGGAGGCGCAAGAGAGGAGAAAAGGAATTAAAAAGCTTGTAAATAAAATAATAGAAAATATTGCTTAAGGTTGAAAAATGGCGTTTGGAGGGGTGGAAAAAATCAATACTCAATTGTGCGTGATGGATAATCATGCACAATTGAGGCGTTTTGTGTCCAGTGAGATTGAGCCGAGTATGGATGAATTCGAAGAGCATACAGTTGAAGTTGGTGATTGGGCGGAAAAAAATAAAATTTCTTCACAGGATATTCTTGAGGATATCAAAAATGTTGGCAGGCATGATGTTTTGTTTGTGAATGCTTTTTGGCGGGGGGTTAATGGCGGCTGCTAATCCGGTATTGTTAGATATTCCAGTAGACGAATGGACTCCCGTAGCTATAAACGTTCTGTCCGGGGTGGTTCATATTATAAAGGCGGACGCGATTTATTATCAGACCTACCGCCTTACGGGTGATCCGGCTCCGAGTAATTCATTTGTTCCGGGAGATGATGATTTTGAGGGAGTGCCGATTTATAACCGGGTTGACAGGGTCGCGGGCGAATCAATATTGGTCGGCGGCGGACTGCTTGGAGCAATATCGGGAATAGATGTCTACGTGTGGGCTAAAAACGCGGCTGGTAAAATTCGAGTGGATATAGGAGCGTAGAATGATCGGGCCATTTAGTTTTGTAGGTAACGCTGCACTTTTCAAGGACAAAATTTTGTCCGTGGACGGCCAGGTTGGAGCCGTTGATTTGAGCAGTAGCTATGCGACTTTGGTTCATACTCATGTGGCCGCCGATATTATTGAAAGCGCGGCTAAACGTTTCGTCAGTGACGCGGAAGTCCTGGTCTGGGACGGAAAGCAGAACGCGCTTGGATTTACGCCGGAAGATTTCGCCAATAAGGGCGTCGCCAATGGCTACGCTTCGCTGGACGGCGATGGGAAAATTCCAAACTCTCAAATTCCGGGCGGGGCGGTTTTTTCCGTGGACGGACAGGTCGGAGTGGTGGACTTGAGCGGCAATTACGCGGGGTTGGTTCATGGTCACAATGCCGTTGAAATAACTCAAGACGCCACTCATAGATTTGCGACGGACGCGGAAAAGAGCATCTGGAACGGCAAACAGGACGCGCTTGGTTATACGGCTGAAAACACGGCAAATAAGGGCGCGGCGGGCGGCTACGCTTCGCTGGACGGTTCAGGCAGACTTCCCGCCGATGAGCTGACTGCGCATGATCATGAAGCGGCGGACATTAACGAATCAGTTACGAGACGTTTTGCCAGCGATGCTGAAAAATCAACCTGGAACGGCAAGCAGGACGCGCTTGAGTTCACCCCGGAGGACTTCGCGAATAAAGGGGTAATCGGCGGCTACGCTTCGCTGGACGGAGCCGCCAAGTTGCCCGCCGCTCAATTGACCGATCACGGTCATGATGCTACGGAAATCACGGAAGACTCCACTCATAGATTCGCCACCGACGCGGAAAAGACAACCTGGAACGGCAAGCAGGACGATCTTGGATTCACCCCGGAGGACTTCGCGAATAAAGGGGTAATCGGCGGCTACGCTTCGCTGGACGAAACCGCCAAATTGCCCGCCGCTCAATTGACCGATCACGGTCATGATGCTACGGACATCACGGAAGACTCCACTCATAGATTCGCCACCGACGCGGAAAAGACAACCTGGAACGGCAAGCAGGACGATCTTGGATTCACCCCGGAGGACTTCGCGAATAAAGGGGT
>Ga0180438_10007539_pt1 | contig 14145 bp, 14 predicted proteins | sample SS_ome_12_FD_132455 | JGI IMG/M metagenome (GOLD analysis project Ga0180438, IMG submission 132455) | Hypersaline lake sediment archaeal communities from the Salton Sea, California, USA - SS_3_D_2 metaG | ecosystem: Environmental > Aquatic > Non-marine Saline and Alkaline > Hypersaline >... | reverse complement strand
TTGGACATGTACTTATGTCCTGAGGCATTGCGCAGAATATCGCCCTCACCCCTGACCGCTTCGGAGATGAGGAAAGGCGTTACCCCCGGGTGGTGCAGGGCGGTGGGGTGAAACTGGAAGAACTCCATATCGATTATCTCTGCCCCGGCCTTGAAGGCGAGGGCAATACCGTCGCCAGTGGCGATATCGGAGTTGGTATTGAATTTAAAGAGCTGGCCGGCGCCGCCAGTGGCCAGAATGAGGTGCCGGCATTTGAAGGTCTCCGTGGAACCGGTGTGGCAGTCCAGCACCTTTATGCCGCTGACAGCATTCTTTTCCACCAGGATTTCCGTAGCCTGGCTGTCCTCCAGCACTGGAATTTTGGCGGCACGGACCCGCCGGCTGAGAGTGACCTCAATATGCTCACCGGTGGCATCGCCGCCAGCATGCAGGATGCGGGGAACGCTGTGGGCGGCTTCCAGCGTAAGCGCAATCCGGCCGTTCAGCGTATCAAACGGGACACCGAAATTGACCAGCTCGGCAATGCGGGCCGGGGCTTCATCGACCAGAATTCGTACCGCAGCTTCATCGCAAAGACCATCCCCGGCGGCCAGTGTGTCCTTGAAATGCAGGTCCGGGGAATCGTCCTGGCCGATGGCGGCGGCAATACCTCCCTGGGCATGTCTGGTATTGCAGTCTTCAATACTGCCCTTGGTTATCACCAGTACGCTGCCCTGCTCTCGGGCAAGGAGCGCCGTATAGAGGCCAGCGATGCCGCTGCCCACTATTATGTAGTCATAGCGATTCATGTGCTATTGCTCTTGGCGCTGGCCGGCAATGCTGTTTCGGGCGATGCGGATGGTGCCGCCCGATTCAATTTTCAAGACGACGCTGTCCTCGCTCAGGCTCTCCACCACACCGTAGATGCCGCCGGTGGTGATAACCTTGTCGCCGCGTTTCAGTTCCAGCATCAGTTCTTGGTGTCTTTTCTGCTGCCTGCGCTGCGGCCGGATGATGAGAAAGTAGAAGATGGCTACCAGCAGGACGATAAAGATAATAAGCGTCCAGTCGAAACCGCCCTGCTCCTCAGCCCCTTCCGGCGGTACGCAGCCGCTGAAAACTGCCAGCAGCGTGAGCAGCATGCCTGTTAACAGTCCATACTTCAACATTTTGCCTCCTTACTTCGATGTATTTACCGTGCCCTGAAGTGACCACGGGCTCGTCTTTTCTATTTGAACCTCTACCAGTTTTCCCAGATAATCTTGGTTGTCGCGGAAAAAGACCAGCTTGCCGGTGCGGGTCCTGCCCTGCCACTTGCCTTTTAATCTGGACTCGACTAGGATTTCCAGTGTTTCACCGAGCAGCTTTCCGTTGATTTCTGCGGCGATTTTCTCCTGTAGCTGCTCGATGACGTTCAGACGTTCTTTTTTTACCGCCGGCGGGACATCATCTTCCAGCTCGCGGGCAGCGCTGGTCCCCGGCCTGGGCGAATAGGCGGCGACGTGGACAGTGTCAAACCTGAGTTCGGAGAGCAGGTTCACAGTTTCCTGGAACTGGCCTTCCGTCTCCGAAGGGAAACCAACGATGACGTCCGTGCTTAGCGCCACATCGGGTACGCTGTCCCGTATCCTTTTCACCAGCTGCCGGTATTGCGCGGCGGTGTAGCCCCGCTGCATCAGCTTGAGGATGTCGTCGCTGCCAGACTGGACGGGTAGGCTTATCCATTCGCAGACCTTGTCCAGCCGGGCGATGGCGTCAATGAGCTTATCGCTCATATCTTTGGGGTGGTTGGTCAGGAAACGTATCCGTGCCAGGCCATCGATGGCATCAAGTTCCTCCAGTAAATCGGCTAAATCGGGTTTATCGGGCAGGTCATGCCCGTATGAGTCCACGTTCTGCCCCAGCAGTGTTACCTCTTTAACCCCTCGCCGGACCAGCTCTCTGACCTCGCAGACGATTTCTGCTGTGGGGCGGCTCATCTCCCGTCCACGACGGTGCGGCACAATGCAGTAGGCGCAGAAATTATCGCAGCCCTGGATGATGGGGACGTAGGTGGCCGGGGCAGGATGCGGCGGCAATGTCACCGCTGGCGCCGGCCTTTCCAGCCACGGGGGATAGTCGCCCGGCTTAAAGAAGTGGTCAACGTAAGGGAAATCCCTCTTCAAACGTGCGGTGTCGGAGTTCACCAGGCAGCCGGTAACGGCCAGGGTGGTGTCAGGATGTGCCCGGACACAGGGCTGTAGCGCTCTGATTTTGTTGACCACCCGGTTTTCCGCACTCTGGCGCACCACGCAGCTATTGAGCAGGATAACATCAGCGTTCTCGGCGCTGTCTGTCGGCTGGTAGCCAAGGTGTTCGAAGAAGCTACCCAGCCGCTCCGATTCCGCCTTGTTCATCTGACAGCCGATGGTCCAGATATGATAACTGGGCATTTCACTCCACAACTTATCTTTAATAGTAATATACCCCTTTTCAGGGGTATGTGTCATCGGTTGGCTATGGCGGAGGGAGTGGGATTTGAACCCACGACCCCGGTTTCCCAGGGTAAGCGCTTAGCAGGCGCCCGCACTAGACCACTATGCGATCCCTCCCGCAAGCAATATTTTACGCATATTTACTATAGCATATATTTGCGTCTTGCTCAATCGTCGGCTATTTAGGTTTGCTGGCCTTTCGTGGCCTGTGCTATGATGATTGGCACATAGCGGCTATGGAGATTAATATAATCATTGACGGGGAATTTGAAGGTTGCCCCGGTGCAGACTGGCTTCGCTCCGTAGCTGAGCGGACGCTTGCGGCGCAAAAAGTCAGCCCGAATGCGGAAATGGGCCTGGTCATAACCGACCAGGCAAGGGTGCAGGAGCTGAACCGGACCTATCGCAGGGAGGACCGCCCCACCGATGTCCTCGCCTTTTACATGACACCGGAGGAAGGAAAGGGCGGTAGTGAGCAACCTCCGTTTGTGGTGCCTCCTGATGGCGTGACCCATCTCGGCGAGGTGGTCATCTCCTATCCGCAGGCGGCCATACAGGCACAGGAGCACCGCCATCCCGTGGCGAAGGAGCTGGCCGTGCTCATCGTTCATGGCGTGCTCCACCTGCTTGGTCATGACCACGAAAGGCCGGAGCAGAAGAGAGAGATGAGCGCCGGGGAGCGGGACATCTTGAATAAAATCCTGGTAGATATGGAGGGTAAAAGCGATGAAAAAGGTTGAACTGCCACCTGACCGGCTTATGTACCCCCGACCGGCACTTCTGGTCGGTTCCAATGTCGATGGCAAAGCCAACTTCATGACGATGGGTGGCGGCGGGGTGGTAAACTCGGAGCCCCCGATGATGGGTGTGCTGCTGCGGCACAAGAGCTACACGCTGAAGGGCATCTGGCAGAACAAGACGTTCTCCATAAACACCCCTTCCGTTGACCTGGTAAGAGAGACCGACTTCTGTGGCATTACCTCCGGCGCTGATGTGGACAAAGTGAAGGTTTGCCGGTTCAAGGTGTTTTACGGGCATCTGGAGACGGCGCCGCTGATTGAGCAGTGTCCGGTAAACCTGGAGTGCCGGGTGGTGCATATCATGGATCTGGGCAGCCATGACTTCATCATCGGGCAGGTGGCGGGGACTTATGTCTCCGAAGACTGCCTCACCGACGGCAGGCCGGATGCGGACAAAATCAGGCCGATGATATTCGATATAACAGCCCGGAACTACAAGGCCTTCGGTGAGGTGGTTGCTGACGCGTATAAGGTCGGGCTGGAGCTTAAAGAGAAGGCATAGCTTCAGCGACGGGCGGCGCCGATAAGCTCGCTGATGTCCTCGATACCCTCTCTGGCCATGAATTGCTCGATGCCTTCCAGCACATCGAGGGGGGCGCGGGGATTGACAAAGCTGGCGCTGCCCACCTGTACGGCACTGGCCCCGGCCATAATGAACTCAATGGCATCGCTGCCGGAGATGATGCCCCCGCACCCGATGACCGGCAAATCAACCGCCCCCGCCACCTCATAGACCATGGCCAGCGCCACCGGTTTTATCGCTGGACCAGAAAGACCGCCGGTGCGGTTGCCGAGCAACGTCTGTCGGGTGTAAATATCGATAGCCATGCCCCGCACCGTATTTATCAGGGAGATGGCATCGGCCCCGGCCCCGGCCACCGCCACGGCCACTCCGGCGATTTCGCCGGTGTTCGGGGTCAGTTTCACCAGCACGGGAAGGGAGGTGTTTGCCCTGACCGCGGCAGTCACCCTGGCGGCAGAATTCGGGCATATACCGAACTCGGCACCGCCGGCGCTGATGTTGGGACAGCTGATATTGACCTCTAGGCCGCTGATTCCGGGGACATTGTTCAGCTCTTGTGCCAGCGCGGCATATTCCTCGACCGTCTCGCCGGCGATATTGACGATTACCGGAACGCGCCATTTTACCCAGACAGGCGCTTTTTCTTTGATGAGGTCTTTCACCCCGATGTTCTGCAGGCCGATGGAGTTGAGCATGCCAGAGGGGGTCTCCACCAGGCGCGGCTGGGGATTGCCGTCCCTGGGTTTCAGCGTGGTACCTTTGCAGACGATGGCGCCCAGCCTCTGGGTATCAAACAGGTGACGGTACTCGGTGCCGTAGCCGAAAGTGCCGGATGCGGTCATGACCGGGTTGGCCAGACGCAGTCCCGTCCCGTTTTTCGGGGCCAGTTCTACTGAGAGGTTCATAATTTTTACCTAGGGCAGTTCAAAAACAGTGCCCGTGATATTGAAGAAGAAACGGTCGCCGAATTCATGGGCAAGGGCAGCGATTGCCGGCAGGCTGGTGCAGTGGCAGAGCCCCAGTTTCTGTACGTCTAGCTGTTTCAGGTCGGCAATGGTTCGCTGCACCCTTTCTCTGGGAGCATCGACGAGGTGAGCGCCGCCGAGCACGGCGTATATGCTTTTAACGCCGGTTAGTCGTTGAGCATGGTAAAGGGTATTGATAACGCCGCGGTGTGCGCAGCCCAGCACCACGACCAGTCCCAGTTCGGTCTTGATAATCAGCGCTAGGTCATCGAGAAGCTGGTCCGGCTGCCAGCCCGTTCCGGTTCTGACAAAAAGCCCGGAATCAATCGTCTCGTAATCGGTGACCATGGGGACTTCGCCGGTGGTAAAGCAGTTATCGGCCACTTTTGCCGATTCTGTGGTCAGCGTAAAAATCGCTCCCAGACTTTCCAGTTCCTGGCGCTGGAAGGGGATGCCAATATAGCGGTCTTTTTCCCCTTTGCGGCGGCGGTACTTGGACGCCCAGACATCGGGGTGGGCAATCACCTCTACCTCTTTGCCCATTATGCGCAGCACCTGGCGCAGTCCGCCGGTATGGTCGTAGTGACCGTGGCTCAACACTATACTGCTGATTCGTTTCAGGTTTACGCCGAGGCTATCGACGTTGTGGGCGGTAGTTACGGTCTTGCCGGTATCGAATAAAATGGTATCCCGTCCGGTTTCAATGAGGAAACTCAGCCCCCACTCCCCCAGAAGGTCGCGTGACCCGGCCGTATTCTCGCTCAGAGCAGTGATACGCAGCTCCATAATCCTCAACCAATTATAGGTTATCGGCGTGGCAGCGGCAACAGCCTGCCCGGTCAGGCAGTGGTAACGGTGCGGTTGTCCCCCCGTGTTCGGCGGCGCAGCTTGTTGACTCCGAACGAGAAGAACAGCGCCGTGCCGCTGACCAGGATTATGGTGGCGCCGGAGGCCAGGTTCAGCACGTAGGAAATCCACAGGCCGCTGAAGGTAAAGACCGCTCCGGCGGAAATGGCCAGCAGCATCATCTTCTTCAGGCTGTAGGTGAACTGCCGGGCTAGCGCCGCCGGGATGGTGAGCAGGGCAATTACTAGGATGATGCCGACCACTCTTATCAGGACCACCACGGTCAGTGCCACCAGGCATAACAGGAGAAGGTAAAGGCTTTCCGTGGGCACGCCAGATACGGTACTGAATTCCTCATCAAAGGAAAGGTAAAGGAATTCCTTGTAGAGAAACACTACCAGCACTATGATTACCACATCCAGGAGGAGCATCAGCATTAAATCGAAGAACGGTACGGTCAGGATATTGCCGAAGAGATAGCTGAAAAGGTCAGGAGCGTATCCCGGGGACAGGCCGATGAATATTATGCCCAGCGCCATCCCCATCGCCCACAAAATGCCGATGGCGGTATCCTCGGGCAGCCTGGTTCGTCTGGTTACCAGGCCGATGCCCAGCGATGAGGCGATGGTAAAGACCATTGCCCCCAGCACTGGATTTATGCCCAGCAGGTACCCCAGCCCGATGCCACCGAAAGATGCGTGGGCGATACCGCCGCTGATGAAAACGATTTTCTTGACCACCACGTAAACGCCGACGATGCCGCAGGCGACCGCTGCCAGCAGACCGGCCAGCAGGGCATTCTGCATGAACTGATACTGAAGTGCATCGAGCATGGCCTAGTGTTCCCTCAGTACCCGGTGGGGCACGGTGCCATGGGCGATGAGCTGTATCGGGCAATTGTAGGCTTTCTCCAGTTCCTCCGCCGATACCTCTTTGGAACCGTGGTAGAAAAGCTGGTGATTGAGGCAGGCAATCTCATTGACGTAGATGGAAACAGCACTGATATCGTGGGAGACCAGAACGATGGCCATGTTTTCCTTCAATCTGTCCAGTAGTTCGTAGAACTCGGCCTGCATATTCGGGTCGATGCTGGCGGTTGGCTCATCAAGCAGCAGCAGCCGCGGATTGGTCACCAGCGCTCGGGCGATGAAGACGCGCTGTTGCTCGCCGCCGGAGAGCTTGCCCACCTGCCGATCCTGGTAGCCGAGCATGTCCACGGTCTTCAGGGCATTGATGGCGGCTTTTCTATCTTCCTCATGGTAACGCCGGAAGAGGCCGGACTTGTTGTAGCGGCCCATGAGGACCACCTCAAAAACGCTGATGGGAAAGTCATGGTCAAAGAGGTTGAACTGTGAAATATAGCCGATGTGTTTCCTGCCGCGCTCCGGCGGCATACCCAGTACGGTGACCTTGCCGCGGTCAGGCTTTATCAACCCGAGAATGACTTTGAGCAACGTGGTTTTGCCGCCGCCGTTGGGACCGATGATACCGAGGAAGTCATTCGATTCAATGGACAGGTTTATGCCTTCCAGCACCGGGATACCGTCATTGTATACCCAGACGTTTTCCAGCCTTACCATCTCTTTGGTCGTCATTCTTCGCTCACCATATGGCCAGTACAGACACTATTATTAGACAATCGCCTGATCGGCGTCAACCATTTTGATGACGCAAGGCGAGTCAGGTATTCAAACATAGCCGGGTGTCAGGCATTATCTTTCCGAAGGTCGCTTCATCCAGGGCGGTGTTCTGGCGTCAGCCAGAGAGTCGTGTCTGGGCAAATAGGGCTTGATATCGATAACCGGTGTGCCATCGAAGGCATCCAGGCCGGAGACGGTGAGCACGTTGCCTTCCCTTTTTAAAAGCCTCACCACGGTCTCGCCGATGGGGTTGGGCCTTTTGGGGGCGCGGGTGGCAAAAAGCCCGACCAGTGGTAGCGAGGGATCGTGTCTGGGGTGAACTTTCAGCGGCTGAGGTTCGGGGGTTAGTCTGTCTATCCAGTAAAGGACGATGATGTGGGAGAATTCGTCAAGGCTATCGAGCGCCTCCGTCAGACCGGGTTCGATTTCAATGCGGGAAACGACCTTGTCCCAGTCGTGAGGAGGCTCTGGCGGTTTCTTGATTTCGTTGCTCACCATGCCTATGGGCTTTACGCTGAAAGTGGGCTTATTCCCTTCTATCTCCGGTCACCTCCTGCGCGGTTGGTAAATGAGAAGGGCTGCTTTCAACGGCGGACCCGGTGATTTCAGGCTTCCGTTTAAGCCAGCGGCGTCAGCGTCAGCAATTTTTTGGCTATCCTGGGGTATTTGGCGATGAAAAGCAGTTCATCCTCAACGAGCGGTTTCTGCGCCTCGACGTTGGCATAGCGGACCAGCTCCAGAATCTCGGCGGCTTCTTCACGGCTGCTGAACTGCACCTCCATCTTGCCCATGATGTGGCTGAAGCCGGAGATACCGCTGTACTGACCGGCGATTATCTCTCTCCCCGTTTCCACCATCACCGGGTCGCCGCGTCCCAGCTCCTCGTAACCGTACAGTTCGTAATTCTCCGGGTCTTTCAGTACGCCGTCAGCGTGGATGCCGGAGGCATGGGCAAAGGCGTTGGCACCGACCCCGGGCTGATTTATCGGTATCGGCAGGTCAAACGCGTAGCTGGCGAACTTGGCTATCTTGAACGATTTGGACAGGTCGATCGGCTGTCCCAGTTGATACTTCTCGGCAAATTGCTTTGACTTCATTACCGCCAGAATCACCGCCACCAGGTCGGCATTGCCGGCCCTTTCCCCGACTCCGTTCACGGTGGTGTTAATGTAAACATCCTGGCCGCCGTCAATGGCGCCCTTTGCCCCGGCGATAGAGTTGGCCACCGCCATCCCCAGGTCTCCGTGGCAGTGGACCTCAAGAGGCAGGCCGATGTTTTCCGCCAGGCTCCTGATGGTATCGTAAATGGTAAACGGATTATCGTAGCCGAGGGTATCACAGTACCGGAGGCGGTCGGCACCGTGTTCTCTGGCCGCCTGTCCGAACCTGATGAGAAATTCGATATCGGTCCTTGATGCGTCTTCTGCATTCACCCCCACCGTTTCCGAGCCACGTTCTTTGGCGGCGTCCAGCGCCTCGGTCATATCATGGATGATGTCATGCTGCTGCTTCCTACCCTTAAACTTACCGTTAATCATCTGAGATGATGTGGATATGGAAAGGTTCAGGTGTTTGATTTCCGGCACCAGCCTGAATGTGGTCTCGACGTCGCTGGCCACGGCGCGAATCCAGCCTTCCAGTCGAATTGGTTGCAGGACTCCCATCTCTGCCAGCTCCAGGTTTGCCTGCAGGTATAGGGTCTCGTGTCTGGTAGTGGGAAAGCCAAATTCCGACTGGAAAACGCCCATCTCGTTCAGGTAAAGGTTCATCATCGTTTTTTCCAGCTTGGACAGGCCCAGCTTGGCGGTCTGCACCCCATCGCGGTTGGTCACGTCAATAAAATAAATCTTCGGCATCGGTCAATTCACCTTTGGAAAATATAAATGGCTGGTTCTCTGATTAGTTCAGGACTGAATAAATAATCATAGCACAATTTAACTGGCGAGGACAAGCAGTACGGGCTTACGGTTAAGTCATCGGTTTGACACCCCTGAAGTGGAATGCTACATTAGAGGCAGGGACGGCCACTGCCAGGTCAGTTCTGTTTCGTCATCCGTTCCGACTAGGCACATCAATGAATGTTGGCATGTGCAAGATAAACCTCCGCCTGCCGGAGAACCTGTCGCTGAAAGGCAAGCGACAGGTTCTGAAATCCATCATCAGTCGCATAAAGAACAAGTTCAACGTCTCCGTGGCGGAAGTGGACAACCATGACCGCTGGCAACTGGCGACCATTGGCATCTGCTGCGTCAGCAACGATAACCGACATGCCAACGAGATGCTGTCCAAAGTCGTTGATTTCGTGATTAACAGTAGATTTGAGGCTGAGATTCTCGATTACGAAATCGAGATACTGCCCATATAGTAAGGAGGGTCGCGTTGGATACTCTGGCCTTCCTGCACCATCTTCAGTCCCAGCCCACCTTCGCCGGCCAGATTGCCCATGTAGAGCACATTGCACCACGCCGGGCTGAGTATGCCGAGCTTGACCGGCCATTGCCCCCGGCACTGCGGGACTGTTTGCAGGCTCAGGGGCTTTTGCCACTCTATGCGCACCAGGCGGCAGCGGTCAACAAAATACGAGACGGGCAGAACATCATGGTGGCCACGGCCAGCGCCAGTGGCGAGACCCTCTGCTACAATATCGCCGTGGCCGAGGCACTTCTAAGCGACCCGGGAAGCCGTGCCCTCTATCTCTTTCCGACCAAGGCGCTGGCGCAGGACCAGCTGCGTGCTTTACATAAACTATTCACCCCCGGCCTTTTCCAGATTGAGGAACTGGACACGTTTGATGGCGATACTCCGAAGGGGGAGCGGGCCGAGATACGGAAACGGGCCAGAGTAATCCTGAGCAACCCCGACATGCTTCATGTGGGCATCCTGCCCAATCATCAGTACTGGTCCCGGCTGCTGCGTCACCTGCGCTACGTGGTGGTGGATGAAGCCCACACCTACCGTGGTGTCTTCGGTTCACACGTGGCCGGTGTGCTGCGCCGGCTGCGGCGTCTGTGCCGCCTCTACGGCTCCGAGCCCCAGTTTATCTGCTCTTCAGCGACCATTGCCAACCCCGGCGAACACGCCGAACAGCTGGTAGGACTGCCCTTCGCCATGGTTGACCGTGACGGCTCGCCCCACGGCGGCAGAGACTTCGCTTTCTGGAACCCGCCGCTGATTGACCAGGCGAAAAGCGTCCGCCGCAGTGCCAACAGCGAGGCCACTCATCTGTTTACCGAACTGGTGCACCAGGATGTCCGCACGCTGACCTTTGCTCGCACCCGCCGCCTCACCGAACTGATTTACATTTATGCCAGGGAAAGGCTTGCTGAGATGAGCGTGGGCCGGCCGCCGCAGATAACGCCCTACCGCGCCGGCTACCTTCCGGAAGAACGCCGACGCATCGAAAGGGAGCTTTTCCACGGGCATCTCGCCGGGGTGGTGGCTACAAATGCCCTGGAACTGGGCATAGACATCGGCGACCTTGACGCAACGGTGCTGGCAGGATATCCCGGCACCATCGCCAGCACCTGGCAGCAGGCGGGGCGGAGCGGACGGCGCCGGGAACAGGCGATGAGCTTTCTGGTGGCGCTGGACAACCCGCTGGACCAGTATTTCATGAGGCACCCGGAGGCATTCTTCGGTAAAAATTTTGAAAATGCGCTGGTAAATCCGGGGAACCCCTATATTTTGCGAGCCCATCTGCTGTGCGCTGCCTGGGAGTGCCCGCTGGACAGCAGTGATGAGCAGATATTCGGTCCTGCCTTCGTGGCGGAGCGGGACATGCTGGCGGAACAGGGCATCCTGCGCGAGAGAAACCACCGGTGGTACCTGTCCCCGGCCATCGCCTACCCGGCGCAGGCGGTCAATATTCGCTCCACATCGGGAAAAAATTTCGACGTGGTGGACATGTCAGTGGACTCGCTGCTGGAGACGGTGGAGGCCAGCGTGGCTTTCTTTCAGGTACACCCGGGCGCCGTCTATCTGCATCAGGGAGAATCTTACCTGGTCAGGGAGCTGGACCTGGAAAACCGCGTTGCCTATGCCGAGCCAAAAACGGTCAATTACTATACCCAGACCAAGGAAATTGAAGACCTGCACATCGTGAAAATTCTGAGTAAAAAGAAAGTCGGGAAGGTTAACCTGTACCTGGGGGAGGTCGAAGTCACCAACCACGTCGTGGGCTTCAAAAAGAAGGCGCAGTATACTGATGAGGTCATCGGGGAGGAGCCGCTGGACCTGCCGCCGCAGACCTTCGCCACCATTGGCCTGTGGTTTGACCTGTCGGATGGGGCGGAATACCGCCTTGAAGAAGCACAACTCGACTATGCTGGGGGGCTGCATGCGGTGGAGCACGCGGCCATCGGCATCCTGCCTCTGTTTGCCATGTGCGACCGCAATGATATCGGCGGTGTTTCCACGCCGTTGCACCCGGACACCGGCCGCGCCCAGGTGTTCATCTATGATGCCTATCCCGGTGGTGTCGGCATCACCGAGAAAGGTTTTGACATCATTGATGAATTATGGCAAGCTACATTAAGGGCGATTGCGGAGTGTCCCTGTCAGGACGGCTGCCCGAGCTGCATACAGTCGCCCAAGTGCGGCAACAACAACCAGCCTCTGGACAAAGAGGCTGCCCGGGTGCTGCTGGAAGAATTACTCGCATAACCAGATTTTCAATGGTCTATGTCTATGAAAGGGGTGAGGTAGATAGCCAGTCTGTTTGCAAAAGCGCTGAAGAAAAGTCGCGAGACCTGGTTTGCCCGGGCCATGCACCTCTTCGACCGTCCAACGGTTGGCGATGAGGTATGGGATGAGCTGGAAGAGCTGCTCATCGGCGCGGATGTGGGCATCAAGACCACGGAAAAAATAATCGGCGTGGTAAGGGACAGGGCGGATAAGGAGAGCTTGGACGGCTCACAGGTACGGGAAGCCCTCAAGTCTGAGATGACTGGTATCCTGAGTATCGCTTCTCAGGGAGAATCTACGGTTCCGGCGCTGCCAAGAGTTACCCTTTTCGTCGGGGTCAATGGCGGTGGCAAAACAACGTCCATCGCCAAATACGCCCATCGGTTGCAGGGAGATGGCAAGCGCGTGCTGCTGGTGGCGGCGGACACGTTTCGGGCGGCAGCCATTGACCAGTTGCAGAGGTGGGGGGAGCGGGCCAGAGTGGACGTGGCCGCCCACCAGCCGGGGGCAGACCCTGGAGCGGTGGTCTATGATGCCCTGCAGGCGGCAAAAAATCGGCAGGTCGATGAAGTTATCATTGATACCGCGGGCCGTCTTCATACCAAATACAACCTGATGGAGGAGCTGAAGAAGATAAAGCGGGTGGCAGCCAAGATAGATGCAGCGTCACCACACGAGGTGATTCTGGTCATCGATGCCACCACAGGCCAGAATGGGCTGACTCAGGCCAGATATTTCACCGAGGCGGTGGGAGTTACGGAAATTTTTCTGGCCAAGCTGGACGGTACCGCCCGGGGTGGCATCGTGCTGGCCATCTGCGATGAGCTGCGGATACCGATAAAATACATCGGCACCGGGGAGAAACTGGAGGATATGGCCGAGTTTGACGCCGGAGCCTTTGTGGAGGCACTCTGTGCCTGATTATGAGGAAATCTGATGATTACCATAAGCATTGACCCGATTGCTTTTACCATCGGCCCGCTCGAAATCCGGTGGTATGGCATTTTCATCGCCCTGGCGATTCTGACCGTCGTCCTGTGGACTGCCTGGCAGGTGAAGAGGGGCGCCAATATCACCTACGATACCGTGTTTACCGCGGCGCTGGTGGGTATCCCTTCCGGCCTGGTTCTGGCCCGACTGCCGCACGTGATTGATAACTGGGAATATTACGGTCGGTATCCGGGGGAGATAATCGGCGGCGGCGGGCTGACTGCCTATGGAGCGGTGCTGGGCGCCACCATCGGTATCTGGGTTTACAGCCGGTTCAGCAGGATGAACTTCGGTTACTTTGCTGATGTGGTGGCCCCGGGCATCATTCTGGCGCAGGCGGTAGGGCGGGTCGGGTGCTTGCTAAACGGCTGCTGTTACGGGATGGAAACGCTCCTGCCCTGGCGCATCGTCTACACTCATCCCGATAGCTTCTGCCCGGTTGGCGTGGAGGTACACCCGGCGCAGGTATACGAGATATTATGGAACCTGCTCGTTTTCGGTATATTGCTCCGGCTCAAAGGACACCTCAGGCCGGACGGCTCCATATATCTGGTCTACATCAGCCTGTACTCAGTCTACCGTCTGGGCACGGATTTTCTGCGTGAGGGGACTCCCTTCCTCTTCGGCCTGCATCAGGCACAGGTCATCGCCATCATCGTTCTGGCGATTGCCGTTCCGCTGCTGGTTCTCAGAACCATGGGGTGAGGGCGGGGGAATAATGCCTTCACCGTGGCGCTTCTCCAATATTTTCTACGGATGGTGGATTGTCGGGGCCTGCTTCATTATCGCCCTTTATATGAGCGGGGTGATTTTCTACGGATTTACCGCCATTTTTGAGCCGATAGCCGAAGAGTTTGGCTGGAGCTACACTTCGATTTCCGTTGCTGCTTCCATACGCGGGCTGGAAGCCGGGCTGCTGGCGCCGGTGGTTGGCATACTGGTCGACCGCTGGGGACCGAGGAGAGTTATCTTCATCGGGGTGCTGTTCATGGGGCTGGGCCTGCTGCTGCTCAGCCAGGTGCATTCTCTGTTTATGTTCTACATCGCTTTCATATTAATGTCGTTGGGTATCAGCAGTTGCGGCATATCGGTAACGGTAACCGCGGTAGCCAACTGGTTCCGCCGGAAAGTGGGGCTGGCCAGCGGTATCACGATATCCGGTTACGGTTCCAGCGGGCTTCTCGTGCCGCTGGTGGTCAGGCTGGTCGACCTTTACGATTGGCGGACGGCAATCATGATAATGGG
>Ga0180438_10007537_pt1 | contig 14151 bp, 11 predicted proteins | sample SS_ome_12_FD_132455 | JGI IMG/M metagenome (GOLD analysis project Ga0180438, IMG submission 132455) | Hypersaline lake sediment archaeal communities from the Salton Sea, California, USA - SS_3_D_2 metaG | ecosystem: Environmental > Aquatic > Non-marine Saline and Alkaline > Hypersaline >... | reverse complement strand
TTGCTGTAAAGAGGCTTGGTGGTGTTGTTTCCTTCCCAGTCGACCGTGAGGTATTTGATCGTAGAGCTCCCACCGCCACCACCGGCAGGAGTGACCGGAGGAGTAGCCGATCCCACTGTTGTCTGTGTGGTGTTGGTGTCTTCGGGGTCGGTCTGGTCCGAATCTATGGTGCCGGTGTTGTATATTACTGTGCCATTATCGAGAGGGGAGACGATGTCGGCGGTGAAGGATACCGAGCCGCCGGTATCTGCTGTGACGTTTCCGATAGTCCAGGTTATGGTGCGTGAGGTGGCATTATATGTACCGCCGTCGTGGGGAGTAACATTCTCGAGGTTGTCATCCACCACATCGGTGATGACCACGCCGGTAGCATCCATATTGCCGGTGTTCCAGTAGTAGATAGTAAAGGAGAGGGTATCACCGGGCTGGGCGACTGACATGTTCACGGTTTTGTAGTTGTCGGTATCGACGGTAAAGTCGGGAGCACATCTGTTGACTGTTACCACCACAGCGTCGCTGCCGCTGCAGCCGTTGGCATCGGTCACAGCATAGGCCAAGCTGTACGTGCCTGGCGTAGAAGAGTTAAAGACCGGGTTCTGTATATTAGTGTCTGATAAGTATATGGCTCCACTCCCAGTCCAACTGTGATCGGCGTAGGTACCCGAACCGCCTGAAGGGTTGCCATCAAGCTGCAGGTCAACGTTTAGACATACTTCGGCCGGATCTGGCGTAATGCTGACTGTTGGGCTTACCTTGGCATAGCTTGTGACGCTATAAGTATTATTGGCGTAATCGTCTTCTGCTAGGTCTCCTGTAATATTCCCGCTGTTGATAATTGCAGCACCGTTGGCTGTGCCTTCTTTTATGCTTACAATGTAAGTTTTGCTGTGGTCGGAACAGGCAGCCATACAGCCAATATTCCATGTGATAGTATTGCCATTATCTGTGCCACCTCCATCGTCTGTAACTGTTACCTTGGTCTCGTCATAATCGTCCACGAGGACTACGCCGGTCTGAGCTGCGTCTCCATTGTTGCCGTAGTTGATGGTGTAGCTGATGACATCACAGGTCACGACTGCGCTCTTTGTGGCATAGAGATCAGGCATCTTCAGACCTGACACTTGTATTGGAACAGTCTTGCCGTTAGCATGCACCTGCATACTTGAACCAGGCCAAAGCCCCGCTTCGTTGCTCAGCCGGGCACACCACTCCAGAACGTACGCTGTGTTAGGAGGGACAGTGACATTCCAGTAATACAATCCAGAACCATCAAGGGTCGGGCCAGTCATATTCCCTGCAGGTATACTGAAGTTCTCAAAATCTACAATTCCTATTGTTCCATCTGTCTTATGGTCAAATCTCAGCGGCAAATTCAGTGGTACTGGGCTATCACCGCTGTTCTCCACCGTATAGCGGAACGGGATACATTCACCCTCAGCCCAGCCTTTTATATCTCCGCTGGTCCACTTTTCATGGGGTTCAAGGGTATAGCCTTCTAATTCATCTTTCACACTGTCAGCGCTGACAGATGGGGCGGGGAGCATAGTCGCGACCAGCATGGCCACCGTCAACAAAGCAATTATCGTCCTTTTCATTTCTGTCCTCCTGACTAAGACTAATAGCCTATTACCATACGAACAACCTATTACCTTAGTCACATATATAGTCGGTGAAAAATGGGAAATCCCTCACTGTTCTTGGTACCTCCTGGCGACTCTTCCGAATCTGTCAATCAGATAGTAGATACGGATAGTACCAGCGAATCCACTCTTTTGGCCCTTCTTCCTCTCAGAGTCTAAACGTTATGTTTGATACTAGCACCCCACTTGTATCCTAGTCAACTAGTACTGGCTAGAGGTATCGGGACTAGGCTCTGAGATTGAGACGCCCCCGCAAGTCGGGGCTCGCAACCACATTCGAGAACGCGGGCGAGGTTACAAATGTCGCTCGACAGCAAGGTCCTGGGTAGAAGGTCACATTACCAAATCCTAGACAGAACGGTACCGAAAGGGTACCTACGGGTGATTCCCGTTGGATTGGCTGACTGCTAAATATAATGTGCTATGAGAGGGCTAAAATGCCTGGCCGTGGTTCTGACGCTCGTCGAGATAATACTCGTCTCCGCGCTGTTATGCGATGTGCTGATTGCCAGAGATAGCGCGTCAGCCTATAGTTGCTCGCCTGCCTATAGTCTGGCCCGTGCCGATGACAGCGATTCGTTAGGCTATGGTTCTTCCCCCCAGACGATATATTCTGTCGATGACGGCTATCTGGCGGATAGGTGGGGTATAAGTAGGATTGAGGCGCCCGAGGCCTGGGAAATTACGCGAGGAGACGAGTCGGTAATAGTGGCTGTGCTGGACACGGGCATTGACAAGGATAACCAGGATTTAGCCGACAGGGTGGTGGCTGAGGTCAATTTCAGCAATAGCCCGACAATCGATGACCTCTATGGTCATGGGACCCACATGGCAGGCACGATTGCGGCCGTCGCCCCGGAGTGCCGGCTGATGAATGTGAAGGTGGCTGACGATACGGGAAAGTGTGAGCCATCCGTGGTAGCCATAGGTATCATCTGGGCCGTGGACCACGGAGCCGAAGTTATCAACTTGAGCTTGGCCATGGGAGCATCGTCGAATTTGGAAGAAGCGGTCAACTACGCCTGGAATCGGGGAGCCATACTGGTAGCAGCAGCAGGCAATAAAGGGACGTCGAAGCCTTCCTACCCGGCTTATTACGATAATTGCCTCGCGGTGGCCGGCACCAATGAAAACAATTCATTGGCTCTGCTATCCAGCCACGGAGACTGGGTGGATGTAGCTGCTCCGGGCTTCAACATTTACTCTGAATTGCCCGGGAACCAATACGGCTATAAGACGGGCACCTCATCAGCTGGGGCACATGTTTCAGGCGTGGCTGCCCTCGTTTTCAGCGTCGCCGAGGACGCTAACGGCAATGGCGCGGTCAACGATGAAGTGCGGTGGGCTATTGAGAGTAGCTGCACTCTCATCGGCGTGGATGGTGCGGGGCAAGGGCTGGTCGATGCCTACCAGGCAGTGACTAAGACAATACCTTCACTCTCACTCTAACCTCCGTCCTTCGATTTGAAGCGGGAGCCCACCAAGGGCTCCCGCGAAGCAGGGCGACACACCTTCCAATGGAAACACTTTTCAGATGAACCTCGTGTTCCGCGACACGATCCTCGCTGTCTTGGCAGGGAAGATTCGGAAGGAAGAGTAAAGCGCGCGGGGCTCACGCTGGCCCGTGTTTCCCCCCCAAGGAAAAACCATCCTCTAGGATCTTGAGGCGTGGAATTGCCCCGATACTCTGAAGTGCGGAATCCCGAAGCGGGATGACATCGAGCAGCTATGTAATGGGCGTCCAAATTCGTGATGAAACTGGGATGCAGGCTGTGTGGTCAGGATTTGTGGTTGCCGTTGGTTCCCAGATTGTATCGCATGGCCTTTCGGGCGCGCGACAGCAATCCTTCAACCGACTTAGGTGAACGACCCATGATTTGACTTATCGCTAGCACCGGCATGTCTTTGAGGTATTTCAATACTAGGACCTCCTGGTAATCCTGAGGCAGGTCCGCCAGAGCCTGGTGGACCGATTGACGAACCTCTTCGTTCTCCATCACGGTATGAGTCGCGGGTTCATTGGCTCGAGTTTGCTCTAGCTCGAGCCCATCATAATCGACGGACGATTCTCTGGACCTAGGCTGTCGCGCCCGGTGACGGTAGAAGTCGTTTATCTTGTGAAGCGCGATACTGCGCAGCCACGTATAAAGCTGGCTGTCGCCACGGAATTTGTCGAGTGAGCTCAGGGCAGCCAGGAACACTTCCTGAACCAAATCCTCGGCGACCGCCTCATCTCGATCTACTTGCTCCAATATCAGCGAGTAGAGCCTGTTTCTATAGAGATTATAGAATTCCGCCATAGCTGCACTATCGCCGGACTGCAGCTTCTCAACCAGCTTCACTTCGCTGTTTCGAGAGACCGAATTGGCTACCGTCATATCGCCTCTATCCGTTGTGTTGTATTCCCGTGTGCCTTCAGAATATCAGCTAGCCAGGTCTATGGGAATCACCTGTTTGTACTGTTTTGGATGAGAAATTGGTACTATGAAGCTCAAAGGATGGCGTCTGCCTGCTGAGTATTTTCGCTTTGGCAGTGAACTGTGCTACGCCTGTGTCACCCGTAGGAGCGAAGCGACTAATCCAGCCGGAAGGACCGCTGAGGAAGGAGGTTCGCACGCACCTCTAGGCGCCTTGAATGACGCAAGAGGCCAGGGCCTCGTGTACAGAAGCTCAGGCGTCATTCAGGTCTGGTTTTGCGCCTGAAGTAGTAGTAGCCACCACAGCCGAGAAGTGCTACGGCGGCAGCAATCCCGGCGACCAATCCCGCGTTGACCTTCGTCCCGCCGGTGGATACCAGCAGGCGAACATACAGCTTCACAGTTAGCATGTCACTGGATTCAGTAGTGACCGCCAGCCATGTCTCCCAGTCCCTGCCTGCCCACCTCTGCTCTTGCGGTATGGCTACCATTACAGTGGCATGGGCCTGAGAACTGCCGGGAATTTCGATCTTTGGAGAGGAGAAGCTTATCCAGTTATCATCGGGGAATTCAGTTCTGCCCTCTCTTCTGTCCTCTTTCGGAGGCGTAAAGGTAGCGAAGGTGAAATTATGAGCTGCTTCGTCCTTATTGTGAATGCTGAGTTCGAATTCTGTCGCCTCTCCTGGGAACAAGCTGTCTACGTGCACCTCGGCAGGAACGACACTGAAATTAGCGTTCTCAGCCAGCGAAAGAAAAGGAAAGAACACGACAAAAAAGCCGATGGCTGCTGCGGCTAGTCTGATACGCCCTATCATCAGGCAGCCACTGCGCTTATGATGATCTGCGTCTGCATCTGCCGACTACTGTAGAAGTACGTAGGGGACAGTAATCTCAGGCCAAATTGCTTTGTGTCACTGGGGGCTAAGCTTGAGCCTCCTGAATACGGCCAGAATTCGCTTTCTGTCTTGGTGACGGGGACATAACCGTCACCTAAAGGCCCTCGCGTGGTATCGCCAGATATGCGAAACCATAGCCCATACGTGTGCTCGCCGTTGGAGCCATCGCTACTCAGCGTCCATTGATAGGTGTTGGGGTCACTAACCCATTTAGCGTCATCTCCTACGATGAAAGTGTTCACATTACAAGTGCCCCCTACCGTCAGAGTACACCACTGTATCTGCGGGCTTGTGACATACTCTGTGTCTGAAGCGATGGTGCCGAGAGGCCATTGTGTTTTGTCCAGACTGATGGAAATCTCATCGAGCCCGGTCATAGTGATCGTGATGGTGCTATTCTGCTGGGCTAGAGCCGGCAAGGAAATGACTGAAGCTAACACAATGGCTACCAAGATACTCGCGATTACTACCTTCATCTACCGCTCCAGATTTGGTGAACCTCTGCTAGCCACGTTGGGTCAGTCGTCTTCAGCAGAATCGACTGTAGTAAGATGCTACAACCCGGCTCATCTCTTGTCAAGACCCCCCTGAATGTTCACTGCAGCTCGCAGAATATCTAACAGCCGTTTGCTGCGTATGGGGCAGCGGCTTCCGACCGGAAACAGCCAGCAACCTACGGCTTTTCACCGGATTGCGAAGTCGCTGATGCGGCAGCGACTATGGCAGCGCCCAGAGCGGTGATGATTTGAGGATTCGGTGGTACCGGGAGGGTGGTGTTCAATTCCTTTTCGAGGGTATTGATAAGGCTTGTATTCAGGGCACCGCCGCCGCAGACGGCGCATGTCTGTTCCAGCCTAACCTTCTTGACCAGCGAAGAGATCTTACTGGCCAGGGCTTTGTTAACGCCGGCAGCGAGGTCTTCTTTTGGGATGCCTTCGCTTATTCTGGTAATCGCTTCGGATTCGCCGAAGACCGCACAGCCTGTACCAAAGGTGATAGGGTTTTCTGAGCGGGCTGCCAGCGGGCCGAAATCAGCCAAATCTATTCGCAGTATGTGGGCGATTACTTCTACAAAGCGGCCACTGCCGGCGGCACATTTCTCGCTGACAGTGAAGTTCGTCACAATTCCGTTTTCATTTAGCCGTATTACCTTGGTGGATTGACTCGCTATGTCAATTACGGTCCTGGCTTGCGGGAAGACGTTGTTTATGCCCCTGGCGGTGCAGACAATATCACTTGCCTTCTGGTCAGCGAAATACACGCTGTCGGCACCGTAGCCGGTGGCAACAGTGGCAACTATGTCGTTGTCGGTCAGCTTGCCCTTTATTGTCAACTCCGACCTGATGGCCTGGGCAGACGTTCGGTAATTTGCCCCGGATATGATTGTATGGGAAGCAACAAGCTCGAGATCTCTGGTTATGACTCCCTTGCTATATGCCGAGCCTATGTCCACGCCCATAAACCAGCTCATCGGTGCTCCTCGCCGAAGAAGGTAGCTTTCTCTAGACGCCGTGCTTTTGTGGACAAGGCTTCGCCCGCTGCCACGGCTTTCATGTAGATTTCGTTGGCCAGGATAGCGCCGCCAAGTGCCCCTGTGATCAGCGGCTCCTCGGGAACGAGAATCTCGCAGTCGAGGCTTTCCTTCATGGCTTTGACCATGCCGATATTCTTGGCGACGCCACCGGTGAGCACTAAATCAGGCTCTATCCCAAGCCGGCGGCCCAGTGCCGCTATACGGCAGGCTAGGGCATCGTGAAGTCCGGCCAGGATATTCTCCAGCTTTTCTCCGCGGGAGATGAGCGCTACCACTTCTTGTTGGGCGAAGATAGTGCACAGGTTGCTTATCTGAACTTTCTTGGTCGCTTTCAGGGAAATGTCTCCCATGTCTTCCAACTTGATACCAAGTGCGGTCGCAGTCACTTCAAGGAACCTGCCGGTCCCAGCCGCGCATTTGTCGTTCATAACGAAGTTGACTAACCTGCCATTGTCAATCTTCATGCACTTGGCATCCTGACCGCCTATATCAATGGCAGTCCTCACATCGGGGAAACGGCTGTGAACGCCTCGGGCGTGGCACGAGAGTTCTGTTATCTGGCAGTCTGCGAAAGGAACGTTGAGCCGTCCATAGCCTGTAGCTACGATATACGAAATGTCGTCAATCTGCAGGCTGGCTTCGTTAAGTGCCTGTCGCATAACCTCATTGGCAAGCTGACGATGCTCGGCACCGGTTGGGCCCTTGATGGTCGAAAGTAGATTGCCGGCCTTGTCAGTGAGCACGACCTTGGTCATGGTCGAGCCAATATCAACACCGGCGAAGTACAACCAGACCTCCGGGCAAGTTGTTAGTGGCCAACGGTCTCAAGAAAGGCTTCAACCCTGGTTCTGATCGGGGCCAAGGTTCCTGTCGTGTAGTCATATTCTATGTAGGTGCTGGGGACGCCGATGCTATTGAAATAATCCTTGAGTGATGGCATTTCGAAGGCGAAAGGATCGCAATACCTGACCAAGAGCATTATAGCTCCGTTGATTTTCCAGTCTCTGACGATGCCTTTAAGATGGCCGAAACGGCTTTGCAGGTCGCGAAGGTAGTCCTTTCTGGTCTCGCCCGGGGCGGCCTGCCTGAAGGTGCGGGCGCAAGTAATTTCATTGAGATAGTAGTCGGCCAGTCCCTCCAGGGGGTCAGCGGTGAATTTCACTTCGCCTCTGTAAGCCCTGATGCCCCCGCAGCTTTCGTTCATCACCACATTTGCCTTACCTTCGAATATCTGCATGATGTCCGTATCGTCGACGGTGCTGCTCCAGATGAGGAGGCGTGTGGGTTGCTTTCCCGGGCCATCGCTACGGTTTTTTGCTTCGCTTATGACCTCAATCAACAGGTCATTTCCTTCGGATACGGGCAAGCTTGTCAGAGCTTTCAGCACCTGAACAGTTTCTGTTCCCGAGATAAGGGGTGGAGACGGCTTTGTCAACTCGTATAGCTCTCTCACCAGGGCCCGCTGCCGGTTATGGGGTTTGATAGCTGCCTCAAGCCTTTCTTTCGACAATTCCTCCCCCGTGAAAGCCTCCAGTGTTTTCCTGAAATCGTTTAACTGGCTTCTGAAGTATTCCAGTGCTTCCGGACGAATTGTGATGGGTATGTCTATGAAGTGGAAGTAGGGGTAGTGAGTATAAGACTCCCAGACACGGGCTGTTTTTTCCTGAGGGTCGCACGAGTGAGCGGTAACCATGCCGTCAAGGAAATCGTTTTTGCCTTTCAAGGCACAATCCAAGTAGTTACGCATGATAGGACAGAATGAATGAGGCAAAGCTCTGTCTGCTTCAGTGATCGGTTCCCTCATATCGCCGCATGTCTGGTAGGGGACAATGTCCAGGGCAGTGAGCATCTCCAGCGGGATGTAGGCGCAGGGATAGCCGATTATCCTCTTGCCTGCTGCCTTGAGTTCCCTGACTCTTTTGGAACGATTCAAATAGATTTCCCGGGCTTTGTCGAGACCTGCGTTTCTGTCTGACATCACTGCCTCCTTATTGGATCGAAAAACTGGATTACTTCACCAGTCGGACCCTTCCTGTTTCCTTATCTCTCTGTAATAGTCCATGGTTTCCTCGAACGGCTCTGCCCTGGCCAAGGCGTCTTCAGGGTTAAACAGGCGGAGGTCTACGATGTCGCCCTCGATGCTCAGTGAGGGAACCTTGAGTTTCTCTATGAGCATGTCTGACACGTACGGCAGGTGGGTAGAGGCGCTGCGACAGGTGATGAGGGGATGGAGAAGGGCCCCATCGCACTTCCATTCCTTGGCGTACTTCAGATAAGGATAGGCGGTGGTACCGCCGAGCACGTTCTGCTTCCGGGAATCTTCGTAGTAACCCACAAGGAATTGCAGGCTGAACTTGGTGATTCGCTCAAGCGGATCACTGACCTCGCTGAGGTCAAGGGGTATAGGGGGGTGGTAGCCGACGCTCTCAATGGCGAAGTTCCATCCCCTCTCAGCGAGCCTGTCGAAGAAGGCTAGGCTATGCCAGGGAGGAAGCTCGGCGAATACCAGACGGTATTTCTCATCGGGTATGGCCCCTACATGGTTATCGACCCTATCTTTGACCTCCTTGTACATATCTTGATAGAGTCTCAAGGAATCCTCGAGGTCGCCAGCCAGGAACAGGGCGGCAGGCATGGCACTCCAGAAGTCCCGGCTGTGCATCGGGCAGGGCGTTGCCTTGCGCAGTTCGTTTACTTCATGCCAAACACGGTTGACCTCTATCATGAGGTCCGCTGTCTTGTTCAGCCTCTCCCAGTCCATCTTCTTGCCCACCATGCGTTCCACGAAGGCGACAAAATCTCTCAGATGCTTGACTCCCAGTTTCACCATCTTATCGTAATGGCCTTCGATGAAGAATTCCTTGATGCCTGGGAGAGGAGCTTCGAGTGGCCATACCGGGACATCCATGTAACGCCCCAGTGCCTGAAACCACTTGTATCTGGCATCGCAGATGGCGGCCGAAGACATCAGAAACAGGGGCTTGGGCATTCCTCCAATGGGTGCTTCCGGTGGTATCTGCCCCTTCAATTCCTTCATCATCCTGGACGCATAGCCGAGGGTAGTCAGGCTGTAGCCGCAAAGGTGGGTGGGAAAGCCCTCGGCATCAGCCCGTTCCAGGTATTGCTGGGCAATTCCCATAGCGGCAGCAATAGCGCCATAGTTTTCGGGATAGACCACTTCTATATCCATGGCTTTGAGGATGGGGTCGCCATAGTAGAAATTCAGCATACCCCAGACGGCAGGTTTGCCCGCTTGTATAGCTTCAACACTTTTCAGATATGTTTCATTCACCTTAGCCCTGAGCGGGTACATTGATTTGAGTCGGTTTATCGTCTTTCTTTCCTTTTGTACAACCATAACTGATTCACCTCCCGAGGAGATTCGCATCCGGCGTCAATAGTCGATGCATGCTAGCACAGAAAAGCAGGCAAGTCGAGTCAACATATTGACGAAGTCTAGCAAATAAGATACATTTTCTGGACTAGCAGAGGTTATGGTGGGGAGTTCTTGAGGTTCTGGTTATCTAGCGGGTTGTCACCATCCTATGGAAAGGTTGGGAGATAGTCTTTGTAATGCATTTCCTGGGATTCATTCTATACTACTTTTTCTACTAGACCATTCCATCGAGCGAACCATATATGCTCAAATCTGTGCTGATTGCTAATCGAGGAGAAATTGCCCGGCGCATAATCAGAACCGCCAGGCTATTAGGTATTGAGACCATAGCGGTGTATTCAGATATAGATGAGAAATCTCTGTTCGTCCAGGAGGCGGATAAGGCACTCAGGATTGGCGAAGCCAGACCAAAGGACAGCTATCTCAATATAGATAGAATTATTCCAGCCGCCAGAGAATCTGGCACAACTGCCATTCATCCCGGATATGGCTTCTTGTCTGAACGGTGGGAATTTGCCGAAAGGTGCGAAACAGAAGGGCTCATATTTATCGGCCCGAGCTCCGAAGTCATTCATAAAATGGGAGACAAGTACCGTTCACGCGAAATAGCTACTAGTCTAGGTATACCCATTCCGCCAGGCAGTGGTATATTGAGCGATGTCGAAGAAGCCAAGAAGTGGGCACTTGAACTCTCTTTCCCGGTCATCTTCAAGGCCTCCGCTGGTGGTGGTGGGATCGGCATGGTGAAGGTTGAGAAAGAAAAAGAGGTTGCAGAGGCATTTGATACAGCCACAAACCGGGCCAGATTGGCTTTTGGTGATGAGAGAGTCTATGTCGAAAAATATCTGGAATCACCTCATCATATAGAAATCCAAATCTTGGGAGATAAGGACGGCAACGTGGTCACTTTCCCGGAAAGAGAGTGCTCGGTGCAAAGGCGGCATCAAAAGGTGATTGAAGAATCGCCGTCTCCTTTCGCTACCGCTGAATTGAGGCACAAGCTGCAACAGGCGGCCAAGCGCCTGGCTCAGGGAATCGGTTATAGAAATGCTGGCACCGTTGAATTCGTCGTTGATGGGCATGGAAGGTTCTACTTCCTGGAGATAAACGCAAGACTTCAGGTAGAACACCCGATCACCGAAATGATAACTGGTATTGACCTAGTTGAGCAGCAAATGAGGATTGCTTCGGGCGAATCGCTATCGTTCAGAGAAGAAGGCGTCGGGTGGAATGGATGGGCCATCGAGTCTCGTGTCTATGCCGAGGATTCGAAGAATTTCTACCCGTCACCGGGCAAGATTGTTTCATATATTGAACCTCGCGGTGAGGGAATAAGGGTGGACTCTGGATATCAAGCTGGGGACACCGTGAGCCAGTTCTATGATCCCTTGATTGCCAAGCTAGTTGTCTGGGGCGAGGATAGGCACAAGGCTATAGTGAAGATGCGACACGCTCTAGACAACTATGTAATCACAGGTATCAAGAACAACATCCCTTTATTGAGAGAAGGATTTGATTCTGAGCTATTCAAATCAGGGGACTATGATACTCACTTCATATCGAAGTTAAAGGAGGAGACAAATGGGTGACATAATGAGACAGGAGGCTGAGAAGCTTGCGCTCCTTCGCCAAGAAATCAAGCAGATGGGAGGCGAACAGGCTGTCAACAAACAACATGGACGGGGAAAACTAACTGCCAGGGAGAGACTTGACCTCTTGATTGAGAAGGGAACATTTGTTGAGACTGGCATGCTGGGTAGCGAGTTTGGTGTGGACGAACTTGTGCCGGCTGATGGTGTCATTACAGGCTGTGGAAAGCTGAATGACGGTGTTCGCGTGAGAGACGTGGCAGTGGCAGCTTACGATTTCACAGTGAGAGGCGGCTCCATGGGGATTGTCAACGAAACCAAGGTGACCAGAATGAGGGAGATTGCCCTCAGAGAAAGAATACCGATGATATGGCTGAATGACTCTGGGGGTGCTCGAGTAAGTGGTGGGGGCTTTAGCGGTGAGAGAGTGGCACTATTTGCCGATACAGGATATCTCTTTAAGGAAGAATCCTTGATGTCAGGCGTAATCCCCCAAGTTGCGGCTATGATGGGACCGGGATACGCCGGTACTGCCTATATACCTGGCCTTTCCGATTTCGTGCCCATGGTCAAAGGAACTAGTTTCATGGGTCTAGGCGGACCGGCTCTTGTAAAATCGGTGATTGGAGAGAAACTTACTGAAGACGAGCTTGGCGGTTCCAAAATCCACTGTGAGACTAGTGGCTGCGGAGACCTCGAGGTTGATTCAGATGAGGCATGTATTAAAGTTATAAAAGAGTATGTTTCTTTCTTTCCTCAGCACTACGAAGAGAAGCCACAGCGAAAGGAATGGGTAGGAGATCCCATGGCCTTGCTCGATGATGGCATACTGAACGTCGTCCCGGACAATCCGCGGGAAGCCTATGACATGCACGATTTAGTAAGATATATTGTGGACGGTGGCTACTTCTTCGAATTGAAGCCGAAGTGGGGGAGAAATATCATTATTGCCTTTGGGCGTATAGCTGGCTATTCGATTGGAATTGTGGCAAACAACCCAATGTTCTATGGAGGCGTGATCGATATTGACGCGGCTGATAAAGCCGCCCGCTTCATATGGCTTTGCGACGCTTTCAATATTCCGCTTCTTTTTGTCTCCGATGTGCCCGGCTTCATGGTCGGTTCCAAGGCAGAAAAATCAGGAATAATAAGGCACGGGGCCAAGATGGTTCATGCGGTCGCTGAAGCTACTGTGCCCAAATTCACCCTGATCGCTAGGAAATCCTATGGTGCCGGTTATTATGCGATGTGTGGCAAGGCCTTCGACCCCGACTTGCTGATCGCCTATCCGGGAGCTGAAATATCGGTTATGGGACCGGAGGGCATGGTGTCGATTTTTGCCAGAAAGCAACTTGCCGAGGCTGAGAACCCCAAAGAGATGATAGCGCAACTTGCCGAGCAGATAAGACCGCAGATAAACATATTCAAGACAGCGAAGTCCGGTGTCATAGATGATGTAATTGATCCAAGGGAAACGAAGAGAGTACTGTTCCGGGCTCTTGAGTTCACCAAGGATAAAAAGATACTCAGGCATCCCCGCAAGCACGGGGTCTATCCGGTGTAAGGAGAAGGGCAATGTACCGGACAATACTAACTGAAACAAGAAACAAAGCGGGCATGATTACTTTGTCTCGCGAAGAACGAAGGAATGCCATATCACCGATGATGGTAATCGAGCTTCTTGACGCCCTGAAGAAATATGACGACGACCGAAACATTGTTGTCATTGTGCTGACCGGCGCTGGCAGCAAGGCGTTCTGTGCCGGCGCTGACTTTGGTGAAGCCGTGAGCGCGACCGCAAGTTTGCTCGACCGCCACGAAGAACAAAGGAAATTTGCCGAGCTTTTCAAGGTAGTCAAAGGCTTGCGCAAGCCTTTGCTGGGACGTATTAATGGCCATGCCCTGGGGGGCGGATTGGGACTGGCCTGTTCTTGTGACATAGTGGTGGCCGCCGAAGATTGTCGGTTTGGCACACCGGAGATAAACGTGGGATTATTTCCCTATGTGATCATGGCAACCTTGCTCCGGTCTGCTTCGGCCCCGAAAAAGGTCATAGAACTGATGCTGACCGGGGAAAGGCTTGACGCCAGAGAAGCACAGCAGCTTGGACTGGTGAACCATGTTGTGTCGAGAGACCAACTAGATGCGAAGGTGGATGAAATAGTACAGAAAATAACCAGCAAAAGCCCGGCTATCTTAAGGCTGGGCAGGAGAGCCTTCTACACTATGCGCGACATGGAATATGAAAAGGCATTGGAGTATCTGTCATCAGTGCTGGCCATCAATACGATGGCTGAGGATGTAGCCGAGGGCATCAGCGCTTTTTTGGAGAAGCGTGAACCGCAGTGGAAAGGAAAATAAAGAAAGAAGAGGCAGCACATGGAATTAGCTGACAAAGTAGTAATAAGTGCCGCTCTGACCGGCGTAGCCGCCAACAGAGAGCAATGCAAATGGATTCCCTATACTCCCGAGGAAATTGCCGAAGAGGCACTCAGAGCCTACAATGCCGGAGCGGCAATAGTACACATTCATGGGAGGGAATATGATGGCACGCCATCCTGGAGAGTAGAGATATTTCGTGAGGTCAAGCAGGAAGTCAGGAAAAGATGCCCCATCATAATAAATTTCTCCACAGGCGCAGTCGGCGTGGACAGGGATACCAGAATAGGCCATATTCG
>Ga0180438_10007535_pt1 | contig 14154 bp, 13 predicted proteins | sample SS_ome_12_FD_132455 | JGI IMG/M metagenome (GOLD analysis project Ga0180438, IMG submission 132455) | Hypersaline lake sediment archaeal communities from the Salton Sea, California, USA - SS_3_D_2 metaG | ecosystem: Environmental > Aquatic > Non-marine Saline and Alkaline > Hypersaline >... | reverse complement strand
GTGACCGCGCATGATGGAAAGAGGTGTCGTGCCGCTGAAAGGCACCTTGCCCGTGGACATCTCGTAGACCACCACCCCCAGAGAGTAGATATCGGAACGAGCATCCGGCTCCTCCACCCCCTCGGCCTGCTCCGGCGACATGTACTCCGGTGTGCCAAAGATGCGGCCGGTGGTGGTCAAAGCAGTAAGGGTGGCGGCTTTGGCGATGCCAAAGTCCATCACCGTCACGTGGTCGTCGGCCCCGACCATGATGTTGGAGGGCTTGATGTCGCGGTGCACCAATTCGCGCCCATGGGCATAGTCCAGCGCCGAGGCGATCTGCCCGACCATGTTCACGATGCGCGCTGCGGGCAACGCCCCTTCCTCGAGGATCACCTCCTTAAGGGTCTGGCCCACCAGGAACTCCATAGCAATGTAAATCGTGCCCGCCTCTTGGCCAAACTCATGAATGATTACGACGTTGGGATGTTTGAGGTTGGCAGCCAGTTTGGCCTCGCGCTGAAAGCGCTGGACAAAGGCAGGGTCCCACAGCAGGTGGGGAGCCAGAACCTTGAGGGCCACCGTGCGATCCAGGGTAGTGTCCACGGCCTTGTAGACGGCGGCGAAACCGCCCCGTCCTACTTCTTCGATGATCTTGTATTTGCCGAACTCTTCTGGGAATTGATCTGCCATTGCTTCTTCCCTCCGAGGGCACTTTCGGACGGTCAGACCTGGCTTTGGACTAACGTCCTCGCTCCACATATTTATCAGATTATACCATAGGCGCGATTTGACGTCAATCCCTGTTTCGCATCACGGGTGCGCTCGGTGCGCCAGGCGGGGAAGAGGCAAGGCATCAATGCCTGAGGTTGGCGAAAGTTGGGGATGATAGTCGTGGGTGTTATGCATTCAGGGGATTCGGACAGATCAAATTGACAAGCAATGAAGGGGATGCTATAATCTTTCCACATCAAAGGTCGTCTTTTTGTCTAGAAACGAGGGTAGACCATGACTGTAGCTCTCGAAGGTCTAAGCAAACCGCGCTCAGGGAAGTTGGATGTGGACGTTCGCCTCTCCTGCGAGGTCAATTACACGGCCGTTACCGCCAAGCGCCGTGTCAGCGGCTACGTGGCTTCTAACGTCAGCGTGCTGATGGGGGGGGAGGAGCCCACTCTAGTGTTGGCTGATCGCATTGTCTGGCGAGTGCCCGTTGTGCTGACGATGCCGGGCCATGGTGTGTTGGGGCGTGTAGGCGAGATTGATGTGGACGTCGAAACCGGTGAAATCCTGGTGACAGAAGACATCCTGACAGGTATCAAAGATCATGCCAAGCGTCTTGCTGCCAGTACCACATCTGCACCAAGAGAAACCCCATAGCTGCCTGGAAGCATGCGCTCGCATGGTGCTAGCCTACCTGGGTGATTCAGTGCCTGAAGAAGAACTGCTCGCGCTGTTCGATGGCACCGAGTTTGGCACGCCAGCCAACCGACTGAACCGCCTTGGACGCATGGGCTACGATGTGGAGATCGGGCGCGGCACGTTGGAACTGCTACGCAGCAAACTGGAACTTGGCCTGCCCTCTATAGTGCTCGTCCACACGGCTTTCCTGGGCTACTGGACTGAATCCACTCGCCACGCCGTGGTCGTGGTAGGGCTGGATGATGAGCACGCCTACCTCAACGACCCGGCTTTCGAGTCTGCTCCTCAAAAGGTCTCTCTCAATGGCTTCCTCGCTGCCTGGATTGAGATGGACCAGATTTCCGCCACGATTAGTCGTTAGTTTCTCCCTCTTGGCCCAGGTACCTTTCCAACATGCGACCGAGGACCATGTATCTGAAGTCGCGCCCCTGGAAAGCGCGCCGGGCACCCCACAGTCCGTACAGTATCCATAACCCCATCAATCCAAGAGGCAGGACCATCAGGCCCAGGGAGATTAAGAAGACAGGGGGTGGGGCGTCTTTGTACTTCTGGGCGTTGGCTATCATAGGGATGAAAGAGAGGCCATAGAGACAGCCCCAACAACCCCAGCCGATGAGTTGAACCAAGAGGCCGACCAGTTGATAGACGGCTGCTTGCAGGGCCTGAAAGGCCACATATCTGGATTTCTCCTTCTGTAGTAGCCACATCACCACAGCCCCGACGGCTCCCAAGCCGTAGACTACTATGACCAGGCCGTGAGCTATAGCAGCCATCACCCGTTCGTCAGCAGAAGGTTTGATTCCATTGGCGCTCATGTCCTATCCTCCATTTTGGGCGAGTCGCTGTCTGTTTTCGGGATCATGGTCTGGGCGTTCTGAGCCAGAGCCGTCAGCCCGGCCATGCCGCCCAGGTTCATGGTATCCACCGCGCTGGAGGGGACAACAATCAGCGCCCCCCGTTCCTGCAAACCCTCGAAGAGCATGTTCATGGCCCGCAGGTGCAGGGCAGTGGGGTTGTCCACGTAGGCCAGAGAGGCCTGGCGAAAGCTCTCGGCAATCTGTTTCTCGCTTTCACCCAGGATGACCCGCGCCTGACGCTCCCGCTCGGCCTGGGCCTGGCGCGACATGGCATCCTCCAGGGCCTCGGGAATCACGACATCTCGTATCTCCACCGACTGGACCGTTATCCCCCACGGCGTGGTACGGGCATCAATGATCCGCTGCAACTCGTCGTCCATCTTCTCCCGGCCCACCAGGATGTCGGCCAGATCCATCTTGCCGATGATCTCGCGCAGGGCTGTCTGCGCTGCCCAGGAAATGGCCGCTTGATAGTCCTCCACTTCCAAGGCTGCCTTCTCTGCGTCCCACACCAGCCAGAAGAGCACCGCATCCACATCCACAGGCACGGTGTCCTTGGTCAAGGTCCGCTCAGCCGTGAAGGGTGTGACCATCACCCGGTGGTCTATCCAGGCCGAGATACGGTCAATGATGGGCACGATCCAAAAGAGGCCCGGCCCCTGCAGGCCCCGAAATCGGCCCAGGCGCAGCACAATGGCTTTTTCCCACTGGTCGGCGATCTTGAGGGCGAACAGGAAGTAGAAGCCAATCAAGCTGCCGCATATGATGATCGCCGCGACGACCCATTCCTGTACCTCGGTGGTTGTGCCCAGCACGATGCCGATTATGATGGACACAGCCAAGATCAGGAAGAAGAGGGTCAGGGAGACTGCATTGACTAACTTGGCTTCTAACTGAGCTTGGCGGGGGTCTTTTTCTTTCACCTCCTTTTTTTCTCCGGTTTGGCTGGATTTCCTCGCTACAAACATCTTTGTTCTCCTTTCAGTCTTGTTCAGCCGGTGAGCTTGTGCTGTTTCTCTGCCACCGGACCAGTTCTTCCTCGAAAGCCTCACGGATCTCATCTACAGGGTAGCCCAGGCTCAGAGCTTCCAGAAGGGCACTGTTCATGATGGCTTGCAGTTTCTCCTGGCGCATGCGGGCCAGGCGAGCGTCGTCGGGGTGCTGGGCGACGAAAGTGCCTCGCCCTCGTTGAGTGGAGATCACCCCTTCGTTGTGCAACAGATTGTAGGCATGGGCCACTGTGTTGGGATCCACCCGCAAGTCCACGGCCAGTTGACGGATGGTCAGCAGCTTTTCACCTGGCTGCAGCTTGCCTGTGGCGACCAGATGTCTGATCTGCTCTACAATCTGCATATAGATGGGCACGCTGCTCGTCAGGTCAATACGGATGTCCACGCTGGAATCTCCTAATTGTACTAGTTGTTCTAGTTTGCCTAGTACAATTATATCATTGTTTGAGGCTCCTGTCAAGGGGGTGAACCTTAAAATTTCACTGTCCATAGGCCGAGACGCGGATAAAGCCATGGGCATAGCTATTGACAAACCGTGCCTTCTGTGGTATAATAACCGTGAGCGTTCACGTGAGCGTTCACGGGGACGGGAGGGAAGTATCCTGTGAAGCATAGACCTACTATCAAAGACGTGGCTGCCCGCGTTGGCGTCTCTCGCCAGACCGTGTCTCGGGTCATCAACGACAAAGGCGAAGTCAGCACCGAAACGCGGGCCCGCGTGTTGGCGGCAGTTGAGGAACTGGGTTACCGTCCTAGTGCAGTTGCCCGCAGCATGGTAGCAGGACGTACCTGCACACTCGGCTGCATCTCGCCCAATCTCACTGACTATACCTTTGCCAGTATCATCCAAAGTGCCCAAGCTGAAGCACGACGGCAAGGTTATTTCATTCTCACTGGCAGCGCCCCGACCGAGGCCGACGTGGAACCGCTGCTAGAAGAGATGTTGCATCGCCAGGTAGACGGCCTGCTGGTCATCAACCCTCGTGCCGATGATCGGTACCATCACTTTCTGCCCCTTGTCGAGAAAGGTATGGCGATGGTTTATCTGAGCAACACGCCCCAAGGTGAACCAGTCTCCTCGGTCCGCTGCGATGACCATGAGGGCGGCTATCAGGCCACCCGTTACCTGATTGACCTGGGCCACACCGCCATCGCCACGATCGTCGGTCCTGACAATGAAGAGTGTACCTTGGACCGGCTGGCTGGCCATCGCCAAGCATTGGCCCAGGCTGGGCTGGACTTTGACCTGGCGCTGACGGCCAGCGGCGACTGGTCGGCCACGTCGGGGTATGAGGCCATCCAGCGGTTGTTGGCTAGGGGCCAGCCTTTTTCCGCCGTTTTTGCCCAGAACGACCGCATGGCCGTGGGGGCCATCCGCGCCTTACGGGAAGCCGAACGCCAGGTGCCGGACGACGTTTCTGTGATCGGCTTCGACGATATTCCTCTTGCCTCTTACTTCGATCCCCCCTTAACAACTCTCCATCAGCCGATGGAAGAGTCTGGTCGGCGGGCGGCGTGTCTGCTCATCGAAACCATCCGAAATCCAGACCGTCCACCCGAACAGGTTTTGACCCACGCCCGTCTCATCGAACGGGCCTCGTGCGCGCCACCACGTTAGTGAGAAATGGATTCCTTTCGGAGAGTCAATGGGTAATGGCAGCCGATGCGGGAGTAGAAAGAGGCAAGATTAGACTTACTGGCCGAATTCTGTGTACAAAACGATTGTGAGGAGCAAAGAAAAAGGGAGATACCGGCTGACTTGGCGGTGAGCGGTATCCCCCTAGGTCAACGCAGTGCTTAGAGTGTCCCAGCGTACTTGTGGGCCGACTCTATTCACTGGTCTACTTGCATTATACACCACATAGATTCAAAAGGCAATTTGTCAAGCTGCTCCTCACCCACGAAATCACGCCCTGGAACTTGCGAGAAAACCCAAACAGGGAAAGGAGGTGCTTATAGATACGACACATAGTAACAACAAATGTTTCTTGCCAAAAACGAAAATCAACTTTAAAATTAAGGAGTTCCGAAAATGAAAAAGATGCTGTTTGCGTATCTGGCCATCGTAACCATTCTGGTTATGCTGGCTGCCTGTGGCCCTACGCCGACCCCGGAGGTCATAGAGAAGGTCGTCAAGGAGACCGTGGTGGTCGAGAAAGAGGTTCAGGTGGAGGTCACCAAAGAGGTCCAGGTGGAAGTGGAGAAGCAGGTCGAAAAGAAGCTCGTGATCTACAACTCTTACATGGCTGACCCAGGGGCTCGCGAGGCCGACGCCGGGCAGGTGCAGATGTTCGAGGAGAAATACCCGGACATTGACGTGGTACACAGCACCGTCGCCCACGAGGACTTTAAGCAGGCCATCCGGGCCTACCTGACCGCCTCGACGCCGCCGGACGTGATGACCTGGTTCGCTGGCAATCGGGCCCGCTTCTTCATTGACAAGGGCCTGATCACGGACATCAGCGATGTGTGGGAATCAGAGGGTTGGAACGAGAGCTATCCCGCGGGCTTCCGCGCAATGAGCTCCGTAGACGACAAGCAGTACTTCCTACCCGCGAGCTGGTACTGGTGGGCCATCTACTACCGTAAGGACATCTTTGATCAGCACGGCTTGGAACCGCCTGAGACCTGGGAAGAGTTCCTGCAGGTGTGCGAAACCCTCAAGGCGAACGGCGTCACACCGATCACCATCGGCACCAAGTGGCGCTGGACTGCCGCCGCCTGGTTCGACTATCTCAACATGCGCGTCAACGGTCCCGAGTTCCACATCAACCTGATGCTGGGCAAGGAAAAGTACGACGACCCGCGCGTGGAGAAGGTCTTTACAGACTATTGGGCGCCGCTAATCGAGAACGGCTACTTCATTGACGACCCCGCCGCCTATACCTGGCAGGAGGCTCTGAATTTCTTGAACAGCGGTGAGGCAGCCATGTATCTGATGGGGGACTTTTTGCGCGACGTCTACCCAGCGGAAGAGGTGGACAAGCTTGACTTCTTCCGATTCCCCATCATTGACGCCAGCGTGCCCGTCGGCGAGGATGCGCCCACCGACGGCTTCTTTATCGCCGCCAATGCTCAGCATCCGGAGGAGGCCAAGCTTTTCCTGGCCTTTTTGGGCTCGGTTGAAGCGCAGCAGTACTTTGCCGATGAACTGGGACGTCTGCCCACCAACATGGAGGTGGATACCAGTGGGTTCACCCCGATGCAGCTACAGGGTCTCGAGTTGATCCAGAGTGCGGATTTCGTGGCCCAGTTCTACGACCGCGACACCACGCCTGAGATGGCCGACGAAGGAATGAACGGCTTCATGGAGTTCTGGGACAACCCGGACGACATTGCCGACATCCTGGCCCGCCTGGAAACGGTGCGGCAGGAGGTTTTCGCGGAACAATAGTCCCGCGCTGGAGTAGCGGAGGAGCCCGTGGGCAGCCCATGGGCTCCTCCATTGACGAAACCACTCGCCAGATCACCGGCTCCGACGCATCACCCGAGTATATCCGCCAGGCGTGTGAAGCTTCTCTGCAACGCTTGAACACCGATTACATTGACCTGTACCAGTTCCACCTGAACGACTACGACCCAGATCAAGCAGGTGCTGTTCGCGACGTGCTGGAAGAATTGGTCGCCGAGGGAAAAATCCGCCAATATGGTTGGAGCACCGACTTTCCAGAACGCGCCCGCGTCTTCGCCGAATGGCCAAAATGTACTACCGTCCAGCATCAGATGAATGTGCTGGATGATGCCGGGCCAATGATCGCGCTATGCGAGCAGTTGGACCTAGCGAGCATCAACCGCGGACCGCTGGCGATGGGCCTTCTCACTGGAAAGTACTGGGCGGACTCGAAATTGTCCTCCGACGACGTGAGGGGCGATAAAAGCCCGGCCTGGATGAAGTATTTTAAGGACGGCAGGCCAAACCCAGAGTGGCTCAGGAAGCTCGACGTAATACGTGAGATCCTCACGAGCGATGGTCGCACCCTTGCTCAGGGAGCGCTGGCCTGGATCTGGGCGCGGAGTGAACGGGCCATTCCCATTCCTGGCTTCAGGACCGTGGCACAAGTTGAGGAGAACACGGCCGCGATGCAATTCGGCCCGTTGGGTGCCAAGCAAATGTGTGAGACAGACACATACTGCTAGGTCGTTGATTGGTCCTCATTAGGAGTTTCCGAACGCTCTCAATAGGATTGCATCCTGAGTCTATTGAAGGAGGTCAGGCATTATGTTTCGCGAAAAGACCCGTACGAAACTGACGCCGTATCTGTTTCTGATTGTGCCCTTGATCATCTACCTGATCTGGGTCATCGGGCCGATGTTCTATACGTTCTATCTCAGTCTGACGGACTGGGACGGTCTCTCCACTCCGAATTTCATCGGCTGGCGAAATTATCAAAAGCTGTTCAAGGACCCGGTTTTTTTCATCTCCCTCAAGAATAATCTCAAGTGGGTCATCAGTTTTATCACCATCCCCGTGGTGATCGGCCTGGCCCTGGCCATGGCCCTCAACCGCGCCATCCCCCTCGAAAAGTTTTTCAAAGCCAGCTTCTACTCACCCCTGGTGCTCTCGCTAGTTGTCTGCGGTCTAATCTGGTCGTGGATGTATCATCCGGCCAGTGGCCTGATCAACGAGACGTTGCGTGCAGTGGGCCTGGATTCGCTGGCCCAAGGCTGGCTGAGCGACAAGAAGCTGGCCATGTGGGCCGTCATTGTCGTGGCCATCTGGCGACAGGCGGGCTACGTGATGGTGCTCTACCTGGCTGGCTTGCAAGGCGTTGACCCTGGCTTGGTGGACGCTTCCAAAGTAGACGGCTGCAACGCCTGGCAGACGTTTCGGCATGTCATCTTTCCTCTGCTAGCCCCGGTCACGGTCATTGTGGTGGTCATCAGCATCATTGACTCGCTGCGCGCCTTTGACCTGGTCTCGGTCATGACGCGGGGCGGGCCCTACAACTCTTCTAGTGTGTTGGCCAACTTTATGTACATTGAGGCCTTCAACAACTACAAGATGGGTTACGGCGCTGCTATCTCGGTGATCCTGTTCCTCATCAGCATGGCGTTCATTTTCGTCTACCTGTGGCGCGTCCTGCAAACGGAGATGGAGTATTAAGGGGGAATAACTATGACGGCGAAAAAATTCTTCAGCTCCCCGTGGCGCACGTTGGGTTTCATCTTGCTCTTGGTAGTGACTATTCTCTGGCTGGTGCCTTTCATCACAGCTCTGCTCACGTCCCTTCGCACCAACGACGACATCCTAGAGCGTGGATTCGTGGCGTTGCCAAAGGAGATAACATTCAACAGCTTTAGGGTGGCCTGGGAGCGCGGAGGCCTGAGCCACTACCTGCCCAACAGCTTCATCATCACCATTCCTTCCCTGATCCTGACGCTGCTTCTCTCCTCCCTCTCGGCCTACGCCTTGGCCCGGTTTCGCTTTCGAGGCAATCGCCTGATCTTTTTCCTCTATGTCGGCGGGACGCTGCTACCTTTCCAGGTATTGATGTTGCCGGTTTTCCGCCTCACCGACGCTCTGGGCCTTTACGATACCTATTTGGGCGTCATTGCCTTCCACACTGCTTTCCAGTTTGGCTTTTGCACGTTTCTGCTGCGCAATTACATGCGGACCGTGCCCGGCGAGATCCTGGAGGCGGCGCGGATTGACGGCTGTGGCGAGTTCCGCATCTGGTGGCAGATTATGATGCCCATCACGGTGCCAGCCCTTGCCGCTTTGGCTACGCTAGAGTTCACATGGATTTTTAACGACTATCTGTGGGCCATCGTCTTGCTGCGCAGCGACGCCCTAAAGCCAGTCACGGCCGGCCTGGCGACCTTGCTAGGCCAATACATTACGGACTGGACGGTTATCATCGCCGGGGCTTTGCTGGCGACGATCCCCACGGTGATTGTTTTCATTTTCTTGCAGCGCTACTTCATCGAGGGGTTGATCTTGGGCGCGACGAAAGGGTAAGCCGAAGCACAAATGAATGGTCTTGAATGTCAAACCAACCTTACCTTTTAGGCATTGATCAAGGCAGCAGTGGCAGCCGCGCTCTGATCCTGGATGGAGAAGGACAGATGCGCGGCTATGGTTATCGGCCCCTTGCGTCTATCTACCTTCATCCCGGTTGGGTCGAACACGACCCGGCCTCTGTGGTCGCAGGAGTAACGGAGGCCGTTACCGAAGCAATAGAACGTGCTGGCTGCCATCCCTCAGACATCGTTGCTTGTGGCATTGCCTGCCAACGGAATACCGACTTTGCCTGGGATGCCCACACCGCCCTCCCGCTGGCCAATGCCATCAGTTGGCAGGACTTGCGCACCCTGCCGATGCTGGATGAGCTGACAGCCTGGCCGCTGGCAGACCAGTGTCGTCGGAGGCTGGGCTACGCCCCCGGTCCTTACAGTTCAGCGTTGCATTTGGCCTGGCGCATGCGGCATGACTCGACGGTGATCAAAGCTGCCCAAGCGGGACGCTTACGCCTGGGACTCTCGGCGGCGTGGCTGCTGGCAGCAATGGGGGATCCCAGCGGACACCAGATGGATTACTCCCAGGTTCAAGCTATGGGTTTGTACGACTTTCGGGCGCAACGCTACTGGCACGAGTGGCTGGAATTCCTGAACGTGCCACGCGATGCGCTTCCTGTGGCTGTACCGACCCTTTATGACTTCGGCACCTTGGGTGTGACAGCCCCGGATGGCACAACGACCAACGTGTCTGTCACGGCGATGATCGGCAACGAGCAGGCTGGGCTGTTCGGGCAAGATTGCCGCAACCCTGGTGACGCCGAATGTTCCCATGGCACGGCGTCCTTTGTGGACGTTTTCATGGGCAACTATGCACCGGACCAGGACAAGATCAACGTTTACTTTGCCTGGCACCTGGGCGACGCGCCGACCTATTGTTTGGAGGCCGATACGACGGTCTCTGGCGCGGTGGTTCGTTGGATGCGGGAGCAGGCCCGGCTCTTCGACCATGACGATGGAGTGGGGCAACTGGCCGCTTCGGTGCCGGACTCGGCTGGGGTGGTCTTTGTCCCAGCCTTCACGGGACTCAACGTGCCGTACAATGACCGCAATGCCCGTGGCACAATCCTGGGATTGACCCTGGGCAATAGCCGCGCCCATATTGCGCGCGCTTTTCTGGAATCGCTGGGCCACCAGGTGCGGGCGATTCTCGATACCATCTACGCCGAGACTGGTTTGCGGGTGGATCGGTTGCATCTGGGGGGCGGCATCTCGGCCAGCGATGAGGCTTGCCAAATCATGACCGATCAGCTTGGCATCCCTACGATGCGCCCTACTTTCACCGAAACCGCCGCCCGTGCTGCTGCTCTGCTCGCCGGCCTGGGTGTGGGGGTCTGGGCAAGCGCCTCAGACTTGCCGCCTCTGCCTGGTGGGTTTACCCCCTTTGAGCCGCGCCTCTCCGCTGACCAGCGCCAGGCCAACTATGCCCGCTGGAAGCGCGCCGTGGATTGCGTTCGAACTTGGGGAAAAGGTTAGTTTGACAGGAGTAGATTGAGATGAGCCTTGGCCTTGATTATTACCCTGAACATTGGCCGGAGATGCGTTGGGCGACCGACGCGTGCCTGATGCGCGATGCCGGCTTACAAGTCGTGCGCCTTGCCGAGTTTGCCTGGGCCAAGATAGAGCCAGCCGAAGGCGAATTCGATTGGAACTGGCTCGACCGGGCGGTGGAAACCCTGGCCGAGGTGGGCTTGCAGGTCGTCTTATGTACGCCGACCGCCGCGCCACCGGCCTGGCTGACGCGCAACGATCCAGACATCCTACCTGTTGACGCCCAAGGGCGTCGCCACAGTTTTGGCGGACGTCGCCACTATTGTGCCAACAGCCCCATCTACCGCGAACATACCCGACGCATCGTCGGTGCGATGGCCACGCGCTACGGCCAGCATCCCAGCGTGATCGGCTGGCAGATTGATAACGAGTTCGGCGGTGGCCAAACGGCACGTTGCTATTGTCACAACTGCGTGGCAGCTTTTCGCAATTGGCTCCAGCGGCGCTACGGCCACCTTGACGCCATGAACGATGCCTGGGGCACGGTCTTTTGGTCGCAGACCTATGACGATTGGACGCAAATTGAACCGCCAGGTTTGACCGGCGAAAAACCCAACCCCAGCCACGTTCTGGATTATTACCGTTTCTCGTCTGACTCGTGGGTTGATTACCAGCAGATTCAAATTGACATACTCAGAGCTAGGACAAATGGTGCGCAGTTCGTCACAACCAATCTGATGGGGCTCTTCTCCGATCTGGATTACTACAAGCTGGCCGCGTCCCTCGATTTTGTCTCTTGGGACAACTATCCCACGGGACAAACCGACCGCTGGCGTGACATGCTCTCCTCCCCTGGCTTTGCCACCGAAACAGTCCATGCCTACGACGTCGGCGATCCGACCATCACCGGCTTAGCCCATGACCTGATGCGCGCTGTGAAGGACAAATCTTTCTGGGTCATGGAGCAGCAACCGGGGCACATCAACTGGGGCGATTACAATCCTGCTCCACGTCCTGGCGTTGTCCGGCTATGGACGTGGGAAGCCATCGCTCACGGTGCGGACACGGTGGTCTATTTCCGCTGGCGTGCTTGCCCCTATGCTCAGGAGCAATATCACAGCGGTCTGTTGCGGCATGATGGCGAGCCAGCACAAGGGCTGCGCGATGTCCAGGCGATGCGCAGAGAACAAGCGGTGATGGCTGCTATCCAGGGCACGCCTGTCTGTGCAGAGGTGGCACTGTTGCATAGTTATGATGACCTATGGGCGATTGATTTGCAGCCGCACAACCGTGACTTGAGCTACTTGCGCCATCTGTTCACCTACTACCGCGCACTGCAACTCGCAGGCGTGCCTGTGGACGTGGCCCCGCCGACGTGCGATTTGAGCCGTTACAAACTGGTCATTGCGCCCACACTTCACTTGGTGGATGAGACGATCGCTGAGAACCTACATCGCTACGTCGAGCAGGGTGGGCATCTGGTGCTCTCTGTCCGCTCTGGCTTCAAAACGACGAGTAACCGTGTGGTGGATACGGCGCTGCCCGGCTTGCTGGCTGATCTAGTCGGCGCGACGGTGGAGGAGTGGCACAGCTTACCCCCCGGTGCAACGTATCCGTTGGAAATGAGTGCACTTTCAGGGCAGCCTTTCGCCGTCAGAATTTGGGCCGAAGCCTTGAAACCGGTCAACGCTCAAGTCCTGGCGCACTTTATCGGAGGGCCGCTTGAAGGTCGCCCGGCAGCCACTCTGAACTGCATCGGCCGAGGTGAGGTCATCTACCTGGGTGTTTGGGCCGATGACGCGCTGGCAGGTGCGCTGCTGGCCTGGCTGCTGCCCCGTGCGGGGGTTGAACCTGTGGCGACTGTGTCTCCTGGGGTCAAGGTGATGTGCCGTGTTGGTGATGGCCACGAGTTTGTGTTCCTGCTGAACTTTAGCGACGTCGTGGCAACGGCCAAGCTGTCCAGGATTGGCTACACCGATGCCCTGACAGCCGAACCAGTGGCCCAGGAGCTATGGCTGGGGCCTCGCGAAGTGAGGATCCTGCGGGGGTGATATATGCCCAAGATTGCCTTCATCGGCGCTGGCAGTACCGTCTTTGCCAAGAGCCTGCTCGGTGACATTCTCAGTTTTCCTGAATTGGCGGGCTCTACCATCAGCCTGCACGACATAGATGAGAAGCGCCTGCGCACTACAGAGATCGTGGCGCACAAGACAGCCGCGCTCCTGGATATCCACCCCACTATCGAAGCCACTACCGACCGCCGGGCGGCCCTGGATGGTGCAGACCATGCCATTAGCATGTTCCAGGTGGGTGGCTACGAGCCGGGCACAGTGATTGACTTTGAAATCCCCAAGAAATACGGCCTGCGCCAGACGGTAGCGGACACTTTGGGCATTGGCGGTATCATGCGCGCCCTGCGTACCATCCCCGTCTTGCTGGATGTGTGCCGCGACATGGAGGAACTGTGTCCCAATGTCACTTTCCTAAACTATGTTAACCCCATGGCCATGAACTGCTGGGCCATCAGCCAAGCCAGCAATATCAAGATAGTGGGTTTATGCCATAGTGTGCAACTCACGGCTGAGGAATTGGCTCGAGACATCGGCGTGCCCTTTGAGGAGATCAACTTTCTTTGTGCTGGCATCAACCACATGGCTTTCTACTTACGCTTTGAGCGCAAGACAGAGGATGGTATCGAGGACCTCTATCCACGCATCCGCCGGGTGGTGGAAGAAAACCGGGTGCCTGATTGGAACCGGGTGCGCTATGAGATGCTCACCCGGCTAGGGTATTTCGTAACCGAATCCAGCGAGCACTTGAGCGAATACGTGCCCTGGTTCATCAAGCGGGACCGCCCCGATCTGATCGAGCGCTTCAACATTCCACTGGATGAATACATCCAGCGCTGTGAAGCGCAGATCAAAGCCTGGGAGTTCATGCAGGAGAAGCTAGAGAATCCCGATACCCCCTCTAAAGAGTCTTTGCGCGAGGTGCTCAAGACCGTTGAGGTTACGCCCCCCGTCGCTGAATATCTCGTCCGCACATTCGAGGATATGGACAAAGTGACGATGAGTGGCGAGTATGCCCCGCTGGTCATCCACAGCATGGAGGCAGGCGTCCCCCGGGTGATCTACGGTAACGTGCCCAACCACGGCCTGATTGACAATCTGCCCCAAGGTTGCATTGTAGAAGTCCCTTGCGTGGTGGATAAGAACGGCCTGCAGCCCACCCGTGTCGGTTCCTTGCCCCCCCACTTGGCTGCGCTGATACAGACCAACACCAACGTGCAGGCACTGACAGTGGAAGCAGCCTTGACTGGCAAGCGGGAGCATATCTATCACGCCGCCATGCTGGATCCGCACACGGCCGCTGAGCTAGACCTT
>Ga0180438_10007534_pt1 | contig 14154 bp, 11 predicted proteins | sample SS_ome_12_FD_132455 | JGI IMG/M metagenome (GOLD analysis project Ga0180438, IMG submission 132455) | Hypersaline lake sediment archaeal communities from the Salton Sea, California, USA - SS_3_D_2 metaG | ecosystem: Environmental > Aquatic > Non-marine Saline and Alkaline > Hypersaline >... | reverse complement strand
TAATTTTTCTACCTTCCTTATAATAAGCCAACTCTTCGGCTGTAACTTCAATCACTTCATCTGGATGGTAACCAATTGCTTTAAATACTTCTTCAGACTCAATTTGTTTTTTCTCATCGCCAACTGTCAAATAAATATTATTATCAGGTGATTTTAATAAGGAATAATTAGCATATTTTATGGGGTACCCCTCTTCATACCTTTGTAAATCAGTTTTACTAACTTCAATTATTTTAGTAGTATCAAAACGACTAATTAAAGCAGCCTTAGACCAAATCGGTCTTCTTTTACCATTTGCTATGACCCAAACGCCTGGCTGACCTACTTCTTTTAATAACGAACCATCTGGGTAAATTTTTGCAAACCAACGATTCCAAATTAACCAAAAATTATAATTACCATGAATGTGTGGCGTATATATAAATAAATTAGCTGTTGCTTGATTATAAATTAAAACATCGCGACCATCAACATTGTACAAACTACCAACTTGGAATTTAAATTTCTCTGGATTTTCATAATAATATCTTATCCTCCAAGCAGCTCTATCAACTTGAGTACCAAAACCTTTAAAAAGTGCGACCTGAGGATCGTCAACAGAACATGAATCACATACTGCATAACCCATTGCCCAATCTAAATTATATTGAGAAGGGGAAGGATTGGTTATCAAACTTTGTTCTTTTTGCAAAGTCGCTAATATCCATTTAGGACTTATTTTATGAGTTTGTGCGGCCTGATAAATTATTTCTGCAGCAGATTTTTCTAAACCATTATAATCTCTAACCCGTAAATTCTTTAAAATACCATTATGATTATTCAAAAATGCATCAATATCACTCAAATTCATGGCTTGATAATCAAGCATTTCTTCGTTAGTAAGTATTAGATTAGGATCAAAATCCAAAGCAACCGCCTGATTTATATTAAAAATAGGGGAGTATAATAAACTAAAAATAATTAAAATAATAACTATTTTAAATTTTTTCATAACTCAATTTTAGCATATTCTTCTTTAATTTTCAAACTTAATAAAGACCTTTTAAGGTCTTTATTTAAATGTAACTTTATTCTTCTCTATCCCTATTTTTACTTTGCTACCAGGATTAACCTTAGCTTCAATAATCTTCAAAGCCAGCTCATCAAGAATTTGGTTTTGAATAACACGTTTAAGGGGACGAGCACCAAATTGCGGATCAAACCCTTTATCAGCTAAATATTCTTCCAGCTCTTTAGAAAACTCAAGGGTAATCTTTTGCTCTGACAATCTTTGCTTAACAATTTGCAATTGTAAATCAATAATATTAGTAATTTCTTTTTTAGTTAAAGGATGGAAAATTATAATTTCATCTAAACGATTAATAAACTCTGGTTTAAAATGATTTTTTAAAGCTTCATACACATTATCTTTCATTTTTTCCTCATCTATCTTTTCTTTAGATTTCTGAACTTTATCTTCAAAACCCAAAGTCACTTCTTTAAGTAATTGATTCCCTAAATTTGAAGTCATTATAATAATTGTATTTTTAAAATTAACAACCCGACCTTTCGCATCAGTTAAACGGCCGTCATCTAATAATTGTAATAAAATATTAAATACTTGTGGATGAGCCTTTTCAATTTCATCAAACAAAACAACAGAATATGGACGTCGTCTGACCTGCTCTGTTAATTGTCCACCTTCCTCATACCCCACATAACCTGGAGGAGAACCAATAAATTTTGAAACAGAATGTTTTTCCATGTATTCAGACATATCAACTCTTATAATAGCGTTTTCGTCATTAAACATAAATTCAGCCAAAGCTTTGGCTAATTCTGTTTTACCAACCCCAGTTGGACCTAAAAATATAAAAGAGCCAATAGGGCGCTCCTCTTCAGCTACACCAGCTCTTGAACGCCTTAAAGCATTAGCAACTACCTTAATTGCCTCACTCTGACCAACAACTCTTTTTTTTAATTCATCTTCAGCTTTAACTAATTTTTCCGTTTCTGTTTGCAACATTTTTAAAACAGGAATACCTGTCCAACGTGAAACGACTGCAGCGATATCTTCTTCAGTAACTTCTTCTTTTAAAATCTGATGGTCTTTTTGGATGTCTGCTAATTTTTTCTCTAAATTTTTAATCTGTTTTTCTAATTGAGGAACCTTACCATAACGTATTTCAGCAACTTTTTCTAATTCAGCTTTTCTTTCTAATATATCAGCTTCTTGCTTTAATTCATCAATTTGTTTATGATTTTTTCTAATTTTAGTAATTATTTCTTTTTCATTTTTCCAATGTAATTCTAATTGTTTAGCTTTTTCCTGCAAATCTGTTAGCTCTTTTTTAAGCTTCTTTAAATTTTCTTTTGCATCTATAGTCGTTTCCTTACTTAAAGCAGCTTTTTCAATCTCTAATTGTTTAATTTTTCGTTTACTCCTGTCTAATTCCTCTGGCATTGAATCAATTTCCATACGTAAAGCTGATGTCGCTTCATCAATAAGATCAACGGCTTTATCTGGCAAATGACGATCTGTTATATATCTTTGAGATAATTCAGCTGCTGCTAAAATAGCAGAATCAGTAATTCTGACACCATGATGTACCTCGTATTTTTCTTTTATACCACGTAAAATAGCAATAGTATCTTCAATACTAGGTTCTAAAACCATAACTGGCTGAAATCTTCTTTCAAGCGCAGGATCTTTTTCAATATATTTTTGATATTCCTTTAATGTGGTTGCACCAATAGCATGCAATTTGCCACGAGCTAAAGCTGGTTTAAGCATATTTGATGCATCCATTGAACCTTCAATTGCCCCAGCACCTACAACAGTATGTAATTCATCGATAAATAAAATTATTTGACCGGCTGAATTTTCAATTTCTTTCAAAACAGCTTTTAAACGATCTTCAAACTCACCACGAAACTTTGTTCCGGCTAAGAGGGAACCAATATCTAAAGCCACAACTTCCTTATTCTTTAATGTTTCTGGCACGTCACCTGCCACAATTCTTTGGGCTAATCCTTCAGCAATGGCTGTTTTACCAACTCCAGCTTCGCCAATTAAAACTGGGTTATTTTTTGTTCTACGAGATAAAACCTGCATAACTCTTCTTATTTCATCATCTCGCCCTATCACTGGATCAAGCTTTTCCTGTCTAGCTAGTTCTGTTAAATTTTGAGCATATTTTTCTAAAACCTGAAATTTTGATTCAGGTTCTGGATCAGTAACTCGTGTAGAGCCTCTTAATTCAGCTAATAATTTTAAAACCTGCTCATGCGTTATATTAAAACTTTCTAATAAATTTTTAATATTAACTTTAGTATTCAACATTGACAAAAAAATATGTTCAGTGGAAATATAATCATCTTTTAAATCTTTAGCTTCTTTTTCAGCACCAGCTAATACTTTTGCTAAAGCCTCAGTTAAAAACATTTGCATTATATTAACCTCAACTCTATTTTTAGGCAAAGCTTCCATCTGCTGAGCTATTTGATTTTTTAATTCATTTTCATCAACTTCAAGTTTTTTTAATATGGTTAATACTAAACTCTCTTCTTGTAAAAGTAAAGCTGCCAAAAGATGAGCAGCATCAACATGCTGATTTTGATTATCAGCTGCAATTTGCTGAGCCTGACGCAAAGCTTCTTGAGATTTAGTTGTAAATTTATTAATATTAAACATGTTTTTACATATAACGCCTATTAGCACTCATCAATTAAGAGTGCTAATTTAAGTATATTTAAATTCATTAAACATGTCAAGATATAAAATTGAAAAATATTTTTTTATTGACAAAACATTAAGTGGTGATAAGCTATAAACATATAGTAAAATTTCAAAACAAAGGAGGGGCAAGTATGTATTTTCATGGAATCAAAGTTTTTGCTTTACCAGGATCTGATATTTTAGCCGAAAAGGTGTGTTTTCACTTAAACCAAATTGTACCTGAATCATTAAAACCTGATGGTGGCATCAAATTAATTAAACCGCAAATTGAGTTATTTGACAATGAAAATATTATGGCCAAAATTGATAATGTGCGTGGTCACTTTGTAGTAGTAATTCACACCCAATGTCCGCCTGTTCATGATAGTCTTTTCTCTCTTTTTGCTTTACTTGATGCTATACAAAATTCAAACGCTGCAGATCTTCTTTTAGTTTTTCCTTATATGCCTTATGCCCGTAGCGACAGAAAAGATCAACCTAGAATCTCAGTTATGAGCAGAGTCTTGGCTGAAATCCTAAATAATGTACTTAATGTTCACCGAATCATACTACTAGACCCTCATGACTCCCATGTTAAGCATTATTTCAAGCCTTCAGCTGATGAAATTTCCTCAATTTATCTGTACATTGATTTTATTAAAAATTTAATAGCAAACCATTTTCCTGAAGATACAGACAAATTGCTTATCGCTTTTTCTGACGGTGGTGCTGCCAAACGATTTAGCAAACTCAAAGAACATCTCCCTGAATTACTACATGATTATATTGATAAATACCGCAAAGACAACCAAGGCACGCTCCAACTACAAAAAGAAATTCTCTGCCAAGGCAAAATCTGTTTAATGATCGACGATGAAATTTGTTCTGGTGGAACTGCAATAAAAGATGCTCTTAGTTTAAAAGAAAATGGCGCTGAAAAAATTATTATGCTGGCGCCGCATGCTCCTTTGGCTAAAATTAACAAACCTATTAACGAAGTAATAACTAATCTTGAAAATTCACCGATTGATCATCTTATTATCACTGACACCATTCCAACCACCGATAAAATTAACAGCCAAAACAAATTTCATGTGCTTTCTGTGGCTGGACTCTTAGCTCAAGCAATTCATCAAACCGTAATGAATGAATCAGTCACTAAACTCCATGATCCTGATAATGTCAATCTTTACCGACCTAGCCAATATCCTATTTTAGGCTTTTAAACCAAAAAACCTTCCGTAAAAACAACGGAAGGTTTTTAAAATCATAATTTTTATTGATTAAAAAATTGGTATTTGCTCGCCGCATTTAAAACATTGATTTTTATCATCAAATCGATCAATATCATAACCAGTTCTTCGAATTAATAATTCTCCGCAACTCGGACAATAAGTATTTTCATGAATATCAGAAACTACATTACCGCCATATACATATTTTAGACCAGCTTCTTTACCTATTTTGTAAGCTTGATATACTAACTGTTCTTCTGTTGCTGGCTGCTCCTTTAATTTGTATTGTGGGAAAAACCGAGAGACATGCCAAGGAGTATCTGAGCCTAATTCTTTTGTAATAAATTTAGCAATTTTCATTAATTCAATAGTTGAATCATTTAAATCAGGTATTATTAATGTTGTCACTTCTAACCATATATCTTTTTGTTTTAACATTTTCAAATTATCTAGGACAGGTTGCAATTTTGCCCCACAAATCTTCTCATAAGTTTTATTTTTAAAAAATTTCAAATCAACATTAATTGCGTCGAGGTAGGGGAGAATGTCTGGCCAAGTTTCTTGAGCTGTATAACCATTGGAAACCCAAACATTTTTCAAGCCTTGTTTATGAGCTAACTTCATACAGTCTAAAGCAAACTCAACATAAATGGTTGGTTCTGTATAAGTATAAGCAATGGATTGACAACCAGCATTTTTCGCCTTATCAATAATTTGCTCCGGATTTATATCTTTACCAGGCACATAAATTCCGCGTTTTAATCTTTCTTTGATAGGAAATTGAGATATATCTGAATTTTGACAATGCATGCATTTAAAATTACAACCAATAGTAGCAATAGAATAGCTTAAACTCCCAGGTAAGAAATGAAAAAGGGGCTTTTTTTCAATAGGATCGATATTTTCAGCAATCACCTTGCCATAAATTAAAGAATATAACCTTCCTTTAATATTTTTACGCACACCGCATAACCCTGTTTTGCCTTCTCCAATCAAACAATAATGATTGCACAACTGGCATTTTATTTTATTATTATTAGTTTGCCAAAATAAAGCTAATTTCATATACTTCTAGTATATGACAAAACGCCTTTTTATCGCAATAAATTTACCAAACGAGATCAAAATAGAATTAGCTGATCTTGTTTTAAAATTACAAAAAGCTAACAAAAATAAATCAATTAAATGGGTGGCTCCAGACAATTTTCATTTGACTCTACATTTTTTAGGTTCAGTAAATGAAGAAAAAATTGAAAAAATAAATAACATTTTAAATCCGATTATATCTAACTTTCCAACTTTAAAAATGCAACTTTCTAGCTCGATTAATGCATTCCCAAGCTTAGATAATCCAAAAGTTATATTTTTAGAAATAAAAGAATTAAATAATAATATTAATGACTTACATAAAAAAATAGGGGAGAGTCTAACAAAACTAGACTTTGAGATTAATCAAAGGCCTTTTCGCTTACACTTAACCTTGGGTCGAGTAAAACACAAAACAAACATCCAACTTCCTCGAATTAATATTTCAGAAACAAAATTCAGAATTCAGACAATTGACCTAATGGTTAGCCAATTAACTCCGCAAGGACCAATTTACACTATTATTTCTCAATATAATTTAGTATAATTGTAATATGAAAAAACTCATTTTTTTATTTGTCTTAGTTTTAATTTTACCAATAAATGCCTTAGCAGAAGAAGGAATAATTGAAACTAAAAAAATAATAACCAGACCAACAGTTCGTATCTTGAATACTGAAAATTTTGAAGTTGAAACAGAATTTTATCCCTTTTCTGAAGATTCAAGTTCTCAAGGCGCAAATATCGCTACTGCTGATTTAAACAATGATGGCTATAAAGAAATAATTATTGCTGCCGGTCGTAATGAAAAACCATTAGTCAGAATATTTAATCATCTTGGAGAATTTCAATACCAATTTTTAGCATATGCAGCAACATTTAATAAAGGCTTTAAGGTCACTGTTGCAGATCTTTATAATGATGGTTCACCTGAAATCATTACCGCACCAAATGAAGGTGGGGGACCGCAAATCAGAGTATTTGACAACCTGGGGTTTGCTTATTTTAGTTTCTTTGCTTTTGATGAAAGCCTTAGGGGTGGAGCAAATGTAACTATTGGTGACGTCAATGGTGATACACAAAATGAAATTATTGTTGGTGCTGGTTATGGACAAGAGCCAATTGTAAAAATTTTTGATAACTATAGTAATTTTATTAAAGGTATTTATGCATATGAAGACTCATTTAAAGGCGGCGTAAGTGTCTTAGCCGCTGATTTAGATAATGACAATGTTGCTGAAATAGTGACTGCGCCATATATTGAAAGAGAACCACAAGTTAGAATTTATGATTATGATGGTAAATTAATTAACCAATTCATGGCTTATCCGACTGCTTTTAAAGGAGGGATCAATTTGGCGAAAAGTGATGTTGATCAAGATGGCTATTTAGATATTTTAACAGGAGCAGGCTATAGTGGGGGAGCACATCTCAGGTTTTTTAATATTGCTGGTGAGGCAATAGTTAATCCAACCTTATTTGTTTTTGATAATTTTAAAGGTGGTATTTCAATTGCGGACGGCGATATAAACAACGATGGTGAAACTGAAATCTTAGCAGTAACCCAATTTATTTCGCCAATTAATAAATATGATTTTTATAAATCAATTGAAATAGACTTAAGCAAACAAAAACTATACGCTTATTTAAAAGGAATACTTGTAAATGAATTTATAATATCATCAGGCAGATGGCAGTTTCCTACTCCTGTAGGTGAATTTAAAATATATAGTAAAGTCTTATCAACAACAATGACTGGTTATTATGGCCCTAATCATCCAGAAAACTATAGTTTACCAAATGTCCCTCATGTCATGGCTTTTTATAAAAATTATGCAATTCATGGCGCATATTGGCATTGGAGTTTTGGTACTAGAGTCAGCCATGGATGTGTTAATCTAAAATTACCAGACGCAGAATGGTTATATAATTGGTCTCATGTTGGCACACCAGTAAAAATTTATTATTCTCAGTAATGAAAAAAAATTATACATATATTTTAGGCGCAAAAATTAATGACCTTTCTATTGATGAGGTCATTAATAAAATAAATACTTTTTTATTAACAAACAAAAAGGGCTATATAGTTACACCAAATCCCGAAATTTGTTTGATTAGCTATAAAGACAAAAATTTCCGCAGAATAATACAAGATTCATTTCTTTCAATTCCTGATGGCTTTGGCTTAAAGCTTGGTAATTTGATTTATGGGAAAAAACTGAACAATATAACAACAGGCATTGATCTTTGCTGGCAAGTAATTAAACTTGCTGAACAAAAAAAATACTCAATTTTAATGATAGGTGGAATACAAGAAAATGGACTGCAAGCCTTAAAAAATATTATTAAAAAGCATCCAAATTTGACAATCCAATATATTAATGGTGGGAATTTTGACAGTAAGGGAACATCTAATAATCCTCAGTTAATCGAACAAATTAATAAATTAACTCCTGATATAATCTTAGTAAACTTAGGCGCACCAAAACAAGAATATTTTATATCAAAAAACTTAAACCAAATAAATACAAAATTAATGTTAGGGGTCGGGGGTAGCCTAGATTTTATCTCAGGAAATATTAAACGTGCACCTAAAAAATGGCAATCATATGGCCTAGAATGGTTATGGCGTCTTAAGCAAGAACCACAACGCTGGTCAAGAATAATTAATGCTGTTATAATATTTCCATTAGCCTGTATTTATTTCAGATTACATAGTAAATTAATTTATAGAAAAAATGTTGTAGGCTTGATAATTAATAATAATAAACAGGTATTATTAACTAAACATGCTGAAAATAATTATTGGCAATTACCACAAGGAGGAGCAAAAAACGCTAAAAATAGGGAAGAATTACAAAAAGCTATTTTGCGTGAAATGGAACAAGAATTAGGAACAAATAAATTTACAACACTTCAAATGGTAAAAAACTGCCATAAATATAAATGGCCTAAAAAAGACACTGAATTTGATCATTTTAAAGGCCAAAAACAAACATTATTTTTATTAAAATTTGATGGTAATGACAGTGATATTAAGCTAGATCCTCATGAACATAGTCAATGGCAATGGGTTAATAAAAACGAAATCATTCAAATAGTACCAGATTTTAAAAAACCATTAATTAAAATTGCCTTAGAAAAATTTAACAAACATATATAAATATGACTAAAATAAAGACGCGATTTGCACCTAGCCCAACTGGATTTTTACATGTTGGAGGTTTAAGAACAGCTATCTATAATTTTTTATTTGCTAAAAAAAATAAGGGGGAATTCTTATTAAGAATTGAAGATACTGATCAAGCAAGGATTGTACCAGGTTCTGATAAAAAAATTATAGAAATTTTAGATGACTTTGGTTTAAAAAGAGATAACAAAAAAGTAATATACCAATCTCAAAGACTTGATATATACCAAAAATATGCCCAAGAATTACTAGATAAAGGACGTGCTTATTATTGTTTTTGTTCACCTGAAAAACTGGAAAAGATGCGTCAAGAACAAATTCAAAAAAAGCAAGCTCCAAAATATGACGGTACTTGTCGTAATTTAAGTGACGCTGAAATTAATAAAAATTTGAATAAAAACATCCCTTATGTTATTAGAGTAAAGACCCCATTAAATAGATCTATTAAATTTATTGATATTATCAGGGGTCAGGTAGAATTTAATACAAAAGATATTGACGATCAAGTCTTACTAAAATCTGATGGCTTTCCAACGTATCATTTAGCTAACGTAGTAGATGATCATTTAATGGAAATAAGTCATGTTATCAGAGGAGAAGAATGGTTATCTAGCACACCTAAACATTTAATTTTATATCAATTTTTCAACTGGCAACCACCAAAATATGCTCATCAATCATTACTTTTAAATCCAGATAAATCAAAGCTAAGCAAAAGACAAGGTGATGTTGCCGTATCTGATTATTTAACTAAAGGCTATTTACCTGAAGCTTTAATTAATTTTTTAGCTACTGTTGGTTGGACAGAACAAGCTGGTAGTGAGCAAGAAATCTATAGTCTAAAACAACTAATTACTAAATTTGATATTAAAAGATTAAATAAGTCAGGTGCAGTATTTAATTTAGAAAAACTTGACTGGTTAAATGGTTATTATATTCGCCAATTAAAACCAAAACAATTAGTAAAATTATGTCAGCCTTATCTAAAAGATATTAAAGACGAAAAATTAAAGGAAAAAATAATTATAATTGAACAAGAAAGACTTAAAAAAATGGCTGATATTAGCCAAAATATTGATTTTTTTCATAAACATAAAATTGACTATAAACCAGAATTACTAATTTGGAAAAAATCAAATAAAAACCAAACCTTAGAAAACTTGGTTAAATTAGAAGATTTTTTAATCAGCTTAAAAAAACAAGATTTTTCAAATATAAAAATATTGGAAAATAAAACTATTACTTGGATAAAAAATAATAATTATGGAGTAGGGGACATGCTCTGGCCAATGAGGGTTGCCCTTTCAGGGCTACAAAATTCTCCTGGACCGTTTGAAATTGCCTGGGTCTTAGGTAAAACAAATACATTAAAACGCATCAATCAAGCTCAGCAAAAACTGTTATGATATTAAAAGTAGTCCCTCAACGGCTACTTTTTTTATTATGCAAAAAATGCTATAATTTATTATAGATGAAAGCAAAAAATAAAATAATTTTTCTTATTATTTTATGCTTATTAATTATAAGCAGCTCTTTTAGTAGTGCTAGTGATGTTAATACTGGTCCGTATTCAAATCATCCTGACATTCAGGACCTAAATGATCAAATTGAAGATAATAAAGATAAAATTGAAAGCTTAAAAAAAGCTGCAGAAGAATATGCGCAAAAAATAGAAGAATACAAAGAAAAAAGTCAAAGTTTAAAAAACCAATTAGCTCTTTTAGACAATCAAATATTAAAAATTGAAATAGATATAAAAACCGCGCAATTACAGATTGACAAAGCAAAATTAGAAATTGAATCCATGGACTATCAAATTAAAAAAGAGGAGGATGAAATTGAAAAGCAAAAATTAAACTTAATTGAATATATTAAATTAATTAATGAAACAGACCAAAAGTCGTATCTAGAAATATTAATATTAAATAATTCCTTTGCAGAATTTTTTAATCAATTAAGCTATCTGGAGGAAATTCAATCAAATTTATTTCATACTGTTGAACGATTAAAAATACTAAAAGAAGCAATAGAAGTACAAAAAGCTGACAAACAAAGGCAGAAGCAAGAATTAGATGATTTAAAAAATGATTTACAAATAACAGAGGATAAACTTAAAAACGAATTAAAAGCTAAAGAAATTATTCTTGTGGAAACAAAATCTTCTGAAATTGAATTTGAAAAACTTTTAGTTGAAACAAGACAAAGACAAAATTCTATAGAATCAAGTATTTTAAATATTGAACAACAAATTAAAGATAAAATAACCAGATTAAATAGTGGTAGTGATTCCCCTAAAAACACGTTGATTAGTTGGCCTTTACCTCCTCCACATGTTATTACTGCATATTTTCACGATCCTGATTATCCATACCGCTATATTTTTGAACATCCAGCCATTGACATTAGGGCAAAACAAGGTACGCCCATTAAAGCACCAGCACCAGGTTATGTTGCTAGAGTTAAGGATGCTGGTTATGGTTATAGCTATATAATTATTATTCATGATAATGGAATATCTACAGTTTATGGTCATGTGAGTGGTATCTATGTACAAGAAGACTCTTATGTTAATACAGGCGATACAATTGGACTTTCTGGCGGTATGCCAGGCACATTAGGAGCTGGTAACCTTTCAACTGGACCACATTTACATTTTGAAGTTAGATTAAATGGTATTCCTGTAAATCCTTTAGAGTATTTACCATAATTTTATGTCAAAATATCTTTACAAAACAAACACTGATAAAATAATCTCTTTTCTAATCAACCTAGCCTCAAAATATCTTGTTTGGTTAATTACAATTGGTGTTATTCTGGCCTGGTTTTATTTTCCTAATTTTACAGGTGTTTTAGCACAAGTTATTATGTTTTGGGCGCCAGCTATTGCCTTAATATGTGGCTTGATTATTGCTATATACAGAACAAGGCATAGAGCTAAAAGAGATGAAGAACAAGGCATATATCAGTATGAAATTATAATAAAAAAATCAACTTTTTATTTAATGGATCTAATTGTATATGGTGGAACAATGTTAATTTTACTAATTCCATATGCTGCTAATGAAAAAGGTATTGAGCCAATTGATCTTGTTCAAGGCTTAATCTTTTTTATCTTTTGTGGAGCAATCAGGCAAATAATTTATAAAAAAATATGCCAATATTAAAATATAAAAAAGTCATAGTTTTTATTGGGTTAATTATTTATTTTTTTATATTTTTAATGCCAATCGCTGCTTTGGCTGAAACCTGTGGAGAGAGATATCCTGATGGCGATGGACAATGCGTAAACAAATGTCCTGACGAAAAATATGAAGATAAAGAAAAAGGTTTATGTGATTCTGGAAAAATTTGCTGTCATAAATTTGCTGCTCAACCTAAAGTTGAATTACAAGTCCCAATTTTTGCCTATAAAAAAGCAACAAATTTACCAGAATATATCTCCAAAGTATACGAATATTCATTATTTGTTTTAATTCCTATTGCTATTGTTATTATAATTTATGCTGGAATTAAATGGATTATGTCTAAAGGAGATGCTCCAAAAATAAAAGACGCTAAAAAATATATTTCAGGAGCTTTTGGCGGTTTAACTTTAGCCTTATTAAGTTATCTTGTTTTATCATTTCTAGGTCTAAGTTCCTTAAATTTAAGCGGTGTTACCTATATATATTCAGATGAAATGCCACCCAGAGGTGGGGGATTAGGCGGAGGAAGTATCTGGGACAAAAAAGCTTGCCCTGATATAGCTGGAGGAGAAACAGATATTGAAGTTAATTTTACAGTTTATTATAAACCCAAATATGATGAATGCGGAAGTTTTTGTGGTGCTTTTGGTGGAGATAAACATAAAGAATTTCTCTGCAATATAGCCATGCAATGTTGGTGTCCAAATAGTAATAAAAAAGACATGTCCATAGTATGTCCTACAAGTTTAAGCAAACCATTACATGCTTGTGCTGATTTTCCCTCAACAACTCCATTTTGTACTAGTGGTGCAACAGGTAAACCACCTGTTGGAAATCATACCATAGCAGCAGACTTAGCACCACCATCATATTCTACCCACAAAGGATGTTTTGCTAAAGGCTGCACTTTTACTATCGAAGGTGATCCAGTCGCTGGCAGAAAATATGTAATGGAAGACACTGGTAGTGCTATTATGGGATTACATTTAGATTTTTATGCTGGTGAAGGTACAGCAGCTTTAAATGCAGCAAAAGCTAATTATCAAGGAACAAGAAAAATACATCTTGATCCTGCTACTTGTGCGCCATAATCATTTATTTTACAACACATGCAATCGTCATATCAAACACAAATAGAGAAAATATTCCATAAAGCCTGTAATTGTTTAAAACTTACAGGCTTTACATTTAAAGCCATGAATAGACAAGCACCGATTAATACAACAAAAAACTACTCTTTAGGCTATACCAATTTAAAAACAAAATTAATAGCAATTGATATTTACACTCCTAAAAAACGCCAACCAAAAAGCATTAACTCAATTTTACGCATTTTAGCGCATGAAATAGCTCATCATCAAAAAAAGCCTTATAAACAGCTATTTAAAGGTAAATGGATTAATAGGAGTCATTATCCATTATTTTATAAGCAAGTTAATAAAAATATTGAAAAATTTAAAAAAGATAAAGAATTAGGCATATATTTTAATAAATAATTACATAATTATAAATAAATTAAAAAAGGGCATTAAAATGTCCCTTTTTTAGTAGAGAAGCGTGATTTTACGAATATCATTTGAGACGCACAATATATCTTATGCGACACCAAATATGCATAAAATTATATTTTATTAATTTATTATTTTTTATTTAAATATAAAGTTTATGTATTTTAAATGTCTTTTAGTTTATTGATGCCTGTATTAAAGCTTTATTTATTAGTTTTTAAAACTTTATTAGAATCTTAAAACTTATAAATAC
>Ga0180438_10007533_pt1 | contig 14155 bp, 10 predicted proteins | sample SS_ome_12_FD_132455 | JGI IMG/M metagenome (GOLD analysis project Ga0180438, IMG submission 132455) | Hypersaline lake sediment archaeal communities from the Salton Sea, California, USA - SS_3_D_2 metaG | ecosystem: Environmental > Aquatic > Non-marine Saline and Alkaline > Hypersaline >... | reverse complement strand
GGAAATGGGCGGCCGTTTTCCAATCAATTCGCCCTGGAGGCCGTCCGGAAACGCAGTATGTGGTCGCACGAATGTCGCTCGATGGCGCCGCCCGGCCGTGTCCGAGAACTCACATTCGAGCCGCCGAATCGTCGCACCGCCAACCCAGTCACTTCCCAGTGATGCGACCACGATTTCTCCGTCGTCGGCTAACACGGAGCGGGCAAAAGCGCGCCGTTCGGTGAAGTAGTCTTCAGCGGTTATTGCCAGATCGAAGCCAATTCCCAGGGCGAAGCTAAGCCAAATCAGCGTCTTGAGCCGGGAAGGCAACGGTCCTCGGGCTGAAAGACCACAGAGATAGTAGAGATACCAAAACAGGGCTATCGCCTCAGACATCCAGAACACCGGTATGCGCCACCACTCCATACGACTGTGCTCCGCCTGTATCCAAGCGGAGCCACCCCAAATTCCGAGACAGAAGACAACGAGGGGGACAAAAGGGAGGAAGCGTTTGACCCTTGCCTCCCAGCGAGCATGCCAATCGGAGTCTGCTTCGATATTCGTCACTAATCGGAAGCCGTTGGATCAGGTGGACGACGGCCCGTTTCGGTGTGCAGCCCGTGGCTGGCGTTTTCTTGCAGATCGCGTCCGGCGTCTACCGGACATTGTAGGCTCCCGCTACGGACGGCGCGAAGCCCCGCCGCCGCTCAATCCCCGCGCCCAGCGCGGCGAGCTTCCGATCGAGGCGCTCGTAGCCGCGGTCGAGGTGGTGGATTTGGTGGACCGTGGTGGTGCCGCGGGCGGACAGGGCGGCCAGCACCAGGGCGGCGCTGGCGCGGAGGTCGGAGGCGGTTACGGGGGCGCCGGTTAGGTGGTTTACCCCTTCAATCTCCACGCCCGCGCCGCGGCGGTCGATTTGGGCGCCGAGCCGGGCCAGCTCGGGCACGTGCAGAAACCGCTCGGGGAAGACCGTGTCGCGGACCGTGCTGGTGCCCGGGGCCAGGCAGCAAAGCGCGGTGAGCTGGGCCTGCACGTCGGTGGGCACGCCCGGATAGGGCTCGGCCGTGACCTGCACCGGGCGGAGCGGGCGCGGGGCCGAGAGCGAAACCGAGCCGTCGCCCACGTCGAGGTGCAGGCCGGCCGCTTCGAGCACGTCGAGCACGGCGGTGAGCTGCCCGGGGACCACGCCGGTGACCGTGGCCCGGCCGCGGGTGATTGCGGCGGCGATTAAGAGCGTGGCCGCCTCGATCCGGTCGGGGATGATCTCATGGGCGGCCCCGCCGAGCTGATCCACGCCGCGGATGTGCAAGGTCGAGGTGCCCAGCCCGTCGATCCGGGCACCCATGCGAGTGAGCAGCCGGCCGAGGTCGACGATCTCCGGCTCGCGCGCGGCGCCGGTGATGACGGTTTCACCCCGGGCGAGCACCGCGGCCGACAGCACGTTGGCCGTGCCGGTCACCGTGGGGCCGCGCGGACCGGCCAGCTCGATCCTCGCGCCCTGGAGGCGCTTGGAGCCTATCCGAAAAGGGGTCAGACCCCCTTGGCTTAAGGGGTCAGACCCCTTTTCGGATAGGCTCTTCGCCTCGGCCACGACGTATCCCCGCTTAAGGCGCAGGTCGGCCCCCAGCGCAGCCAGGCCCTTCAGATGCAAATCGACGGGCCGGTGTCCGATGTGGCACCCGCCGGGCAGCGAGACCACGGCCCTGCCCCGCCGGGCCAAGAGCGGGCCGAGCACGCAGAACCCGGCCCGCATCTGGCGCAGCAAGCGGTACGGGGCGAGCACGGGCGCCGGATCGACGGGCGTTAGGTCGAGCGCCCCGTCGCCGGTTCGGGCCACGTCGACCCCCAAACGCCCAAGCAGGCGCGACATCGTGCGAACGTCGGTAAGGCGCGGCACCCGCACAAGGTGCAGAGGTTCCTCGGCCAGCAGCGCGGCGGCCATCATCGGCAAGGCGGCGTTCTTCGAGCCGCTGGCGCGCACGGTGCCGGAGAGGGGAAGGCGGCCGGTGATGGCGAAGTGCGGCATCTGTTTCCCTCGGCCCCCCCGCACGCAGTGCGGGGGCTTTTCACTCCCCACTCCCCACCCCCCACTTCCCACTCCCCACTTCATTGCTTGCGCGCGACGAGCACGCGGGGCTGGCGCGCGAGGTCCTTGATGGTGTCGCACAGTTCGAGGCGCGGCTCGGATTGCAGTACTTGGCGGGCGGCGGCGTGGATCGTGGGGCCGATCTCGATCAGCAGGTATCCGCCGGGGCGGAGGCGCTCGGCGGCCTGGGGCACGAGGCGCTCGATCACCTCGGTGCCGCGGGGGCCGGCCAGGAGCGCCTCGCGGGGCTCGAAACGCCGCACTTCCTCGGCGAGCCGGTCGAACTCGCCCTCGGCCACGTAGGGCGGGTTGCTCACCACGAAATCGAACGTCGCCCGGCCGTCGACCGACGCGAAGAGGTCGCTCTGGATGAAGTCGATCCGGTCGGCCACGCCGTGGTCGGCCGCGTTCTGCCGGGCCACTGCGAGGGCGGCGGGGCCAGTGTCGATCGCGGTCACGCGGCAGCCGGGCAGGTGCCTGGCCGCGCACACGGCGATCACCCCGCTGCCGGTCCCCACGTCGGCCACCGCGCACGGCCCGGCGTCTTCGCGTGCCCGGGCCAGGTCCAACAGCGCGATCACCAGGTGCTCGGTCTCCGGCCGGGGGATGAGCACGGCCGGGGTGACGCGGAAGCTGAGCGAATAGAACTCCCGGCGCCCGACCAGGTAGGCCACCGGCTCGCCGGCCGCCCGGCGGCGGACCAGCTCGCGGAAGGCCGCGCGCGGGCCGTCGCCGGGCTGCTCCTCGAAGCGGGTGTAGAGCTCGATCCGCCGGCAGCCGAGGGCTTCGGCCAGCAGCACCTCAGCGTCGAGCCGCGCGGTTTCGGAACCGTGGTCCTTCAGGTAGTCGGCCGTCCAGGCGAGCAGCCGGCCGACGGTCCACGGTTCGGATGGCGGCATGGGCTCACTCCAGCGGCCCGAACGCGGCCCGCTGCTCTTGGCGCTCGTACTCCAACAGCGCGTCGATCACCGGGTCCAGCTCGCCGGCCATGATGGCGTCGAGCTTGTAGAGCGTCAAGTTGATGCGGTGGTCGGTCACCCGGTTCTGCGGGAAGTTGTAGGTGCGGATCCGCTGGCTGCGGTCGCCCGAGCCGATCTTCGACTTGCGTTCCGATGCCCGCTTCTTGTCTTCTTCTTCGCGCTTGCGTTCGTAGAGCCGGGTCTTGAGCACGCGCAGGGCCTTGGCCCGGTTCTTGTGCTGGCTTTTTTCGTCCTGGATGCTCACGACCAGCCCGGTCTCGAAGTGGGTCAAGCGGATGGCCGAGGCGGTCTTGTTGACGTGCTGGCCGCCGGGTCCGCTGGCGTGGAAGACGTCCTCGCGGTAGTCGTCGGGCTTCAGATCGATTTCGACGTCCTCGGGCTCGGCCATCACGGCCACGGTGGCGGCCGAGGTGTGGATGCGGCCCTGGGCCTCGGTCTCGGGCACGCGCTGGACCCGGTGGCCGCCGCTCTCGTACTGCAGGCGCTGGAAAACTCCCTCCCCCTCCAGCTCGAGGATGATCTCCTTGAACCCGCCCAGCTCGGTCGGGTTGGCGTCCATCACCTCGACCTTCCAGCGCCGGTCCTCGGCGTAGCGCTTGTACATTTCGTACAGGTCGCGGGCGAACAGGGCCGCCTCCTCGCCGCCGGTGCCGGCGCGGATCTCCATGACGCAACGGGTGCGGTTGGCGTCCTCGCCGCCCACGGTCATGTCCAACAGCTCGTTCCAGTACTCCTCGCGCTCGCTGCGCAGCTCGGGCAGCTCGGCCTCGGCCAGCTCGCGCATTTCGGGGTCGGGTCCCCGGGCAAGCTCTCGGGCCTCGGTGATCTGGGTATTGAGCTTCCGGAAGCGGCGGTACTTCGTGGCCAGCTTGGCCAGCGAGCCGTGTTCCCGGGCCACGGCCGAGAGCCGCGCGGGGTTCGAGAGCACCTCGGAGTCGACGAGCTGCTTCTCAAGCTCCTCGAAACGCTGCAACTTCTCTTCCAGTAGGTCGCGCATGGCGATGAAACCGAAGCGAGGAAAGGCCGACCAAGGGCCGTCAATACACCCCGATTGTAGGACGGACTTCCAGTCCGTCGTACGGGGGGTGACGGACTGGAAGTCCGTCCTACACCAGCCGCGGAGCGCGCAGACCGCTCGCGCCGCGGACAAGCTATCCAAGGGGCTACGATTCGGCCTCGGCCGGGGGCTCTTCGGCAGGCGCCTCTTCGGCGGGCGGCGGGGCCGGCTGCTTCTTGCCCCGCTTCAGGCTGGCGTAGCCGGCCGCGGCGAATTTCCGCTGGAACTTCTCGATCCGGCCCGCCGTGTCGACGTACTTCAGCTTGCCGGTGTAGAAGGGGTGGCAGACGTTGCAGATGTCGACTTTCAGCTCCGGCTGGGTGCTCCGCGTCTGGAAGGTGTTTCCGCAGCCGCAGGTGACCTGCGTCACGACGTATCTCGGATGGATCCCCTCTTTCATAACCGGTCCCTCGTTGGGCGATGGTTCGCGATAATCCGCTCGGCGGGGCCTTTGTGCCCCCTCCCATGGGGAGCCCGACCGCCGGTTGCTCTCATACCAGATTGAGGCGCTCCGCGACGCCTGGGTTCACCACCCCGCGCGCCGGAGCCCCCGTGCAAACTCCCGATTCTACCCCTCGGGCGGCAGCAACGCAAGCCCCACCGTGGAACGTCAGGGCACTTGAAGAGATGCCGCTTGCGGCTGCGTGCGTGCTATCCGTCGCTCTCTTTCGGCGGCACAGGCTCAGGTTCCCCTGGTGGGGTCTCGGTTTCGCCCGGCGGCGGTGGGGCCGACTCATCCGGGGCGGGCTCGGCTTCGTCCACCGAGCCGGGAATGGGAACTGTGGAAGGCACCGACGGCACGTCATCCTCACCCGGAAGCCCCGGGATCGGCGCCATCGGCGGGACCTCGCCTTCGCCGGGAAGCCCCGGAACCGGCTCGGGCGGCGGCATCTCGCCCTCGCCGGGCAGGCTCGGCAGGCCCGGCGTCGGCTCGATGAGCGGGGGCACCGCGCCGGGCAGCTCGACGGCCGGCCCGCCGGGCGTCGGCGCCACCGGCTTCGGTTCGGGGGCGACCGGCTCGGGGGCCTCGGGTTCGGGCTCAACCGGCTCGCCAGGCTCCGTTTCGCCGGGCTCGGGTTCGCCGGGGGGTGGGGCGGACGTTGCCACCAGTTCCCGCAGCCACCGGGCCCGCAGGAAGCTGCCCATGTGGCCCGGCGCGCTGCTATCGACGATGTACTGCTCGATGGCGTCGTCGTACTGCCGGGTGGCCTCGTAGGCTCGGCCGAGGTTGTAGTAGGCCCCGTGGGTCCATGGCCCGTCGGGCGAAGCGCCGAGCGTGCGCTCGGCGAAGTAGTCGATGGCCGAGGGGTAGTTGGGCTGGCTGAAGGCGGTCAGGCCCAGCCAGTAGCTGGCGTGCTGCTTGGCCGTGGCGAACACGGCGGTTTCGAGCGATGCCCGCTGACTCGCTTCTTGGGTGGCGCGTGCCAAGGCCGCCTGCCGCTCTTCCGGGGGCAACTCGGCGACCTGTTGCTTGGCCGCCGCGATCCGGGCCTGGGTCAGGGCCTGCTTCGCTTGGGCGAGCTGCTCGAAGGAGGGCCGGGCCGCCTGGAAGTACCAGGCCGCCGAATGGGAGCCGGAGAGCCGTCCCTCGAGGTATTGCAGCCGGCCCTTGTAGAGCGGGGTGCCGGGGATGGCGAACAGGGGCCACGCCTCGAAAAGCCGCCGCCCGGCGCTTGCCACGTCGACCCGGCGCCGGGTGCGGAGCGTGTCGTAGGGCAGGGTCCAGAGGCGCACGGCCTTGATCCCCTCGGCCGCGGCGAAGCGCTCGGCCTGGGCCGACGGGTCGGCCGAGAGCACCACCTTCTGCTCCCCGGTCAGCCGCGACTCAATCATGGCCATGCGGCAGGCGAGATAAGCGGGCGATGCCTCGAGCAGGGCCACCACCACGTGTTCGAGGTCGGCCGCACGGACCGGATAGGGATTCGCGGCGTCGAAGTCCAGACGCCGCAGCAGCTCGTCACTGGCCGCGGCCTGGGCCAGCGTGGCCGGATGGATCGCGAGCTGCCCGTCGTCGCCCAGCTCGATCCCGTCTTGGGCGGGAAGCGGCAGCCCCAGCACCGGATCGAACAGGTACACCTCGCCTTCGCAGAGCACGCCCACGGCCCAGGGCTGCGGGGCCGCAAGCGGATTCTCCGGGTCGGCCAGCGCCAACATGGCGGCGTCGAGACCTTGTTGGCGCGTCAGGAGGATGAACAGCCGACCCCGCTCGACGGCCGTTCCCCGCCCGAAGAGAAGCACCTCCCACGGCAGAAGCGGCAGTCGATCCGGGGCGTTGTCCTCAAGCTGGACGTTGCGAACGGTCCAGTCGAAGAGCCGTTCGGCCCGGGCCAGCTCGCCCAGTTCCTCGCCCCGCGCCCAGTTCGCGACGTCGCGGAGCCAAACCGCCTCGCGCAGGGCAAAGGCGTCGTAGATCGTGAACTGCACGTCGCCGAGGCCCTGCATTTCGGGCAGTTCGCGGGCCGACTCCGGCAGGGCGGCCACGAGCGGATCCGGCTCCCAGCCGGCGGGCGCTTCCTGCTCGCGGGCCCACTGGTTGAGCCGGTTGACGATCTGCCGGAGCATGTCGGGCACGATCCAAGTAGCCAGCAGGGCGTCGTCCTTGACCAGCTTCTCCAGGCTTCTCGGCCCTTCCTCGCTGAGCAGCCGGTCGAGCAGCTCCGGCAGCATCTGGTCGTAGTTGAACTCCTCGAGGGACTCGAGGCCGTCGATCGCGTTGGTAAGAAACTCGCCTTGCCATTGTGTGGTGACGCCGCCGCCACCGGGGCGCGAAGGGCCGTCGGGTGGAGCCGAGCTGGACGAAATGAGAACCCAAATCGGAATCGCCAGCAGGATGACGATGCCTACGGCCCAACGTGCCCGCTTGTATCGGGCCAGCAACGTGGCCATGCCCGCGGCGCCCTCCTCTGCGGGACGTTCGGTCTTTCCCGTCAATTCGTTCACGATAGGCTCTCCACGGCTCGGCGCACGGCAAGCAGCCGGCTCACCAGCTCGGGCAGTTGATCGAGCGGGACCATGTTCAATCCGTCGCTCTTGGCCCGGTCGGGATCGGGATGGGTTTCGAGGAACACGGCGTCGGCTCCCAGGGCCACGGCGGCGCGGGCCAGGGGCTCGACCATCGCCCGGTTCCCCCCGGACGCCGCGCCCAGACCGCCCGGCTCCTGGACGCTGTGCGTGGCGTCGAAGACCACGGGGACGCCCAGGGCCTGCATCTGCGGGATGGCCCGCATGTCGTTGACCAGCCGGCCGTAGCCGAAGAAGGTGCCCCGCTCGCCCAGCAGGACGTTCCGGCACCCGGCGGCCTCGAGCTTGCCGACCACGTGCTCCATGTCCCAGGGGGCGAGAAACTGGCCCTTTTTCACGTGTACTGCGCGGCCGGTGGCCGCCGCCGCGGTCAACAGATCGGTTTGCCGGGCCAGAAACGCGGGGACTTGGATCAGCTCGCAGACCTCGCCCGCCGGGGCGGCCTGGGCCGGCTCGTGGATGTCGGTGGTCACCGGCAGCCCGGTCGCCTCTTTGACCCGGGCGAGGATCTCCAGCCCGCGCTCTAGCCCCGGCCCCCGAAAGGAGCCGATGCTCGTGCGGTTGGCCTTGTCGAACGACGATTTGAAGACCAGCGGCACCGAGAGGCCCTCGGCCAGCTCGCGGAGTCGACCGGCGATCGAAAGCACCAATGCCTCGTCCTCGATCACACAGGGTCCGGCGATCAGCAACAGCGGCTGGCCGCGCCCGCAGCGAAGGCGACCGATCTCGGCAGGGTTGTTGGGCACGATCGTGGGACCTGGGTGATGGTTCGGCCGCCTGAAGTACGACGGCCTTCCAAGGCCGTCGCCGTCATATTCAATCCCTCGACGGCCTTGGAAGACCGTCGTACATAGCGTCTCGCGAGACCCAGTCCGGTGCGGGCACGACCAGTGTCAGGCGCTCGGGCAACACCTCGACCTCCACGGGGAGCAGTCCGCCCGGGTCGCCGTCGAGCTGGTAGGGCACCTCGGCCTGGGAGGCGATCTGCAGTCGGCGTGCCCGTCCCGTGTGGCAGTGGGCCAGCTTCCGGTGACGCCGCAGCAACACGGCCCCGGCGTAACGCAACGTCTGCCACGTCGAGCCGCGGGCAAACGTACACCAATCGATCCGGCCGTCGCGCCCGTCGGCCTGGGGCGCGATCCGAAAACCGCCCCCATAGCAGGGGAGGTTCAGCGCGAACAGCCACCGGACCACCGCTTCGCCGGCGACCAAATCACCACCCCCTTCGCCGCCCTCCCAGGATACCCGGATCTCGGGATACCTGTAACTACGGAGCACCCGGAAGAATGGTTTGACGTAGTCCCGGCTCCGCACGTGACCGGTACGCCCCCCCTCGGCCCGCCTGGCGTGGACGAGGCGGACCACTTCCGCGTCGAAACCGCAGCTTGCATTGACCAGGAACAGCCGCCGTCCTGCCCGGGCTGCGTCGAGACGCAATAGCCGCCCCTCGGCGATAGTTCGGCAGAGCTGCTCGGGCGCCTTGCGGATTCCGACGTAACGAGCCAGGAGGTTCTCGTTTCCGGCCGGAAGGAGGGTTACCGGGAGCCCCGGGGCAGTGCGATTGACCAGTTCGGCCGCGGTCCCGTCTCCCCCCACGCCGACCAGAGCCCGCAACCGGCCCTCGGCGTGCCAAGCGCCCGCCAGCCGGCCCACCTCGTCCAAATCGGTGAGGATCTCGGCCCGAATGCCCGCCTCGGCCAGCAGCTCGGCCAGCCGTTCGGCTCGCGGGCTCGCCGAGCTGGCCCCGGCCATTGGGTTGAGCGAGACCACCACCCGATCGGCTTCGGGAGGCAGTTTGGTCGCGATGTCCAAGGGTTGGCTCATTCGAAAAGTTCGTAGTGACCGCATTTATGCGGTCCCCGCCCAGTCAAATGTGGTCTTTCCGCAGGAAGAGCCGATGAATCGGGTCACCACAAGCACTTTCCCGACGGCCTCTGGCTGTAGCAGAAAACCGAACCGGGTGTAGCGAAACGATACAGTCGGTCGAGGACGTGCCCCTCGCGTCCGAAGGCGAACCGACCGGTAGGCACACAACATAACCTCTTGGCACAAAGAGATTTACGATGGATGATACACTCCACCTCGCCACATTCTCGCCGACTGGCACGACGGATGCAATCCGTCGGGGGCGCGTAGGATAGCGTTTTCGTCCAACCGAAGCTGGCCCGTGGGGCCCCTGACGGACATGGGCCGGACGGTCACCTTGCCCTTACCGTCCGGCTTGCCACTGTGGCAGTGGCACGTCAGGGGCCTCAATTTTATTGGCCCCCTTTCTGCCGCCAAGCCCGCCGGCCCTCTTGCCGCGGGCGCCCCCCCTTTCGTGGTAGTCCGTGGTGGCTGCCCGCGGTGCCGGAGCGCCCCTTGCGTCCCCCATAAGCTACATTTGCCAGGGGCGGTATCGTCCTCTGGCGTTGGCCCACAGTCGAACCCCCGGTAGTACCATGGCGGACGACACGAAACACGACGACCGAAAGGACGCAGCGGCATCCTCGGACGACGGCGGACCCCAGGCGACCAAATCGGCCTGGTACCGCCGGTTTCTCGATTGGCGTTGGCTGGTGGTGTTGCTCGTGGTATCGCTGGTCCTGCACGGCATGGGGTTGGCCACTTACCGGCTCCTGGGCAGTACGCGGGACCGGGAGCCCACCCCGGAAGTTGCGCTCGGGACCTACCATTTCCTGGCGGCCCCCCGCGAGCCCGGCCAGGTCGAAAGTGCCTCCTTCTCGCTGCACATCGCCCTGCTCGAGCACGTCGAAGCCCCCGCCCGGCAGCGGCTTCGCGACCGCCAGCACCGGGTCCGCCAAGACGTCGAAGAGCTGCTCCGCCGGGCCCACGGCGGGGACTTCGAGGACCCCACGCTGGCCGGGCTGAAACGCCAGCTCCAGGAGCAAATCAACGACACGCTCGGGATGCGGGCCATCTCCGACGTGATCATCACCAACCTCGAGCTGACGCACCGCCAGCCCTCGACCGGTCCCGCCGAGGCCCGGACGGCCGATGCAGGTCCGCAGACGGAGCCCCCCTCCGGCTAGAACGAAAAAGTGCCCTGGTTTATTTTGTGCGAAGCACCCTTCGGGCCGTACCGGCAAAGTAAACCAGGTCCCTTTTTCGTTCCCTTTTTCGTTGCCCTAGACAGCCATGCGCCGGGAAAGAAGGGACGGAGCTAATCTGTGCGAAGCACTCCTCGGGCCGTTGAAGGCGAGCTAGCTCCGCCCCCTGCTCCCTCTCCAAGCCCCCCGCAAGCCGGGTCGCAGAGGCATTGACCGCCGGTGGGGGATTTCGTAGGGTAGAACGGCTTGGCGGTCGGGCGCGGCAACCCGCCAGCGTAGCTCAATCGGCAGAGCACGGCATTCGTAATGCCGGGGTTAAGGGTTCGACTCCCTTCGCTGGCTCTTCCCCGATCCGCCCGTGTCGGTCGGCTCCGGCCCGGGCCTATTGTCTTGTTGCCGGCGACAACCCCGGTATACTGATGAGTTTGGGCGCCGGCGCTGCCCCATTTCGGCGTCAGCCGGGGCGCGCGCCAGCAGAGCCGCGCCCTTCCCTCCGCACGATCCCGGTTCAGGAGAAGCCGACGATGGCGCAAGGCCTTGAGTTCGACGTGAAGGACGTGGTCCTCTTTGGGGGATCGTTCGGCCCCCGAGAGATCGAGCAGATCACCGAGGCCATCGCGGCAGACTACGCCAACTACCACGCGCTCCGCCAGGCGGTCAGCGAACTCCAGGCCAGGGACAAGGAGGAGTCCAGCCCGGCCGGCATGGTCCGGCTGGGGATCTGCCTGTACCTGCTGGGCCGCCATTACGCGGCGATCGAGGCGCTCGAGCAGGGAGACGGCGGCCCGTTGGCCCACTTCTACCTGGCCCGGTCGCATTTCGCCCGGGGCGAGTACGACCAGGCGATCGCCAGCTACGACAAGGCCGAGAAGGCCGGCTACGACGCCGGCCAATGCACCTTGGGCCGCGCCGAGGCGCTGCGCTACGCCGGCAACGCGCAGAAGTCGCTTCGAGTCCTGGACGATCTCTCCGGAGCCATCGAGCAAACGGCCGAGTACTTGGCCCAGCGAGCGGCGACCGTGGCCGCCCTGCGCGAAAACCCCAACGAGGTGGTCGCCCTGTACGAGCGGGCCGTCGAGGTCGACCAGACCCACGCCGGCGCCCTGTTCGGCCTGGCGCTGGAGAACGACCGCCGCGGAAACGACGCCACCGCCCTGAACCTCTACAAACAGGCGGCCGCCGGCTTTCCGGTCCACGTCGGGTCGCTGCTGAATCTCGGGCTGCTCTACGAGGACCAGGACAAGTACGACATGGCGGCCGGCTGCTATCGCCGCATCCTGGAGGTGTTCCCCGACCATCCCCAGGCGGCCCTGTTCCTGAAGGACACCGAGGCATCCAGCGACCAGTTCTACGACGAGGACGCCCAAAAGAAGCGCGACCGCATGACCCAGGTCCTCAGCATCCCGGTGACCGACTTCGAGCTCTCGGTCCGCAGCCGCAACTGCCTGCAGAGGATGGGCATCATGACGCTGGGCGACCTCTGCCGCTGCACCGAGGCGGAGCTGCTGGCCAGCAAGAACTTTGGCGAGACCAGCCTGGTCGAGATCAAGGAGATGCTGGCCAGCAAGGGGCTCCGGCTAGGCCAGCTCGCCCCGGAACGCCCGGTGGTCGAGGTCATCGAAACCGAATCCCTCACGGCCGACGAACAGGCCCTGGTCAGCCGCCCGATCTCGGAGTTGAACCTCTCGGTCCGGGCGAGGAAGTGCATGATCCGCCTGGGCATCAACACCGTGGCCGATCTGCTCCGCCGCACCGGCGACGACCTGCTCGACTGCAAGAACTTCGGCGTCACCAGCCTCAACGAGGTCCGTGAGAAGCTGGCCGCCCACGGACTGAAGCTGCGGGGCGAATGACAGGCCCCGGGGACTGTCCCAATTTTCGCGCAGCGAAAATGGGATTGTCTCCTTCCCCGTGGACAAATCAAGTCGGGGGTGTTTGAGCAAAAATGGGACTGTCCCCTTCCCCGTGGACAAATCAAGTCGGGGGTGTTTGAGCGAAAATGGGACTGTCCCCTTCCCCGTAGACAACCGAACTCGGGAGCGTTTGGGAGGAGAAATGGGAAACCCGGCAAGAGGGAATTGAAGACAAGATCGTGTTTCCCTTTCCCCCTTTGCCCTTTTCCCAAGACTGTCGATGTCCTGCTCCCCTTTCTCCTTCCAGGTCCACCACCTCGACGCCGGCACTGCGGCCCGGCGGAGCACCTTCCACACGCCCCACGGCCCGGTGGAAATGCCCGCCTTCATGCCCGTGGGCACCGCCGGCACCGTCAAAGGCATCGAAGTCGAGCAGCTCCGGGCCGCCGGCACCCAAATGCTCCTGGCCAACACCTATCACCTCACCCTGCGACCGGGTGAACACGTGGTCGCGGCCGTGGGCGGGCTGCACGCCTTCACCGGCTTCGACGGGCCCATGCTCACCGACAGCGGCGGCTTCCAGCTCTACAGCCTGGCCCATCGCACCGAGGTGAGCGAGCAAGAGGCCGTCTTCCGCTCGCACATCGACGGCCGCCCCCTGGCCCTCTCGCCCGAGCGTGCCGTCGCCATCCAGGAAGCCCTGGGGGCCGACGTGGCCATGGTGCTCGATCACGTGGTGGGTCTGCCGGGCGACCCCGACGTGGTGCGCGACGCCACCGAGCGCACCGTGCGCTGGGCCCTGCGCTGCCGCCGCGCCGCCACGCGCCCGGACCAGACCCTCTTCGCCATCGTCCAGGGCGGGCTCGACCCGGAGCTTCGCGCCCGATGCGCCGCCGAGCTGGCCGCCATGGACTTCGCCGGCTACGCCGTGGGGGGCTTAAGCGTCGGCGAAGAGCCGGCCGAGATGCTCGCGGCCCTCGACGCCACCGTCCCCCACCTGCCGCCCGAGCGGCCGCGATACCTCATGGGCGTGGGCCGGCCCGGCGATTTACTCGAAGCCGTGCGCCGGGGCATCGACCTGTTCGACTGCGTGATCCCCACGCGCAACGGGCGCAACGCCATGGCCTTCACCGACGCCGGCCCGTTGCGCCTGCGCAACCTCCAGTACGAGCGCGACCCCCGCCCGCTCGAAGAACACTGCCCCTGCCCCGCCTGCCGGCGCAGCCGCGCCTACCTCCGCCACCTCTTCATGGCGGGCGAGATGCTCGGCCCGATCCTCCTGTCGATCCACAACCTCACCTACTACCACCGCCTCCTCTGCGCCGCCCGCGCCGCCATCGCACAGGACCGCTTCGCGACGTTTTGCGCGGACAAACAGCGGGAGTGGGGAGTGGGAAGTGCCGAGTGATGGGGCGGTGGAGTGATGGGGCGGTGGAGTGATGGAGCGGCGAAGTGGCCCAGCGGCAGACCGACGCCCCGAGGCCGGCTGCCGCACTTGCGATTCCCAATCCTCCTGTCCTCCGTCTTCTTGTCCGCCCCCCTGCTGTCCAACCACCCCCGCCCTCCGACCCCTCTCCCGCGAGTTTCTTGGCCCACTTTGAATTGTTGGACCGAACCCCGGCAAAGCCGTTTTGGGCCATCCGGCCCGATCCGGAGCCCCTTGCGCCACAAGGACTTACGTCAGCAAAACCGCCCCCCGACTGGTGGCCAAAAAACCTCCGTCCAGTGGGTATTCTTGGACGGCACTTAACCCGTTTACCCCCAACGACTTGCGCCGACGCGCGAATTCTATTGTTGGTTTTTGGGCCATCCTTAACAAGATAGGTAATTTCGCACCATAACCCCTTACGGCGCCGGTACTTCGGAATGGTCACCAAACACTGATCTTTATGTAACAAGCGCTCCTTTAGGGTATTGTCCATTGGCCACTTTTGCGCAGCCCCCTCTGCTAAGGGAACTCCCAAAACCCTCTTGGACAGCCGCCCCTCCTAACCTCTTCCCCCACAAGCCCTTGCGCCCCCACCACCCCACTTGACACCGCACGCGCCGCCGCCTGCAATGGCGCCCCACCGCCGCAATTGTTGCACACCCCCCGTAGTGCAAAGGCGCCAAGAATTGAGCCAATTTAT
>Ga0180438_10007532_pt1 | contig 14158 bp, 11 predicted proteins | sample SS_ome_12_FD_132455 | JGI IMG/M metagenome (GOLD analysis project Ga0180438, IMG submission 132455) | Hypersaline lake sediment archaeal communities from the Salton Sea, California, USA - SS_3_D_2 metaG | ecosystem: Environmental > Aquatic > Non-marine Saline and Alkaline > Hypersaline >... | reverse complement strand
GACATTCAATCGCAGGCGTTTCGCCTCCTGCGCCTCCCCCTGTAGACAGCCCCCGCGCGCGGCCAGCGTGCCTAACCCAAGCCGCCCCAACAAGATACGCCACAACCACAACAGGAAGTTCCGATTAGTCATCCCGAAAACCGCTGGGGAAGCGGTTTGCAAACTGGAGGGGGTCGGGAGTCTTTTTCGGTCATCGATGAACCACCTGGTTGCCGGTTTGGCCGAAAAAGACTCCCGACCCCTTTGGCTGCGGACCTTTGGCTGCGGATTCGCCGCGTTCGGATTCCACTCACGGCGCGTGCGTGTCCATCTGCTCCTCGATCCACGCCTGCAGCTCCTTCCAATCCACCGGCGGCAGGTCGGCGAGGTCTGGCCGCAGTTTCACCGCCTCTTTCACGTAGATGTGTTCGATCTCGCGCTGCGACTTCGTCGTGTTCCAGCTCACGAGTACCCGGATGCACCGGCCCAGGGCGTCGGGCACGTCGATTTCATTCGTGCATAGCAGCGGCACTTCCAGCCAGCCAAGCTGCCTGGCGGCCAGGGCGGGGAACTCGGCGTTGAGATCCGGCGTGACGCTGAAGATGGCGAACGCCACGTCCTGCGCCTCGATATCGTTGCGGCGGATCATCAGGGCCAAAAGCTGCCGGGCCGCCCGCAGAATATCCTCTCGGGTGTTCGACTCCGCGGTAATCGCCCCCCGCACACCGCGCGACGTAATCCCCGCCGTTTCAGACATGAGAACCTTCGGTGATTCGGATTGGCTGAGTATTTAGAAGGTAGTATTCAACATTTAATCAAATACAATAACTGAATGCGTTCGCAGATCCCCGATCTTCGCCCGTCCCGGCAGGAAGGCCAGTTCCACGAGGAAGGTGCAGCCGACGATTTCGGCGCCCAGCCGCTTGAGCAGTTCCAACGTGGCCAGCACGGTGCCGCCGGTGGCGAGCAGGTCGTCTACGACCAGCACCCGGTCCCCCTGCTTGACGCCGTCGATATGGATTTCCAGCGTGTCGCTACCGTACTCCAGGTCGTAGGAATGGGCCATCGTGTCGAACGGCAGCTTGCCCGGTTTGCGGACCGGCGTGAACCCGGCCCCGAGCTTCAGCGCCAGCGGCGCCGCAAAAATGAACCCTCGCGACTCGACCGCCACCACGTAATCGATCGGCTCTTCGGCGAAGGGCGCGGCCATCGCCTCCACCGCGGCGGCAAACGCCGCGGGATCTCCCAGCAGCGGCGTAATGTCCTTGAAGATGATCCCTGGCTTGGGAAAATCGGGAACATCTCGGATAAAACGCGTCAGATCGATCGTGTCCGCGGCGGACATGCCCTTCTCCAGGTTCCACAAGCGAAAACAGCGGCGCCTCTGCCGGCCAACGCCGGCGAAAAGCCAAGTATAAGACGCCCGCGACAAGCCGCAAGGCGCGGCCGGGCCTTCCTCACGACGTCGCCGGCTCGAAACCCGTGTTTCACCTCGGCGGCCTTGCCGCGTTAAGGCGCCGCCTCCAGCGCGAACCAGGGGGCGCCTTTCAGTTGCGAAGCGCTGTCGGGCGACCACCGTGCGCTGCGGGCCTCGTCGATCGGTAGCGGTGGCCGGCCGTCCCGCGGGGGCGGTTCGACCACCGTCCAGAAACGATTGAAGAAATCGAAACCCCGCTGCATGATCGCCCACCGGTCACCCTGATGCGGCAGGCCGAAGGTGTGGCCCAGCTCGTGCAAGGTGGCGCCAATGGAGGTGGACGCGTTGGCCCAATGCGTGTGGCGCCCGGCGGAGTCGCTGGAATAGCGGGCCGTGTCGATGCGGGTGGTATCCGAGAACGCCCGCTGCACGTCGGCCAGGCTCCCCGGATAGCAGTACAGGTTCGAGCCCCCGAACAGCGCCAGGTTGCCACCGCCGAGCGCCGTGTAGGCCACGTTCCGTTTCGTCTCGGGCACGAAGCGCGAGAAGGCCGGAATCACGATGTTCTTGGCCTTGGCGTTGGGCATTTGGCGTTTGAGCTGTCCGTGGAGATAGCCATACAGCGCCACGCGTCCGCCCCCCATGTCATAGATCTCCTGGGCGGTCTTATCGCAACGAAGGAGATGCACTTCGACCTTGCCCCTCTCGTCCAGCTCCAGGTTGAAGGTACGGCGCCCGAGGTCCAGGTCGTGCATCCGTTCAGCGGTGAACGTCTGCATGAGCATCATCATCACGCCGAGCTTGTCGGCGTAGTTTTGGGGGTCATCTTCAAAGGGGGTCTGGTACGCTGTATCCCCGGTCGAATCGGTCGCGTAGACCACGCGGACCACGTGGGGATTGGTTTGGGGAGCGTAATTCAGGTTGACCGCCAGTTGGTCGCCGCCTGCCGAAATCACGATCCGGTTCTCGCCGGGGACCAGCTCCGTCAGCGCTTTGAACCGTCCCTGGTACGCCTGGCAGGTGAGCCGCGCCGTATCGCGCGACGACGATTCGTTGACCACCTCGACCGTGGTCAGCGTCGTGTCGGCCAGCACGCCGCGGATCAGGGGGACCGGGTAGCGCAGCGTTTCGCCGCCCGTGTAATTGGTCAGGGCGATCGGCGGACCGGCGGCGTCCGTTTCGCCGGCGATCACGTCGGCGGCCACGGCGCACAGCGAAAAGAGCAGGGCGAGAACGGGTAACCGCCCAACGATGCCCATGAGTGGCTGTGATAGAGTTTGCATGTTGCGTTTGCGATGGACTCGCGGCGTTCGAGCCGGCCGGTCGTCGCGGCCGCTACTGCGTCTTCTGCTCGCCCGGCGGAAGGTTCCAGTATTGCCGCACGGTCACGACGTCGCCGATCGGTTTGCCCGCGTCGTCAAACAGCCGGGCCTTGACGCGCACCACGTCGCCCGCCGATTCGTGCCGTTTGGTCCGCGAGTTGAAAAACAGCTTCTCGAAATGGGTGTCGTCCTTGGTCAGCCGAATCGGCCCCGCGTAGGCGGGCGACTGCACCGTCGGATCGGCGCCATCCGTGGTGTAGCGAATGGTCCCGATCGGCAGCGCCGCAAGCCGCACCGTGATCGGCCCGCCAAAATACTCGAAGTCGCGGTACTGCTTGCCCGAAAGGCCTTCCGCCCGCACTTCAACGGCGCCCAGCAGTCGGTCCAGCAATGGATCGGTCTTGGCGGCGCGGGAGGCGAAATCGGCGTAGGTCCGGCCCGCCTGGGGATTCCAAATCCGTTCGCTCATGGCGTGCAGCCGCACGCGAATACTCGGCAGTTCGCGGTCGGCCGTTTGTTCCCAGGCACACATCTGGGCGCCCAGCACCGGAGCCTCCGGCCCGAGTTGTATGTGGCAGCGGGTGTTGACGTGATGTTCCCACAACCGCAGGTTCCAGTTCTCGTAGATGTATTGGGCGGGCCAGTGGCGGTTATTCACCACGTAGAGCGGCTTCCACGCGGTGTTGATCACCGTGTAGCCGTGTTTGACCAGGTTGTTGGCCGGGTTGTAGGCAGATTCAAAGGGCATCACGAGGATGTCCTTGGGAATCTTCGCGCCGCCCCCCCCGTCCCCATGAAAACCCTCCCAGCAAATGGTCTGCTTGCCATGCCGCTTGACGATCTCGTTCATGCGGACGATGTAGTAGTTGTACAGGCCGCCGCGGCCGGTCAGGCCGTGTTTTTCCATGAACGCCTTTTCTTCGTCGGATTCGCCGATGCCGCCGAGCGAACATTCGTCGGCCCCGATATGGATGTAGGGGGACGAGGCGAAGACCTCGCACAACTCGCGGATCACCACTTCCATCCCCTCGTAGGTCTTCTCGTTGCCCATGTCGAGGCAGCTCGATCCCGGCCGCCCCCAGAGGCTGCGCAGGGCGCCGCTGTGGTGGCCCGGCCCTTCGATTTCCGGTACCAGCGTCACCCCCCGTTCATCGGCGTAACGGACCAGCCCCGTGATCTCCTCGCGGGTGTACGTCCGACGCTCTCCCTTGTACGAAGACGCCAATTCTGGAAACGCCTTGAACGGAAACGTCACCGACTGCTGGTCGTTCAGATGGAGCTGGATGTAGTTGATCTTGTACAGCCGGCACATCTCGATCAGCGGCCGCAGCGATTCGACGGGATGCCACTTGCGGGCGACATCCACCAGCAGCCCTCGGTAGGCGGCCTCGGGGGCGTCCTCGACGACCATCCGCGGCGCCTGCACGCCGCCACCCGCCGTCGAGGTGAGCGATTGCAGCAGCGTCACGGTTCCCCAAGCGACCGCGCGGTAGTTTCCGCCGCACACCACGGCCCGATCGGTAACACTAAGAGTGTAGGCTTCGCCTTGAAGCTGCGGATCGAGCCGCAGTTCGATATCGCCCGGTTTTGCCGTGGCCTTTTCCGTCGGCAGACGGAGGGCCGTCGCCATGTGGATTTCGCCGGCGAGCACGTCCGCCAACGGGGCCAACGCGGCGTTTTGATAGACGATCCGCGAATCGGGCGTCACGCCCATCGCGCCCTCGGCCATTTCGACCGACCGGGGCCAGGGAACCAGCGCCAGCCCCTCCGGCGAATCGGCGGCAGGCGAACTTCGCGGCGCCATAAGCAGACTTGCCCCAAAGAGCGCGGCGGTCAGGAGCGCCGGTCGCCAGGTCTTCTTGCAACGCGTCATCGTCAGGGATCTCCGTCTGGGTTGGCTGGCCGAAGTAACAGAATCCAATCGCCCGCTCCCGGCGCCGTGAGCGTAACCGCGCCTTCGCTGACGGGCTTTCCCGCCCTCGCCCCTTGTCCGCCCTCTTGAGGATCGAACCACAGCACGTGCCACGTTCCCGCCGGTACGGTAAGCGCGACCCGCGGCGTGGCGGGGCTTTCGTCGTCGGTTTCCGGTGCCTTGCCGGTCGGGTTCGCCAGGTACACGATCACCGCGCTAAAACCGCGGATGCACTTGTAGCGCAGCGGATCTCCTCCGGCCAATTCGTCGGCCGGCGTCATGCCGACGAGTGTGAGCCGATAATCCTTGAAAAAGGCGTGAATGCGGTTGAAGTCGTCGCCGCCGCGCTTCAGCGCGCCGCTGGCGCAAAGATCGTAATAGCCCTGCACGCCGCACACCTTGGGGTTCTTCTTGAACGCCTCATACGTCGCCCCGCCCCCGTAAGTGGCGCTGCCGCCGGAAAGCAGGCTCCCCCACATCAGCCGCCGGAAGAAATACCGCGGATGCCCCGGCGGCCGATGGTTCTCGTAACGGTCCTCGGCGTTGATGACGGGCGTGTTCGTCTTCTCGCGATATTCCAGAAGGATCGCGCCGGCCACCTGGTCCATGTCTTGCAGCAATACCATGTCCGACCACGGCTGATCGACAAACGCGTAGCCCGAGAACCGGGTCTGGTGGCAGGTCAGCAGGGTGCCCCACGGTTCGCGGGCGTCCATGTCGTGGGCGATCTGGTTGATGGCGCGCGGAAGTTTCGCATCCTTGAAAATGCGGTCGTTCACCACGCACCAGTAGACGTTTGGCAGGGCCGAGAAACGCGCCTGCGCATACCGGGCCATCCGACGCGACGCCGCGTCGCCCGCCGCGTAACGGAGCAGCTCCGGCGTGTCCTCGCCAAAGGGGATCAATTCGAATATCACGTGCGGATGGCGCTCCAGCGCATAGAGCAACCGCCGCTCCATCTCCCGCCAGTAGGGCAGGTCGAGACTGCGGCGGCTATCGGCGAACAGCGCCTCGACCCCGCTGCGGGAACGGCAAGTCCAGGTGCGAACCTTGTTGACGCCCATTTGCGCGGCCTGGTCGATGTAGGCCTGCCACTTCGGCTCGGTATTGACGACGTAGCGGTAGCCGGTGTCGCCGATGTGCAAGAACCACTCGCCGTTGTCGTAGGCGAACTGCCGCCGGTCGTCGGGATGAAGTCGGAGCTTTCCGGGCAGCGGCGAGGCGACCACCTTGAACCGCCCGGACTTGCCATGCAGGCCGGCGTTGTTCGAGGAGGATTTCCATCGCCATTCGCCCAGGGTGTCGCAGTAGGCCCGCGCCTTCCAGGTTGTTTCTCCGTCGAAAAATCCGTCCACCGTTACGGTGTCGCCGCCCGGCCGGGTGAGCGTCACCTGGACCTCGACATCGTCATACGGGTTGCCAAAACCGGGCGAAGCGGTCAGGGCGAGTTCAAAAACACCGCGATGCGGCGCTTGCTCGCCGCGCGCGATGGCGGACTGCCCTGCCTCGGACGCCGGCGTTCGATTTTCTTCCGCGCCGCCAACCGGCCCGGCGCCCAAGGCGACCAGCGTAAGCGCAGCGATAGCCCATTGCCTGGACACAGGGGAACCTCCTCGGGTGGGAAAACAACGGGGAAAACCGCGAACGGGGTTGGGAGTCTTTTTCGGCCGAAACGTCTGCCCTATGGTTCGTCGATGACCGCGACCAAATCCGAAGCACGAATATCGAAATCCGAAACAACAAATCCGAAATTCAAAATCCAAATGCTCCCAACGTCGCTCCGCGGCACAGCGAGGCGCTGAAGGTTTTGAATTTCGATCATTCGTGCTTTGAATTTGTTTCGGATTTCGAGATTCGGATTTCGGATTTCCACATGCGCGCACGGCGCGCTGAATTTACGCTGCAAGACTCGAAATCTCGCGCCCTTGCCGGGCGCTTATCGTCGCCGCCGGGCGCCCATCGCCAGGCCGAGCAATCCCATTACAAACAACAACATGGCGGAAGGCTCGGGTATCGGTTGCCCCACCGCCTCCTGCCAGGTGGTGGCGACGCGGATTTCGTCAATGTAGACGTCGGAAACGAAACTTGAACTACTGGCCCGGTTGCCGGCCCAGCGAATCCCGTCGAAGCCGCTATTATATGCAACGCTACGAACAGTCCCGGTCCACGTGACGGGGTCGGCGGCGAGGTTCGGATTCACGTAAGCCGTCAGCGTCTCGTTTGACGCGTCACCCGACATCTGAACCTTGACCACGACCAGGCGCGGTGTGTAACTGGCGTCGCCCGAGAAGAGCGTGGTGGTCGTTCCAAACTTGAAATCGACCGTGGCGTCATCACCTGTAGTGGTAAAGATCGGATTCGCTGTTTGGTTATTGGCGTGCAGGTCGCCGGGTTCGGTCAAGGTCCAGTGGCTGCCGTTCTTTCCATCATTCAGCGCGATCTGGAATGCCCACCAATACGTACCGCCATCATCGGTAATGGCCGTGCTGAAAAGCCGGTCCGCGTAGTTGCGAATGGTGCCGTTGCCTTCCGCCCACGTTCGCATGTGGGCGCCGGCATTTACCAGACCCGTGTAGTTGCCAAGATTGCCGGATATGATGTCAATGGGGTACGTGGCGGGTGTGGTAACGGTTGTCCAGCCCGCCGCCCAGCCCGTTCCGCCATTGAGCCCGCTGAGCGAGGCGCCACTCGTATACCCCGTCCCATCAAACGACTCGCCGGCGATCAACGCCGCAAAGGCTGGGCCGCCCTGCGACAGCGCGCACGCCAACACGAAAAAAAGGCCAAAATTCAGTCCTCGTTTCATTACTCCACTCCCAGAAAGAGAAACGTTTCACCCAAAACAGGCGACCGCATTGGTTCTTCGCCGGTCGGAGCGGTCCTTTTCGGGCCTTCCGACCCGCGACTTCACCCTCGCGCTCTCCGTATAGTATGATTGAAATTGCGAAAAAAACGTCGCAGTTCCTTGCGCGAATGTCGCAAATCCGGCCAATTCGCGCCAATCACGGGCCTGACCATGGAAAACGCCTCGAAATACGCCCCCATCGAAGGCGCGGTCATCCAGGCCATTGTGCTCGTCGACCGGGTAACCCGGCCCGATCCCGGCCGGTTCGAGTCGCAAAGCACGCCGGGGCACCTGCTGCAGTTTGTCATCGAGGGCGAGGTCGAACAGACCGCCGATGGCCGACGCCAGCATCTGCATCCGGGTTTGACGGTCTGGCATCACGATAGCGAGGCGATTTCCGGTCAGATACTCAGTGCCCCCTGGAGCTTCTACACGGTCGGTTTTCGGGCGTTGCGTTTGCCCCCACCGACGTACGACGCGCGGGTTCGACCGGCCAGCCCCCGCGCCGGCGCCTGTTTCGAAACGCTCCTTGAGGCGTGGCGTGACGAGGGCTCCCCGCTCCGCCGGCACATGCGATCGCTCGCCGCATTGCACCAGCTTCTGCTGGAGGCGTTTTCGTTCGAGGCCCCTCGCCAACGCAGTGACCAGCCGTCGCAGCTCTGGTGGGAGATCGAGGCCCGCGTCCGCGAGGATCTCAGCCGGCCGATCAACCTGCGGTGGCTGCAGCGCGTCAGCGGTCGCAGCGCCCGCTGCGTGAGCCGCGCCTGCACGGTGGCGACCGGTATGTCTCCCATGAAACGCGTCAAGGAACTCCGCCTGAGGTACGCCCGCGGCCGGGTCCGCTATTCCGAGATGTCGATAACGGAGATCGCCCTGGAGCTGGGGTACGAGCGGGTGCAGGAGCTATCGCGCGACTACCACCGCCGCTTCGGCGTCACACCCCGGGAAGATCGCCAGAGCGAGCCGGAATATAAGACGCAGCATGTTCCCAGTGACGAACGCGATCGGTAGCGCGACCCCTTTCGAAGCCGCAACCAAATCCTAAGCACGAAACTCTAAATGCTAAACAAATGCAAAGCACCAAGGTTCCAAATCGAAAACCGTCAGCACGACGCAGCCTCGGTGGTTTCGAACATTCTGGTTTGGGATTTTGAATTTGTTTAGAATTTAGGATTTAGAATTCAGGCAGACGCACAGCGCGCGGAAGGGACGCCGGACCCCTTCCCGTCCCCTGACGTTCGCAGGTCCTGCTCGTTTTTCAGGCGGCGTCCAACAGCCACGCGAGCACATTGGACCAGAATCTCGGGTATTGCTCCCAGAAGACGAAATTGCAGCCCCAATGCGGCGCGGGATCGGAGGTGTAGGCGACCACGCGGCCGGCGCCGACCTGGCCCGTCAGCAGCATCGGATCCCCTGACGCCGACCACCGCGCAACCACGTCACAGCCCTCGCGCGGCTGCACGATGTTGTATCCCAGGATCGGCGGCAGGGCGCCAAGCTCGATGCCGCGAAGAATCGGATGCTTCGGGAGGACCGGCTCGGCCGAAAAGCCTTCGGTGCTTTCGCGCAGATCCTCGTAAGGAAGACACTGGCAGGGCAGCGCCTCGCGAAGTCCCGTCCGGCCCCAACCGCCCTTGCCCATCTCGCCGTTAAAGCTGAGCCAGCCGCCGAGAAACATCATGTGCGTGCCGGACCGGAGGGCCTCGACCGTCAGCCGGACCCGGTCGGGAAACGTCAGCGGGGCGTGGCCGAATCGGCTGCGGTCGAAAAACGATGGATCGAGCTGGAAATTTTTGGCCTCCACGTCGGAAAAGATCACCACGTCGTATTCCGCGAGAATCTCCTCCCAGCGCCCCGGCGGCAATCGGTAGAATTCCCACGTCGGAACGCTCGTTACGTGATGGTCGCCCGTCGATTCCAGGGCGCTTTTGAGCCATTTTCCGTAGTTGAAGATGTCCGTTCCCTTGACCGCGTAGTTGAACGGCGTCTCGGCGAACACCGGACCGAGCATCACGGCCCAATCCCCCACGTAATAGATGTTGGCCATACGGTTCTTTCAATCATTGCCCAAGGATGTGACCGCCGTTATGTTACGACCGGTTCCGGCCTCCAAACTTCGCGTCTTTCTCTTTCGTTTCGCCTATGATCCTTCCGTCCGTGTTCTTGCCGATCGGCGCCGTCGAGATGCGACCCCTTGACTGGGGCATTGTCGCCGCCTTCTTCATCACGGCGCTGCTGATTGGCCTCTGGGCGAGCCGCAGCGCCGGCAAAAGCACCAGTGAATTCTTTCTTTCCGGCCGCGGCATGCCCTGGTGGATGCTGGGGCTGAGCATGGTGGCTACCACCTTCGCTGCCGATACGCCCAACCTGGTGACCGATATTGTGCGGCAAAACGGAATCGCTGGAAACTGGGTATGGTGGGCCTTCCTGCTGACCGGCATGCTTACGGTGTTTGTCTACGCCCGGCTGTGGCGAAGGATCGGCGTGATGACGGACGTCGAGTTTTACGAGCTGCGCTACAGCGGCGCTGCCGCGGCGTTTTTGAGGGGGTTTCGGGCCATCTATCTGGGCGTGTTCTTCAACGTGATCATCATGGCCACGGTGTCGCTTGCGGCCATCAAAATCGGCAACGTGATGCTGGGCTTCAATCCCTATCAAACGCTGCTGGTGGCGGCGGTGGTGACGATGATTTTTAGCGCCCTGGGCGGCTTTCGCGGTGTCATTCTTACCGACTGCCTGCTGTTCGTGGTTGCGATGATCGGTTCGATCGCCGCGGCTTATTTCGCGGTCACCCATCCCGACGTGGGCGGACTCGCCCGATTGCTGCGGCACGAGAACGTGGCGGACAAACTGGCCCTCATCCCCGATCTTACGATCTCGCCCGGGCAGAACCCGAGTGTTCTCATCGCCATCTTCCTCATGCCGCTGTCGGTGCAGTGGTGGGCGGCGTGGTACCCGGGTTCGGAACCGGGCGGCGGCGGCTACATCGCCCAACGGATGCTGGCGGCCAGGAACGAACAGCACGCGGTGGCCGCCACGTTCTTTTTCAACGTGGCGCACTACGCGGTGCGCCCGTGGCCGTGGATTCTCGTCGCCCTGGCGTCGCTGGTGGTCTATCCCGACATCGCGGCGCTCAAAGAAAGCTTTGTCGGCGGGGGCCTGTCCGACGCCCACATCAAGCACGATTTGGCCTACCCCGCGATGTTGCGATTCGTGCCCGTCGGCTGGCTGGGCGTGGTCATGACGTCTCTGATCGCGGCGTACATGTCCACGATTTCCACGCATTTGAATTGGGGTTCCAGCTATGTCGTCAACGACTTCTATCGACGCTTTGTCAGCCGCGCCGCGACGGAGCGCGAATTGGTTTGGGTTGGCCGGATGACGACCGTGCTGTTGATGTTGCTCGCGGCGTCGCTCGCCTTGTGGATGAGCAACGCCAAGCAAAGCTTCGACCTCATCCTGGGCGTGGGCGCCGGCACGGGGCTGGTGTACCTCCTGCGATGGTTCTGGTGGCGGGTAAACGCCTGGAGCGAGATTTCCGCAATGATCGCGGCGTTGGTGGCGTATCTCTGGTTTGAAATCAACAAAGAATACCTCGGTGGGCAGCAGTGGAACTGGAGCCTGGCCGGTCACTGGCAGTTCGTGTGGATAACGCTCTTTACGACCGTCGTCTGGATTGCCGTTACGCTGCTCACGCGGCCTGCCGATAAGGCGACACTTCTCCGCTTTTACGCGCTTGCCAAACCGGGAGGCCCCGGCTGGCGGACGGTGCGGGCATGGGCCGCCGCGGACGGCGAGTCGGTCACCGATCCTGCAGGCTGGAGCCTTCCCGCGGGGCTGCTCTGCATGACGCTCGGCTGCCTGGCTGTCTACGCGGCCCTCTTCGGCACGGGTTACTTTCTCGCCCAGCAATGGACAGCAGGCGGCCTGCTCGCGGCCGTGGCCGCGACGTCGCTGGTGGGCGCGCTTGCCGTGTGGAGAAACGAGTCGCGCTGCGAGGGTCAGGCAAGGCCGACATCGCGACCCAAGCAGCCCTTCCACCGCTAATGCGGCGAAGCCGCAACGAATAGCCTGGCCTGCCCACCTCAGCTTGCGGTCGATGACCGCCTGGCGCCTTTACCTCACTGCCGCGCCGGCTGGAGATACAGGATGACGGCGCCGTCGCCTTCGGTGGTTTGTATCTCCTTGGGCCGGGCGGCGTCGCCCTGGGCGGCGCAGATGACCAGCGTGCCCTCGTCGAGGAATTCGTAGATGCCGATCATCTTCTTGGCGCCGGGCGTCATGGGGACGATGTCGATCTGCCTGGGCGTAACCCGGTCGTTCACCTGTACCTGCGAGCGCTGCACTTCCTGGTCGCCCGTCTTCGAAATCGCGACGTTGCCGCTGAAAGCGATGCGTGTTTGTTGCGGGGCCTGGGCGGTTTGCCCGGCGACCTGAATGGCCGAAATCACCCACTCGCCTTGCATCCGTTCAATATCCCCTGCGTGGGCGGGGGCGGCCGGTAAAAGGCCGACGAATAAGAAAGTGGCTACAGCGGCGACAATGATACGCAACATCGCTTCTCCTCCCATGAGTCGGTTCCGTAACTTCGTTTAACCCCAAGCCGCAGGCGCCGGGGGCCCCCATCGTTTAACCCCAAGCCGCAGGCGCCGGGGCGGCTCGACCCCGAATTCTACGCACGGCGGCATTAACGGGGCAATGCTGGTTTTCCCCGGTTTGCCAACCGCACAATCGATGCGAATGGCAAACTCGGACGTCTCCGCGTCGGTTTTCCGCCACGCGTTCGCTTATCGCGACGCGGCGCGTTGCCTTTCCGCCGGGCAAAACGTACCTATTGAGCGACGCGACCGGTCTCGTCCCCTTCGCCGCTCCCGCCCCGTGCGCAATCGAGACACCCCCATGACTGACGCCAGGCTGCTGCTTGTTGACGACGACCGACGCCTGCTGGAATCGATGGTCGGCTGGCTCCGAGACCAGGGCTACGCCGTGGACGCCGCCGCCGGGCGCGCCGAGGCCGTCGCCAAAATCGACGCAAATCCATACGACCTGGCCATGGTCGACCTGCGGCTGGGTGACGGCGACGGCTTCGACGTGCTGGCCCACACGAGGCAGGCCCGGCCCGAAACGACGGTCATCCTGCTGACCGGCTACGGCACGGTTGACACCGGCGTCGAAGCGCTCCGCGCGGGCGCCTTCGATTTGCTCACCAAGCCGCTGATCGACGAAGAGTTGGAGATGGCAATCGAGCGGGCCCTCTCACAGCGGAAAGTGGTCGCCGAAAACCAACAGCTCAAGCGGCAGCTCGACATGCAGTTCGGGCTCGACAACGTGATCGGCCGCGACCACCGGATGCGGCGGATTTTCGACATCATCGACAGCGTGGCCGACACCCGAGCCACCGTCCTGATTACCGGCGAAAGCGGCACGGGTAAATCGATGATCGCCCGGGCCCTGCACCGCCGCAGCGACCGCAAGGACAAACCGTTTGTCGAGATCGCTTGTGGCGCCCTGCCGGAGACGCTGCTGGAAAGCGAGCTGTTCGGCCATGTAGCCGGGGCGTTTACGGGCGCCGCCGGCGACAAGCAGGGCAAATTCAAGCAGGCCGACGGCGGCACGATCTTCCTTGACGAAATCGGCGCTTCTTCCGCCAACATGCAGGTGAAGCTGCTGCGGGTGCTGCAGGAGTTCGAGTTCGAACAGGTTGGCGGATCGAAATCCTTTCGCGTCGATACCCGCGTGGTGCTGGCCACCAACGAAGACCTGGAGAAGGCGGTGGCCGACGGCCGCTTCCGCCAGGACCTCTTCTATCGCATCAATGTGATCAATATCGAATTGCCGAGCTTGCGGGAACGCATCTCGGATATCCCGCTTTTAGCTGAACATTTCCTCAAGAGTATTTGCGAAGAAATGGGCAAACCGGCAGACGGTTTCTCACCGGCCGCGATGGAATCGCTCCGCCGCTACCACTGGCCCGGCAACGTGCGGCAACTGCAAAACGTGATCGAGCGGGCGGTGCTGTTGGGAAAGGGCCCGCAGATCGACGTGAACGACCTGCCGAGCACGGTGGGGATGGCGGCGCCGATGGACTTCTCTTCCAAGGCCAGCCGCACGCTCAAGGAGGCCCTGGAAGGCCCCGAGCGGCAAATCATCCTGGAAGCCCTGGAAGGCAACCACTGGAACCGAAGCGAAACGGCCGACCAGCTCGGCATCAACCGCACCACGCTCTATAAGAAAATGAAGCGGCTGCGGCTCACGCCGCCGGTGGGCGTGGTCATGCAGTAAAAAGCCCGCCGCGTCGGCAAGGGAATCGGAGCCGGAAGCGTCAGCTAGGGCGCCGCCCCACCCAATTGCCAAGTCCGACGCGCCGGCTATCATGATACTTGGGAGGATGGGATGCGGACGGCCTGCCCTTTCCCCGGCGCCCGACAATCTTCCATCCGCAATCCGAAAATCGACTCGCGGGCGTAGCTCAGTCGGTAGAGCATTGGCTTCCCAAGCCAAGTGTCGCCGGTTCGAACCCGGTCGCCCGCTTTGGACGTAAGTCCAGCCGAACGAAGAACTTAGGCCGCGCACGGTATTAACCTGCCGAAACTGATATTGCGTCGATAGTAGGATTCGGAGATGGTCCGGAAATGCCGGACGCACAAGTTGTAGAATGGATTCGTCATAAATACGTGGCGATT
>Ga0180438_10007531_pt1 | contig 14158 bp, 10 predicted proteins | sample SS_ome_12_FD_132455 | JGI IMG/M metagenome (GOLD analysis project Ga0180438, IMG submission 132455) | Hypersaline lake sediment archaeal communities from the Salton Sea, California, USA - SS_3_D_2 metaG | ecosystem: Environmental > Aquatic > Non-marine Saline and Alkaline > Hypersaline >... | reverse complement strand
AGTCCGCGGATTTCTCGCTGTCGACGAACTGAAATCCCAGGTCGTCCAGGTTCGATCGAATATTCTTCTCGATCAGGTACTGTATGCTTGAGCTGTCAAGACGCTCGTCCTTGTACAGGCTGATCGCCCTGGGCAACCAGGCGAACTTCGCGCCATTCGGCACGCTCACACCCGGGGTTGAAACAGCAATAATCGCAGGATCGACTTTCATACCAGCCTGCTGCGTCGATCCTCCTGTCGAAGAGCAGGCGCTGGCAAACAGCACCGCCAGTAAAACAGACATCCCGACTGCGAAGCCTGCAAACCTGAAATTCATCATATTCGATCCCCGTAGTTTTTTTGTTCACACAGCTCAATGACAGGAGATATTAACCCAATAAGCGGTTAACCGAGGCAGTTTTCAATCATATAATGCCCGATGTAAATCGAAACGTAAAAACCGGCACATGGAATCCCTACTCTTAACCATCGATTATCACGACCCGTTGTTGCTGGCTGCAGCGTTTGTCGCCGGGTTTGTGTTTTATCGAATTGGCCTGCCGCCGCTGGTTGGTTTTCTCGCCGCAGGTTTCGGCCTGGGCGCCATGGGCGCCGAGGCCACGCCCCTGCTCAAGGAACTCGCCGACCTTGGAGTTACGCTTCTGCTGTTCACCATCGGCCTGAAACTTCGCGTCGGGTCGCTGCTCAGACCCGAGATCTGGGGTGTGGCAACGCTGCATATGGGGGTGACCGTAGTCCTTTTCGGCTTGATACTGGTTGCACTGGGCTCAACCGGTATCGTGCTGTTTGCAGACCTGAACCTGACGACTGCGTTGATCGTTGCCTTTGCATTGAGCTTCTCCAGCACGGTGTTTGCAGTCAAGGCGCTGGAGACCGCGGGCGAGTCCGGGTCACGCTTTGGCCGAATCGCTATTGGCGTGCTGATCGTCCAGGATATCGCTGCCGTGGTCTTTCTCGCCGCATCCAGCGGCAAGCTGCCGTCGCCATGGGCCATTGCCCTGCTGGGGCTGCTGCTTCTGCGCAAACCGCTGCTGCTTGTGCTGCGAAAATCAGGACATGGAGAGCTGCAGATCCTGATCGGCTTCGTGCTGGCGCTCGGCGGCGCGCAACTGTTTGAAGCCTTCGGACTCAAGGGCGACCTCGGTGCGCTGTTTGTCGGCGCCCTGCTCGCAGGCGACCCCCGCTCGGACGAACTGTCAAAAACCCTTTTCGGCTTCAAGGAGCTTTTCCTCGTGGCTTTTTTCCTGAGCATCGGCCTGGCCGGTCTGCCCACAACGGATGTTCTGTTCGCCGCCGTTCTGCTGCTGCTGCTTGTCCCGCTCAAGACAATGCTGTTTTTCTGGCTATTTACCCGTTTCCGGTTAATGGCGGCCACGGCCAACCGGGCATCGCTGGTACTCGCGAACTACAGTGAATTTGGCCTGATCGTTGCCGCAATCGCGGTCAGTATTGACTGGCTGCCGGTCGAGTGGATGCTGGTCGACGCTGTCGCCCTGTCGCTCTCGTTTGTGTTTGCATCGGTATTGAATACCGACCCCAACCAGATTTTCACCCGATTCAAGAATACGCTTAAACGTTTCGAGCGGCCCGAACGCCTGCCGGAAGACGCGCCTATCGATCTTGGAGAGGCCAGAATGATTATCTTCGGCATGGGGCGCGTCGGAACAGGTGTGTATGATTCGATGAAGGAGCGAATACCCGGCGCGGTCACCGGTGTTGATTTCGATGAAATAGTTGTCGATGAACATCAGCAACAGGGCAGAAACGTTGTTTACGGCAATGCGACCGATCCGGAATTCTGGAATCGAGCGAGCATGTCGAAAGAGGTCGAATTCGTGATGCTGGTCATGCCCGATCACAGCGCCCAGCTTGCGACCATCGACCAGATACGAAAACACGGTTTCAAGGGCAGGATCGCAGCGACTGCAAAATACCCCGATGAGCTTGAAACACTGAAAAAACTCGGTGTGGATGCAGCATTCAATATCTACGCTGAAGTCGGTACCGGTTTCGCATCGCTGACCAGCGAAGAATTCGGGCTGCCGCCGGCGCGTTCCGAAAATTGACAGGCGGTTGCCCCACCGCAGCTAAAGACGCATTGCCCGCAGGGGCCAAATCGCGCGCCCGGGCTCTAATCTCTCGCCAAGGCTCAAAACTCGCAAAGAGTTTTGAGTGGATGTTTCATCAAACAGGCATCATAGAAAACTCTACGCGCTCCGCGCCTCTGCGAGAAATACATATGGTGGAGCAAGTACTTACCGAAACTGCCAGTTAACATTATCTCTCGCAGAGACGCAGGGCACGCAGAGAATTAATATGTAGTAGTTCAAATTCCATCTGACAGTCACCGTCAGGTATTACCTCACCTGAGCAGCAGATGATGGCTGAATCGGGCTATTTCTCTCGCCAAGGCGCCAAGCTCGCCAAGTTTTTTGATTATAAAAAACCTGCGCTCTCTGCACCTCTGCGAGAAAAATCAGGATCTTTGCTCTCGCTGGGAGCGCAGGGCTCGCTGTAATTGTTTTTGTCTGTTGACCATGAATGATAAAAATATCCTTTGCGAGCTTTGCGCCTTGGCGAGAAAACTGATCTTTGCAGGCTTCGATGACGCTCAGACCATGTGGAATCAGTTATTCAAGGGGTGCAACTGGTCTGAAGCTGACTGGTCGTTTCACAGCTGCTGCCGATAAAAACTAGCAGTTGTTCTCATCTAACTCCGTTGCCGCCAGATCAACCGCTTCGACTGTACTCTGCTTCACGCGAAAACTCACGCGTGTCGGATTGTGGTCTGAAGACGTGACATGCCAGGTATCGTGTTCGACCGGGTCGAGGCCGCGGTAGAACACGTGATCCAGCGCATTGCCGAACACGCTGGTCCTGTTATGGTTGGTATAATCCAGCGACTCCAGCTGCAGCCGGTCGGTAATGTCTTCGACCACCCGCATCCGCTCGTCGCTCCAGGTATTGAAATCACCCGCAAGAACGATGGGCCCATCATGCAGCCTCATTACCCGGTACAGCTTTTCGAGCTGGCTGGTATAAACGTCTACGCCCAGTGTGAAGTTGATGCCGTGAATATTCGCAACCAGCAGGCTTTCCCTCATGCCCTCGATCGGGTAGAAGCTTATCAGGCTGGTTTTGGGAACCCGGATCAGCGGCTCGGCAGTATGCTGTCCGCAACTGTACAGCGGCTTGACCCTGGACGCGGTCATTACACCGGTCGCCCTGTCCCTGTAATGGAAAGCCGTGTTCAACGTCCAGTACTGACGCTCGTTATCAAGCATGGTTGTCAGCTTTTCATCCAGATGCGCTTCCTGAATGGTCACGACATCGTGTCTGGACGTGTAACGCCTGAAATCTCTGGCCCAGTTCTCGCGCTTACCCTTGTAAACGTTCCAGTTCAGTACAGATATCTTTTCGGGATTCAGGCCCCCACTGTTCTTCACCTGACCCGGCTGTTCGCCGTTTACAAGCCTGTCGACTGCACAGACGCTATTACCGCCGCCCGAAGCGGCGTTACCGGGTTCCGGTGCCGCGTTCTGCGCAGCAGCGGTTACGCTGCCGGCAATTATCAACATCATTGTCAGGCTGAAGAGATAGGACAGGAAGCGCATGGATTTATCTGGATGCTTTTTTTACGTAAAAATCTTTGATTCGAGCCGCTGTTGCCGGCAAAGTTCAACAGACAGACTTTAGCAGACCACCAGGCCTCATGTTTGACTTACCGCGCCAGTTGCTGATCACGCTGCGCCGGCCGTCGATACGTGCATTTACCCCCCCAACGCCGGGCCGCGCTTGAATTAAGCATGTTTTCATTTATATTTCAATATGATAGAACAATTCAAACGTTCTTCTACTGACCACCCACAATTACAGGCATTTATCATGAGCCAGCAATCTCGCGCCGGGTTCCCGTTACAGCTTACGATCGGCGGGCTGTTCATATCACTGTCAGTACTCCTCGGCGCCCTGCTGAGCATCCAGAACTATGACAAGACGTCCGATATCCTCCTCGCGTCCGCCCGCGAAGTCTACGACCGGCTCGGCGAAAAGCTGACCCTGGACATGAAGGCGACGTACAGGCCTATCGCCGGCGTTCTGAATATGCTGGCGATATCGCCGCTGACCACGGCCGACACGCTGGAACAGCGGCTCGAACATCTGCAGACCATAAGCATAGCGCTGGATAATCATCCGGCAGCTGCAAACCTGCAGATCGGCTACGCGAACGGCGACTACTTTATCGTCCGCCAGCTGAACAGCACCGGGCTGAGATCGCGCTTCAAGGCGCCGTCCGATGCTGTCTACATGGTCGACAACATTGAAACCACCCGGTACGGAACCCGCAGCCTGAGCCGGCTGTTTTTCAATCGCGATCGCGACGTCATCGCACGCGAACCTGCCGCGGAAACCGAGTACGACCCGCGCCTGCGCACCTGGTACATGGAAGCGGGCGCGGACCCGGTTGCGACCAGTCCCTACCTGTTCTACTTTACCCGGCAAATCGGCGTCACCGCAAAAGTAAAGGCCGACCAGCCCGGCGTGGTAATCGCGGCCGACATCACACTGGACAGGCTGGCCGACACCATCAACCAATACCAGATCACGCCCAGCTCCGAGGCCGTACTGATTAACGCCGAAGGCCAGACCTTCGCCTACAGGGACCCGGACAAGCTCATAATAAGTTCAGATGACAACCAGACCCGGCTCGCCGGCCTTCACCAGCTCGGGAGTGACGTTCTGTCCTATCTGAGCACGGATATAGAAGCCGTCGAGCAGGACCTCGATTTCAGTTACAACGGCCAGCAGTGGATCGGCAGGTCGCGGGTGATCGCAAAAACCGGTGGCGTCGACCTGTTTGCACTCATGCTGTCGCCGGTAGACGAACTGCTGAGCGAAGCCGCCGAGATACGAACACAGTCATTTATCGTAACCATCATCATTACACTGCTGTTTATACCGGTGATCTGGTATACAGCCAGACGTATCTCGAGCTCCCTGCGCCGGCTGGCAGGCACCGCCTCATCGATATCACAGTTCGAATTCGACACTCCCGTTGGCGTCAAATCACACATCAAGGAAGTCAACGACCTTTCAGTCGCCATGCAGCTGATGCAGTCCACCATTAACCGGTTTATCAAACTCATCAATTCACTTGCCGGCGAACAGAACCTCGATGCCCTGTTGCACAGCATCAGCAACGAAACCATGTTGATAAGCAATGCCGACGGCGTACTGACCTACCTTATGAACGAGGACGAGACGGCGCTCATTCCCGGCATACTGTGTTCAAGTGAGTCGAAATTCATTGAACCCGGGCAGCTATCGCCGATCACCGTTTCGGGCGGCGATGAATTCGCCAGCCTGTTTACCCGAACCAGAAGCAGCATCATCAGCGTTGACAGCTCGACCGGAGCATTCAGTCCCTTACCCGGGTTGTTCGGCACGGACCATCTCACCATGATCGCACTGCCGCTGACCAACAGGAACTTCGAGCATATCGGCCTGTTGTGCCTGTTGTTCAAACAGGCCGACACCCTTTCCAGCGAATCCGAACAGGCCAGCCTTTCCTTTATCCAGGCCCTGTCAGGCTTTGCCGCGGTGACTCTCGAAAGCCGTCAGCTGCTGCGCATGCAGGAAGAACTGCTGAATTCGTTCATTAAACTGATCGCCGGAGCAATTGATGCCAAATCGCGTTACACCGGCGGCCATTGCCAGCGGGTTCCGGAGATAACACGACTGCTGGCACAGGCTGCCTGCGATTCCAGCGAAGCGCCGTTCACCGACTTCACGCTGTCAGACAAGGAATGGGAGGCGCTGGAGATAGCGAGCTGGCTGCACGACTGCGGCAAGGTCACCACGCCTGAATACGTGGTCGACAAGGCCACCAAGCTGGAGACCCTGTATGACCGCATCCACGAGATCCGCATGCGTTTCGAAGTACTGAAGCGCGATGCAGAAATCGATTACTGGAAAAAAGTCGCCGACGGCGGCAACGCGCAGCAACTGGAAGAAGAGCTGGCCGCCGCACTCCGGCAACTCGATGAAGAATTTGCCTTTGTCGCCGAATGCAACGAAGGCGGCGAGTATATGAGCGAGGAAAAGATCCAGCGGCTCAATGACATTGCCGCCCGCACCTGGACCCGCACGCTGGACGACAGCATCGGGATCTCCTGGGAAGAAGCACAGCGCAAAGGCAGATCAGGCAAAAAGGCGCCGCCACCGGTAGAGGAGCCCGTGCTCGCCGACAGGCCGGAACATATTATCGAGCGCGAACCTCACGAATACATGCCATCCGACAACCCGTGGGGCTTCAAGCTGGATGTCCCGGAACATAAATACAACCGGGGCGAACTCTACAACCTTTCGGTGGGCCGAGGCACGCTCAGCGCCGAAGAGCGCTACAAGATCAATGACCACATGACACAAACCATCATAATGCTGGAAAAGCTGCCCTACCCTAAGCACCTGCGCGACGTACCGAAAATTGCCGGCGGCCACCATGAGACCATGGACGGCAGGGGCTACCCGAGGCGCCTCACCCGCGACGACATGTCGCTGCCTGCGCGCATGATGGCGATCGCCGATATTTTCGAGGCCCTGACCGCCTCGGACAGGCCCTACAAGAAAGCCAAGACATTATCGGAGACAATCCGTATCATGAGCTTTATGAGAAACGACAACCACATCGATCCGGATCTGTTCAGGCTGTTCCTGACCAGCAGCGCCTACGAGCAGTATGCCCGGGAGTTCCTTGCACCCGAGCAGATCGATGAGATCGACATCGATGAGTATCTGTCCGAGTCATGAACGGCAAGACCGCATCGACGCGCCTTGTATCCCTGGACTGGATGCGTGGCTTCGTCATGGTGTTGATGACCATCGACCATGCATCGCTCGCCTTTAACGGCAGCCGCGTCAGCGCCGACTCTGCCGGCCTGTATGTGCTCGGGCTGTCGCATACCGCCGCTGAATTTCTGACACGCTGGACCACGCATCTGTGCGCCCCGACCTTTGTATTCCTGGCGGGCACGGCGTTGGCCATCAGCACCGAACGCCGCATTGCCAGGGGCGGCAGCGAGAAAGAGATCGACATCAACCTGATCAAGCGCGGCGCCATCATCGCGGCACTGGATCCGACGCTGATTTCATTGCTGAAAGGCCAACTGACCTTCCAGGTCCTGTTCGCGATCGGTACCAGCATGATGCTGATGGCCTTTTTCAGAAGAATCCCGCCGTTGTGGCTGCTGGTGCTGGCAATCGCCTGGTTCGCGGGCGGCGAAGCGCTGACACTGCTGTTCTGGACACCGGAGCAAGGCTGGCCCGACGCGCTGGTCGCCATGCTGTTCGTCACCCTGTACAGCGAGCAGTTGCAGATCAACTACCCTGTCGTTCCCTGGCTGTCGCTGATGATACTGGGCTGGGTATTCGGACAGTACCTGACGCGCTACCTGGCCGGTTCCGCCAGGCTTATCGCGCCCGGTCGCTTTCTTGTGTACGCGGGGCTCATCTCACTGCTCATATTCTTCGTGCTGCGCTGGATCAACGACTACGGCAACATGGAGCTGCTGCGCGAAAGCGAACACTGGATACACTGGCTGTACGTCAGCAAGTATCCACCGTCACTGACCTTTATCGCGCTCGAACTCGGGCTGCTCGCTCTTTGCCTGGCCGGCTTCATGCTGATAGAAAAGCACGTCACACCGATCACCAACGGCCCGTTACTCGTATTCGGCCAGACAGCGCTGTTTTTCTATATCATGCACCGCGTCATACTCGACGGTACGGCGGCGCTGTTTGATCTGCAGGGTTTCGGCGGGCTGGCCGAGGCCTATATTATCTCGGCCGCGGTCCTTGTCGTGCTGTATCCGACGTGCATCTGGTACCGCAATTACAAGCAGGCACACCCGCAAAGCTGGGTGCGTTACATATAGGAACCGGATGCCGGACGTTGGAGGCCTGCCTACATACGATGGATTCCGCCCGGCGCCTGGAACGTTTCCTTTCGATTCACGAGCAGATTTCGCAGCTCTGTCCCGATATACAGGTTGAAATGAGTTACAGCATGCCAACCTGCAGACCGGGTGACGGCCGGGTGGCGCGTGCCAGTCAGAAGAGCTGCATATCACTGTATAACTGCGGCCAATCACATCTCGAAAAATACAGGCTGAAACAACCGGAACAGAAAACCGGAAAAGGCTGCATCACTCAGGGCACGTGACATAATTCATCACGATGACCTGGAATGCGTTATAAAACATGCAATCGAACAGGCCAAAGCCTGACTTCAGGCTTTTTGCCGTATAAAGAACAACCGGATGAACGGGTATGATCAAACATGAATTTCTGGCGGACAAAGGCGTGCCGGCGGTGCTGCCGTCGATAGCCGATCGGTTCGTCAAGGCGGAAGTCAGGCACTTTGAGCAGAATGATCTCGACGACGCGCCTGAATGGATCAGGCAGGGCTGACTGAATTGTCCGGTTTTACTGACGCACAAAGCCCATGATAGAAGTCGTGGTCGCAGCCCTGACTCTGGGTGTTACTGCCGGATTGAAACCCGGCCCGCTGGGCATCTACGTGATTCACCAGACGCTGCTGCACGGGCCGCGTTCCGGGCTGCTTGCAAGCTTCGCACCGTTCGTATCCGACGGCCCCATCATACTCGGCAGTTTCCTGCTGATTAACTCGTTCAAACAGTTCGAACTTTTTATAACCCTGATCACGATCGCCGGCGCGCTTTATATTGCCTGGATCGCAATACGCCTGATTGCAACCAATCCCGTGGCACATCAGGCCTCGGCGGCGCCATCGAGTTTTCTGACCGCGGTCAAGATCAACCTGCTGAACCCGGCACCCTATATCTTCTGGAGCACCGTCGGAGGAACGTACCTGCTGCAGAACGATCTGCTGTCTGCATCCGTGTTTGCGGTACTGTTTCTCGGCACGCTGTCGACAACCAAGTTCCTGATGGCGCTGAGCATAAAGAAACTCGGCGACAAATTCAGCGACAAGCTGATCGGCCACTTGCTTAAACTGCTCGCTGTTTTGTTGATGTTCTTTGCAGCGAACCTGCTGTTCGACGCTTTTTCGGAACGCTGAACAAATTTCACTTATTCCTCTACTGCCCTGCTTTGGCCTGCCCGTTCGATGTTAGAATCCCGGTTCAAACTGATCGACCGGGAAACGCCAATGCCAAAGGCCATAAAGTTTGTAAGTGTTATTCTCGTGATTCTGCTGGGTTCCTGCGCGAGCGTACCGACCTCGGACATAAACGTTGAAGCCGAGTCCGATCCCAGGGCCAACTTCTCGGGTTTCAAGACTTATGCCTGGTTTGCCGCAGCACAGATCGTGTTCGATCCCGAGGGGCAGTGGGAACCAAGAGACGTAGATATCGACGCCGAAGTGCAATCCATCATCGACAGCGAACTGCGCAAGCGCGGCATCTCGGAAGTCAGCAACAGTCCCGACATGCTGGTTGCCTATGCTGCCGGCGTCGACATGACCAGCCTTGGACTCAAGCAGGATCCAACAACAAAAAAAGAGCTGCTGACCAACATACCGAAAGCCGCACTCGTGATCGCCCTGGTCGACGCCGATACAGGCTATGTGATATGGATCGCGGAAGCGACCGGCGAGGTTCAGCAAAAGGCAGATGCAGCCACGGTACGCACCCGCATCGAGTACGCGATCGGCGAAATGTTCCGCCTGCTGCCAAAAAGCTGACCCCAAAAACCGGGCAATGGCCGATGACGCCGTGCAGGCGTATGTTTTAATATTTCAGAACCGGGCTCGTTTGAGCAGCTGATCGAGGTGTACCCATGAAAACCGCATACCGTGCCGCATTGACAGGCACTTTTTTGTCACTGTTTCTCACAGCCTGCACCGAAGAAGCGCCACTGCCGCCGCCGGAATCCCGGCCAGTGAAGACCATGGTGATCGGTGGCGATATTGTCGGTGATTTCCGCCAGTTTCCCGGCGTAGTCGATGCGATCCAGCGCGCTGACCTGTCCTTCCGGGTACAGGGCAAGATCACAGAAATCCTGGTCAAGGAAGGCGACATGGTCGAGAAAGGCCAGCTACTTGCCAAACTGGACCCGGCCGATTACCAGATCGTACTGAACGACCGCAAGGCCAGCTTCAAGACCGCCGAGGCCAATTTTGAGCGCGCCAAGTCGCTGCTGGAAAAAGATGCCATATCAAAGGTCGACCATGACAGGATACGCGCCGAGTTCTTTACCGCCAAAGCCAATCTCGAGGCGGCCGAGCAGGACATGAAATACACCTCGCTGAAAGCGACATTCCCCGGCTACATTGCCCGTCGCCACGTGGAAAATTTCGAGGAGGTCCGGCGCAAGCAGACCGTGTTCACACTGCAGGACATCTCCGAGCTCGAGATCAAGGTCGATGTGCCCGAGACGATCATGATCCAGCTGCGCAGGGCGATCGAACCCGGCAAGGTCAGCAAGCCGGAACGCGAGATGTACGCGGTGTTCAGCCAGATAAAGGATGTGAAATTTCCGCTGACTACCAGGGAAATCTCCACCACTGCCGATCCCAACACCCGCACCTTCCAGGCCACGCTGAAAATGGACCACCCGGAAGGGTACAACGTATTGCCGGGCATGACCGCCACTGTGTTCGCGGAAGTCCTGCCCACCGAGCGGGGCGATGCCCTGTCGGTCGTGTTGCCAGTATCGGCCGTGGTCGCGGATACCGGCAAAGATCCGGTCGTCTGGGTCCTCGACGAAGGCACCATGACCGTCAGCGCCAAACCTGTCCAGGTGGGTGAGATGGCAACCGACAGCATCACCGTGTTCGGTATAGAGTCCGGCCAGCGCATCGTCACCGCCGGTGCCGCCTTCATGCGCGAAGGCATGAAGGTCACGCTGCTGCAGACCGGTGAGCAGCCGGCCGATCAGCCATAATCACAGCTGCAGGGAGCCAACATGAATATCGGTGAATATTCCGTCACCAACAAGGTCACGACCTGGCTGCTGGTCATACTGGCCTTCGCCGGCGGCCTGACCGCGCTGCAGGACATCAGCCGCCTGGAAGACCCCGAATTCACCATCAAGGACGCCAAGATTTACACCGTCTATCCCGGCGCCACTCCCAAGGAAGTCGAACGCGAAGTCACCTACCACATCGAAAATGCGATCCAGGAGCTGTCACAGCTGTGGCGTGTCGAATCGATCTCCCAGGCCGGTTTTTCCGAAGTCACGGTCAAGATCAAGAAGAAATTCAAGAAGCACGAGTTTCCCCAGATATGGGACGAGGTCAGGCGCAAGGTCAACGACGTACAGAACAAGCTGCCGCCCGGCGCCAAAACATCGATCGTCAACGACGACTTCGGCGACGTCTACGGCCTGTTCTATGCGCTGACCGGTGAAGGCTATACCTACCGCGAACTCAAGGATTTTGCCGACCTGCTGAAAGAACAGCTGCTGCTGGTACCCGGCATACGCAAGATCGTGGTCGACGGTGACCAGCAGGAAGTCGTCTACCTGGAAATGAACCGGTCGACCATGGCCAAGCTCGGCATCACGGGCGTCGAGCTGAAGAATATCCTGCAGTCGCAAAACCTGGTGTCCGACTCCGGCAATGTCCGCGTCGGCGATGAATACATCCGCTTCAACCCGACCGGCTATTTCACTTCCGCCCAGCAGATCGGCGAGCTGCTGATCAGCGGCAAGCAGGGCAGCCTGACCAGGCTGAAAGATGTCGCCACGGTGCGGCGCAGCTACGAAGAAATCCCGAACAAGTTTATCCACTACAACGGCAAACCTGCGCTCACGATCGGCATTTCCTTCCTGCCCGGCGAGAACGTGGTCGCGGTCGGTGAGCGCATCGACAAGCGCCTGCACCAGCTGCTTTCGTCCACCCCGGCCGGCATGGAGCTCAGCGCCATCTATGACCAGCCCAAGATCGTGGACGAATCGGTGTCCGGCTTCGTCAAGAACGTAATCGCGGCACTGGTCATCGTGATCGTGGTGCTGCTGTTCTTCATGGGCCCGACCACGGGCCTGATCATCGGCGCCGTGCTGTTGATCACCGTGCTGGCCACGATCTGGTTCATGAACGCCTTCGGCATCGACATGCAGCGCATCTCGCTGGGCGCCCTGATCATTGCGCTCGGCATGCTGGTCGACAACGCGATCGTGGTGGCCGAGGGCATGCTGGTGAAAATCAAGGGCGGCGAGAACCCGCTTACTGCCGCGCGGGACACGGTCGGTTCGACCATGTGGCCGCTGCTCGGCGGCACCATCGTCGGCATCCTGGCCTTTGCGGCCATCGGGCTGTCCGAAGACTCCACCGGTGAATTCGCGAATTCGCTGTTCTGGGTGATCCTGATCTCGCTGCTGCTGTCCTGGTTTACCGCGGTCACGATGACACCGATGTTCTGCGCACTGTTCATCAAGCCCGACAAGGCCGGGGAAGCTCAGGCCGACCCCTACGGCGGCCTGCTTTTCCGCAAATACCGCGGTTTTCTGCACCTGTCGATCAAGTTCCGCTGGATGACCATGGCGGTCGTTATCGCGATGTTCGTAGCCTCGATCGTCGGCTTCGGCTACGTCAAGCACAGCTTCTTTCCGGATTCGAACACGCCGATGTTCTTCTTCGACATGTGGAACGTCGAGGGCACCGATATTCGCAGGACCCGGGACGATGTTGTCAAAATCGAGGAATTCCTGCACACGCTCGACGGCGTCGAAAGCACAACAGCTTTCATCGGCGGCGCGGCTTCACGCTTTACCCTTGTCTACAACCCGGAATCACCCAGCGGCAGCTACGGCCAGATCATCATCACCACCGAAACCCTTGAAGACATACCGCGCGTCGAGAAAGCGCTGCAGGATTACACCGCTGCGAACTTCCCGAATTCAGAGCCCAAGACCAAGCCGCTGCGTATCGGCCCCGGCAGGGACGCCAAGATCGAGGCGCGCATCAGCGGGCCGGATCCCGTGGTGCTGCGCGAGCTATCGGAGAAGATACAGGCCATCATGCACGCCGACACCATGGCGAAGGATGTGCGTGACGACTGGCGTCAGCCGGTGAAAGTCATCCGGCCCATATTCAATGAGCAGGCTGCCCGCCAGATCGGCATCACCCGTGACGACCTCAGCGCGGCGCTGATGACAGCATTTGACGGTCTTCAGGTCGGGCTCTATCGCGACGGTATTCGCCTGCTGCCGATCAAGCTGTGGCCGCCCGAAGCGGAACGCGACAACGTGTCCTCGATGCGCGATATCCCCGTTTCCAATCCATTGCTGGATTTCACCGTGCCGATCGGGCAGGTAGTGTCAAGCTGGGACAAGGTCTGGGAAGACGCAAAAATACGCAAGCGCGACCGCATCTATACGATTACACCTTCCTGCAACCCGCGCGCAGGCCTGGCGTCGCCGCTGCTGAACCGCCTGCGCCCCCAGATCGAAGCCGTTGAACTGCCGCAGGGCTACACCCTCGAATGGGGCGGTGAATGGGAAGACTCGCGCGATGCGAACGAGGCCATCGGCAAATCGCTGCCGATGGGTTTCCTGACCATGATCATCGTCGTGATCCTGCTGTTCGCGAAAGTGCGGCAACCGTTGATCATCTGGCTCACGGTGCCGCTCGCGATCATCGGCATAACGGTCGGCCTGCTGTCGATGAACGTCGCCTTCGGCTTCATGGGCCTGCTCGGCGCGCTTAGCCTGACCGGCCTGCTGATCAAGAACGCGATCGTGCTGATCGAGGAAATCGACATCCAGAGCAAATCCGGCAAGGAGCCCTACCAGGCCATCCTCGATTCCGCGGTTTCACGTATGCGCCCGGTATTGATGGCCGCCAGCACCACAATTCTCGGCATGGTGCCGCTGCTGACCGACGTGTTCTTCAAGGACATGGCCGTGGTCATCATGTTCGGCCTGGGCTTTGCGTCCGTCCTGACCCTGGTCGTGGTGCCCGTGCTGTACGCGATCTTCTTCAAGGTCAAGACCAACGCACAGGTGGTTTAAGGCGGCGCCTGTTTGGTTCTTGCCCTGTAGGAGCGGCTTTAGCCGCGAATGACGCAAAAGACGCGAATGCGATGGGTGCTCGCAGATAACACCGGCTTAGTGCTTCCTTAAATGCCTAGCCTGTTCGCGCCCCTTGACGTCTTTCGCGGCTAAAGCCGCTCCT
>Ga0180438_10007528_pt1 | contig 14162 bp, 25 predicted proteins | sample SS_ome_12_FD_132455 | JGI IMG/M metagenome (GOLD analysis project Ga0180438, IMG submission 132455) | Hypersaline lake sediment archaeal communities from the Salton Sea, California, USA - SS_3_D_2 metaG | ecosystem: Environmental > Aquatic > Non-marine Saline and Alkaline > Hypersaline >... | reverse complement strand
TGCCTTAGTCCTGTGTATTTCCTTGACAGTATTAAAGTCTCCACCAGAGTAGTCTAATCTGAGATTATCGTAAAACGGTGCAGGCCAATCTTCTATCTCATCTCGTATAGTAATTATATAGCCCATTAAAGATTTGGTTTGTTGCTTTACTCTGACTCTTACTAAGTCGTAATCATGTTCCTTACAGAACTTCTTTATATCTGGTATAGGTTCTCCTTTCCATTCAAATACAGTAAGCATATCTATATCTCCTTCAAATCTTTCCAATTCTTCCCTTCCTTGAAATCACAAGGGATAGTAAGTGTTCTGTGTCCTATGTGAATAGGTCTCTCCATAGCTTTCTTGACTTCCTCCATAGCTTTGTCGAGATGCTCTGGAACATATTGCCCCACAACTTCATCATGGACATTAAGAAGGGGTTCAAAGAACTCAGCATTTTCGTGCAGATCCTCAATAGCATCTTCGACGAGCTCTCCGACAACACTCTGAGGACGGAATGAAAGGGCACTTCGGAAGAGTGCATCGCTCAAGCGACCACGAAAGACTCTCTTGCGAGAATAAGGAGCAGGAGAAATTAGCGTTCTCGTTGCCCGAATCTCCTCTTTTATACCGTTCTGCCAAGCAGTTAGCATAGGATTATTCACCTTATACTGATGAAGCAAGCGTTTGCAAACTGCAGCTTCGAGATACACTTCCTCCCTGATGAGAATAGTCTGAAGCATCATAAAGCCCATTCCATAGGAAGCTGCATACACTACACTTTTAGCTAGATTCCTGTAGAATGACAGAGGATGCTCCTGGCCTGTGAATGAGTCTCTCCACTTAGCCCCTTCAATATACTTTACACTCTCTGGGATTTGAAAGATCATCTTGGCGTTGAGCCAGTGAACATCTTCCCCACTCTCAAACGCTTCAATCAACCTAACATCGTTAGAGTCCCAAGCAACCACCCTAGCTTCAGCCTGAGATAGATCACTCGCCAGCATTCTCTTCCCTTCATCTGGGATGAATAGTCCCCTGACAAGCTTTCCCTCTTCAGTTCTCTTAGGAATATTCTGCAGATTCCCTCCTCCACCAAATACACTCTCTGAGGAACTAAGGCGATAGGAGGAGATAAAACTGTAGGAAGTTCTGACTCTGCCATCCATCTCCACTTGCATATCAGAATAAGTTTGCACCAGCTTCCCAAACTTCCTATGATCTACAATAGCCTTGAGAACTTTGTTCTCAGGATGCTTTTTCCTCAACCTGTTGAGGGCATCCTTGTCAGTTGTAGGCTTCTTAGTCTTTCTATGATACTGCATAGGCATTCCCAGATATCCATAAACGAGGCGAATCATCTGGGGAGAAGAATTGAGATTCCACTTTTGCCCCGTCTGCTTGAACATCACTTCCTCTGCTTCGTCAACCTTCTTCTGAAACTGGATGTGGAGCTTCTCCTTCCTCTCGAGATCTATCCTGACTCCTCGGATTTGCATCTCTAGGAGGGATGGGATAAAACTCATAGTCCTCCGATACCCTCTCCACGTTTCCAGTTCCCTGGCATCTCTCTCCACCTGAGGCCAGATTTCCCTCGTCACTGCACAGTCTCTGCAGTTGTAGACAAATTCAGCTTCGTCACTAATGCGTCTCCCATCCCACACTTTACCATCATCCTTATAGTAAGGTTCCCACGTATAGATAGAAGTGAGGGTTTCAAGTGCCTTCTTAAGGTAAGGGAATGAAGCATGGTAGCAAAGCATACTGTCCTCTACCGAGCCACTCTTACACCTCAGGCCATAATACCTACCAAGGATGCTTAGGTCAAACAAGCAATTGTGGAATATCTTCTTAGTATCTGAGAGGAAGAACTTAGAAATCTCAGTCAAGAGAGCTTCTTCCTCAACCTTAGTCCAGGCAAGTTTCCTCTTCACAACGAAGGGAATAGTGAAAGCATAGTCAGGCCTCCCGCTGAAGCCAAGACACCACAGCAAAGGCCCATCCTCACTCTGGAGAGTTTCAATATCTACAGCTACATGACTTGCCCACTTCAGTTCCCTCAATTCATAGAGAGCTTCCTCCACATCCTTGCAGATCCTGAATTCCCTTTCAGGTCTCCGATACCCCTTAGTCCTGGATTGCTCCATAACCCTCTCAAGATCCCTTAGAAATAGAGGGAGGGCATTTTGTTGCTGTTTCTTTTTCATTCCAAAGAGCCTATCCTCAGGCTCATTCATCAGCCTATTGACGTAGGAAGGATGGAACATAGGATAGACCTTGAATCCCTCTACGAGGGTACAAGGGAGAACACTCCCCCTCCACTTAGTAATCCTCTTCTTCCCAGTGAGAACGTTCATAGCAATTGCACCGAGTGCAATCACAATGTTCCCTTCTCCTCGAGAGTGCCTCTCCTGGAGGAACCCCTTAAGCTGGTCTATATGCTCCTGGCCTTCCCACGTAGGCTCGGTGTTAGTTTTGTTCTTAAAGTAATAGTTGATACGATTTCCAGGAGGCCTCTGCATAAAGACATTTCCGATAAGCACTTCATTACGACTAATTCCTACAGTCCGGAAGCACCTATTCAGAAGCTGTCCTGCACTTCCTATGAAGGGCTTCAGCCCTGAATCCTCATCAGCTCCTGGCGCCTCCCCTATAAAGATCATCTTAGCATCAAGAGGCCCTTCAAAGGGAACAATGTTACTCTTAAGCCTTTCCACCATCCTCCTCCTTTTCAGGGAAACCAGAGAATGTCATTTCAACTGTTAATTCATGTTCTCCAGTTTTACGAATTCTGACATCACTTTCCCCAAGCTCTCTGAGTATCCTACCCAAAAATGTAGTTTTACCAGAACAACTCGGACCCTCTGCTACTATTTTAAATGTCCTTTTCATCTTCTTCCTCCTTTTCATTCTCTCCAAAGTAGCAAGGACAATCTGGATCTCCACCCTTCTTCTCCAACCTGTCCTCCTGATAATTATAATAAAGCTTTGCTCCGCAGTTTGAACAAGTTCCTACCCACTCTTTTCTTACCGCTTCTGTTGTTAGCATCTTTCTCTCTCCTTTCCCTCATCAAATCTATCAGTTCATCCAAAGACTTATTAAGAAGCACAGCCTCTTCCTGCACCCTGGCCATATCCCTCATATAGTCATCCATCACCTTCTTTATAGCAACAGTATTGCTTATCCCTAGGATTAGAGAGGTAACAATACTTAGCCCCACAATGAAACTGAAAACTAATTCCCTCATTTTCTACCCTCCCTTCTGCATTGATTCATTTATTGAATCAATCTAGTAATGATAAGTAAACTGCCTTAGTGAGTTCGACATCAGCACGAGCGTCATGCAACTGCTCTTTGTTGAAGAGAATCTCGAGGCGATTGCCACACTCCTCCAGCTTAAGCCACTTCCTGGTCTTGAAATGAATTCCTGCGAGGTGCATTGTATCCTCAAGTCTTGCAATGGGAGGTTGCTTGAATGTGCCGTTGTAGAATCGCTCCATCCAGTTGTGGAGGAAGGGGAAGTCAAAGGCAATTAGGTTGTGACCTACAAGGGTGCAGGGCTGGTAATTCCAGACTAAGTCCATGTATTTCTTAGCCCCTGCTGTATTACTATAACCTTTGAGCTGAAGTTCTTTGTTTGTAATTCCAGTTATTTTTACAACTTTCTCTGAGAGTTTTGCATTAGGAAGAATGAAGAAGCTTCCCTTTCCTACTTCTTTATGTCCTCCATTTAAGGCGATCCACGCGAGTTGAATTGGTGTATCCTTCAGCGAGTCCACTCCAGTTGTCTCTATGTCTATGATTAGTGTGTACATTCTTCGTTGTCTCCTTTCTTCTTGATCTGATCATCAAGACTTACGTAAGTGACTCGAATTCCGTTCCTTAGAGCGATTACTATTTCTCTAAGAAGGCCCTTAGATTTGTTCCATCCGTCCAGTCTAAGAACCCACATTTCCTTTGCGCAGGAGAGGATATCTTTATCTAATTCTTCCCACCACTTATAGTCTCTAGGCAAGTTATGCCTGACAGCTATAGGATGCCAGTGTGCTATGGGAGAATAAACGAAGTGTCCTTTGATGGCGCAACGAGCACAGAACTCAGTTACCATTTCATACCTCTCTTGCATCACCATTTCCAGCGTATGTGTGTAAGGGCTTCCTATGTAGATCATTTAGAATCAACTCCTTTCTAGATCTAAGTTTTTGCTTAACGTGCTTTCTGCATTTAGTGCAATAGTAAGTTCCCACCGAAGGTCCTATGGGGACCCACCACGAGTTACAGTTGTGACAACTTCGAAGAGGAATCATTTCCCTTTCTCCTTTCTCTTCAGATAGAAACAATCGTTCTCTGTGTCTCCAATGAAGTTATAGTTTTTACTAAGAAACCTAGCTAATTCCTTTTTAAATTCCTGGGGAGGTTTCTTACCATCAAGCCTAGAGATGATCAAAGCTATCTCAGGCTCGAATGCTTTAATTAGTCCTGACTTTAGGGGGCTCATGTTCCTTCTCCTTCAATCTTGTTAGGTGTTGAAGCATAGCATCCTGTTCTTCAGGATGATTTTGCCAATAGAACTTCCATTCTGCTGTTCCTGGTTCCAGAACCTCAAATCCCCTTGAGGTCTTTTCCTCCATCTTTTCAGTGAACTCTTGGGGAGGCTCAGCCTCCGGATCAGGTTCTTTTCGAGAGGTAATAGAACCGAAGCCCTCGACCACATTTACTATCGAGAGCCTCCTAAAATCACCTTCCTTCTCAAACATAGTCCAGTCTAGTTTCAACGAAGGTTCAAGGGCCTCTGCTGCAACACCCATCATCCCCGAGCCACACATAGGATCAAGCACCTTGTCACCAGGACTGCAGCTCCTCTGCAACAATTCTAAGTAGATCATAGGATGTTTAGCTGAGGGATGGTTCTTTTTCATAGAGGGTGTTGGTGCAGGTGTGAGGATCACATCAGAGGCTCCTTTCCTCACAAGGGCTTTGGAACCTTTGCGAGCGAATGCGATAGGCTCATATGACCTCCCTGGCCACACATCAGGGTTTCTTGTAACGTGATTCCCTTGCTTGTGCCAAATGATAGGAATATTATTAGTCGTAAACCCACACTTCTCGAGTATCTTATATACAGAAGTATGGTTGACGATCCCAAAGAATAAATATAAATGGGAGTCGGATGCCATCTTCTGATAAATAGCAGAGAGCCAAGTTTCCAACTCACTTTCAAAGTCTCCCGATTCCAGCTTGTCGTCTTGGAAATCATCTGTCCCACCTCCTTTCTTCCTCACAGTATCAAGTCCAACACGCCAAGGAGGATCAAAGCAGACAACATCGAAATACTCATCCTGGTAATTGGGCAACAAGCTTTCCATCTTTCCCTGAAGTATCTTCTTCCCAAAGTAAACCATCTGATTCTCTTCAGAAGCCCCACCTTCATCTCCCTCTCCCTCACTTTCTTCAGACTCCTTAGCACTAGCCTTCTCAAATTTATCAAATCTATCTACCTTCTCCTCAAGCCTTTTAATTATCTTCTTAGCTTCACTCTTACTTTTAGCATTCCTAACTTCCTCTGAATGCTCGGCAAATATTGCCAGTTTCAAATCCTCTGTCACTTTCCCTACTGACTCCTGAACCTCTTCAGCAGTATCTTTAATCCCATGTCCTCCCCTCACTCCCACTTTAGCTGTTCCAAACTTCTCCTGCTCAAGCTCATGCAGTTGCCTGAGGGCTTCAACCTCTTCGAGCCAAGTGAGGTTTTCCCTGCAAAGGTTCTCCTCAAGCTCTATTTTCTTAATCTCATACTCAGCATCAGGATCAATCTCATCTATGATAAATTGCAGAGGCTGACCAATCAACTCACAAGCTCTCCATCTCCTTTCCCCTGCGATCAGAACAATCTTCTCACCGTCTCGGCGACAGACTGCTGGTTGCTTTTGCCCTATCTTTTGAAAGGACATAGCCAGATTCCTGATCTTCTTCATATCAAATTTCTTCCTGATTCGATCACTCGGAATATGTATCTCCTCCACAGGAAGTTCATAAACTTCTCTAGTTTTTTCCATTCTCTCCTTTCCCCCCTTGGGCTTGGGCCTTTTCAAGTTTCTCAAGCTTCCTCAGTTTCTCTTCAATCTCACCTAAAGTCATTCCTGTCTTAGCTTCAAGATGTTTAGCTTTCATAGTCTTAGTAACAGTCTTTCTCGAAGCCTTTCTCTTCTTCTCACCCCAGGCTCTCGCTCCACTTTCCAGCCCTCTGACTACCCTCGAATGAATCTCCTTCACTTTCTCCTTCAAAACCTCTCGAGGCATTTCAGAAGGCGAGGGGCCTATTACCCTCTCAAGTCTTTCCATCCGACTAATCCTCCCATCTCCCTTCCCATCCTGCATCATCCTTAGCTTCTTGATAAAGACTCTCTACAAAGCAATCCTTATTCTTTGCTCCTTCAATAGCCAGTTGCATAAAGCGAGTAAAAAGGATTCTTGCCCATCCTGTCTCAGGAAAGGTTGTCTTGAATTCTTCATAAAGAGGCCTCGGAACACGAAAGTGAATACTTCTCATATCATTTTCATCTCTAGACATATCCCAAAATCTCCCTTATAGCTCTTGCCAGTTTCAGGGAACACCGGAAGCACATTGTAATGGATACAGTGGATGACACTATTGTAATCTTCTCATCATTCTTTTCAAATGGAAGACCACAGCCTTTACACCTACCTGGCTTTCCCGTATCAACCTCATCTATCTTGTATCTCACCACAAGTGCTCCAATGTCCCTGAAGTCTCTCACCTTCTACTTCCCCTTAGCCTCTAGGCCTCTGCATTCGCAACAGCACCTTCGGCCTTAAAGCCTGCGAAAATATCAACACTGTTCTGAATGTTCTGACCACTCATATCCAGTCCCTGATTGACATAAACATAGCCTCTCAGTCCCTCTTGAATCAGAACATCAGTCCCTTCCACACTTCCGCCAAAGGACTCAGCAAACTGGCTAATATCAGTCATCTTCTTATCCAGCCAGCTCTGTCCTGAAGTCGTATAGGCCCTCTCATCACCTTCGCGAGGCCAAGGAAAGTACAACGTGAACCTTCTTCCTGTTGCCAGATCCTCCAAAAGTTTAACCGGAACAACCAGATTGTGTCCAGCCTTTTCACTCTGAGGATCATCCTGCATTGCTTTATTAGGCTTAATCTCAGGCTTTCCGCAAATCTCCCCAAGATACCAATCTTCCTCAAGCAACACAGGCTCTTCAATATCTTCCACTGGTTTTGGAAATGTAAATGTAGGCATTTCAAATTCTCCTTTCCCCTTCCCCCCCTCGGGGGGAAGAGAATGCTAAAGTGTTATCGCCAGCATTAATTCAATAAATGAATCAATCCTCGATGGGCCTATGCTTCTGTCTTAAGGGTTAAGTATAAGGTCTTTTCCTTAGAGGCATCATGCCACTTCTCAACGTAAATGGAAGAGATAGGACACTTCCTGCTCTCTCTTTCAAAGACGACCTTGTTCTTTGTTTCTCTCTCTTGCCGAAACGTGAACATCTCATCTTCCACCCGAGTCACCTCCTTTCTCCGAAATTTCTTCCACATCTTGGCGGAAAGCGAACTTGTCATTCCCCCAGTCATGAAACTTTACTCTCATTAGTTTTATGGATTTAATATTCTTCAGGGAGGCTTGTTCATAGTCAGTGCCATCATACACTGGAGGGACATGAACCCCTTCTTGCTTAAATGTATAACCTACATACCATCCTTCCCTCGATTTCTCTAAAGGAGCTCTCTGCCAGACTCTGCGATTTCCATCAAGAGTTGTGACGTAACTCCACTCTGCGAGAGCCTTCACCCGAACTCTCTGTCCCATTTCCAGTCCATCCATCTCCTTCACCTTCCTTTCTCTCCCTTTTCCTTCCTAGGGAGCTTCTAAGATTTCCTTCCTTCCTAAGGGAAGAGCATGATCCTCCCCAAAGTGCTTAACTGCATTCCAGACATACCAAGCTCGAATGAGGGTCATTCCATCCTCGATACAAAAGCGAAAAAGCTCCTGATCCACAAAGGGTCTCCATCTTAGATCAAGAAGCTTCAGTTGCATTAGCTGGTAGAGAGCATCATGCACAAGACTTCCTCGCATAAAGGTCTTTGTGTCTACGGTAGGGCCACTGGGACCATCCCAGGCATACCCTTTTTCCACTAAGAGTAATCCGCTAGCCCATAAAGTTATATAGTCTGACATTATCACGCTCTTGTCTGAGGGTTCCCTAATAATAGTAGTCTTGACTTCATACTCTTCAGCTAATTGATACTTATAACCTTCTTTATAAAATATCTTCTCCATCCTTAGTCTCCTAAAGGGTGCCGCTGTTGGCATTTCTACATTGGTTCATTTATTGAATCAATCCTCCCTTTTGTTCATCCCATCTGCTAAGGTGACAAAAATAGATTCAAAAAGACTGTCCATTTTCTTAGCAGGTATTGTCACTTCTGGAATGCCTTTATGATTTCTCCCACCTATATCAATACAAAAGTCTCTTTTGAATGGGTAGTGTTTCAATAAAGTCGAGAGCTCATATTCCGCAGGCCAGCCAAACTTGATGCTGACAGTGACATCTTTAGGATATTCGTTCCCTTCTTTGTCAAAGGCTTTAGTTTTAAGTCTCATCCTCCAAACCTCCTCCCCAGAAGCATCTGGAACCCTACCTTCTCCTTCGAGAAGTCAATCTCAATAGGATCTTTCCAGTACTTCCCTAGCTGGTTGAGTGTAGATTTGAGAAAATCCCACTTCCCAGTTCCTGCAGTTGTCCAGTAGTACCTAAGGGTTCCATCCTTATCCTTCTCACGGTGACACAAATAGCACTCATTGAACCACCCAGGCACCTCTGTGCGTTGCTTTCCCGTAGTCTTAGGAAGATACTTAAGGCCTCCCATCTCTTCATCCTCGAGGATTTCGAGGTGTGTAGTGAGGATATAGTGGCAAGGTAGACTCTTCATAGAGAGAATGTGATCAGCAATTGCTTTCATCTGGGGAATGTAGTGTTGCTTGGCTGGACTCCCCCCTAGGCCTCTCTTTGGATCTGTCAAGAGGGCCCAGTTCATCGCATACCTGTTCATCTGGGTCAAACCATCCTCAATCACTCCATCATAGGAGAGTGTCCCACTCCTAACAGCGCTCCACAACTCCCTCTTAACATCCCGAGCTTTCATCCAAGCCTTTGGAGAGGTGGGTTCAGGATCATAGCAATTGATAATATCTACATTAGGATTCCCTGCGAGAGTTTCACTTCTACCATCGTAGTCAATCAGCAAAAGCTTTCCTGGCAAGGTGGAAGCACTCTGGGTCTTTCCACTCCCACTTGGCCCTGCCAAGGACGCCTTCAGTAGATAATTCTCCATCCCTAAGCTGGAGGCCGGAACAGCCTCCCCTAGAATCTTAGACTTCCCCTCTTTAACAGATGTGTTTGGTGTACTTTGTAAGGGCATTTTCATCTCCTTTCTTCAAAAGTGAACAAATAACCTCTGCCTCTTTGAGGCTTGAAGCATAGTAGCATTTGTGTGTCTGGCTGTCCCACAGTAGAATATGCTCTCCTATGTGACCATCATGAGCATAATAAAATGTTTCTAGTGCAACAGACACAGCACTCTTTCCATTATTCAGTTGCTGGAGCTTAGTTCTAAGCACTCTCAGATCCAGCAAATCAGCTCCTCCATTAATATACTTATCCATCTTTCTCACCTTCTCCTTCCCCTTGTCTCTTCCAAGGTGTCCACTCTTCTCTCCAAGTGAACTCTTCACTGAAATTGTACTTATCCTCCAATTCCCAAGGCTCCATCTCCTGCAGACACAAGTTCCTATAGATACAGGGACTTATCCCAGGACCACCTGCACACTGATAGGGATTTCTCTCTCCCCATTTAGGCCACTCCCACTTGTCCCACTCCCCCCTGATGGTGTCTGCAATCCCTACAGTTTGTTGAATAAACTCAGTAATCCTCCAGTCACTCCTTGTCTCCAGTTGCCGATGGAATCTCAAGAGAGGATCTTTGCGAGGTCTCTTTGAAGTAATATTCATCAAGGCTCCAAAGACATTCTCTACCATTTGTCTCACAGCCCAAATATATCCCGTAACCTGCGAAGAGTGTTTCCACGAAGCCAGATAGGTTGGAGTGATATAAGCTCCTGTGGATTTATCTTCCCTTAGGAGAGTTCCATAGGGAGGCCACTCGATATAATCATCAAGGCTCCCTCCATAGAACAGAGACGTGTGAGGGATAGGAAACTTAAATCCTACTTCATGCTGAATCGAGTGCCAAGGCTCCTTCTCCCCATAGGCATCTACATAGAGATCAAATGTAGCCTCAAGGTTCTCCCAAGTATCATTAGGCCTGTTATCAAAGATCTCTAGATCCTCATTATCCCAGATCTTCCTTGCTGCAAGCATAGCCTTCAACTTCCTCTCTTCAAGAGGCTTTCCCTCCAGAGAACTGTAAACACTAATTGCTGCACCAAAGGCTCTGCCCCAGACAAAATAGGATGGAGTCTTTTTCCTCCCTAAACGGCGCAAAAACCAATATTCTGCCCTCGGACAACTGAGATAACTCGTAATCAGAGTATTGTCAAACGTATCCGGAGGCCCTTTTTCCCTCAATTCCTTGTCAAGCATCTTCTGATTCTCCTTTCCCTCGACTCGGCGAGGCCTTCTACATTGATTCATTTATTGAATCAATACTCGTTATTATTTCTCCCCTTCCAGAGGGGATTAAAACTGCAAAAGAAGCAGGTAAAGGAAGGCCAGTGTCTCTCTGCAGCTTCCGTTAAGCACTTGTTATAGTACTGGCAAGCTTCAAACCTATGTTTGTCGTCCTTTCTCTGGATCGTTATCCGAGGCCAGATTCTTGGGTTCCTCTTCATCATTTTCATCCGTGTTGCTTTCGATAATTGCTATAGGAAATACATCCCAGTTGTTCTCCTCTGGAGTTGTGTGGAGAGCACTGCACAATCTGTGTTGAGCATGAGAATGTAAATCATCATAGAATAACTCAAAGCTTCTCATTTTCTAAACCTGTTCCTTTCCTTTCGCTTCAGCGAAAGCTCTAGTCTCCCATCACTCTTGCATACTCACTGATGATCTTTCCCAGGACAGTGAGGGAAACACTTTTAGATTTTATCAACTTCACTAGATCTCCTTCTAAGTCCTCTGATACCAAGAGGCTCTCCATGACTTCATCATAGTCCCTTTGGAGTCCCTTTGAAGAAAGAGTTGTGATGCTTGAGAGGGTAGGACTCTCCCTTGAGATGACTAGATCTCCAGAGAGTTCCTTCACTTTATACTTGTCCTTCGTTCCTGTGAGGTGGAGGAAATCTCGGAATGTCCATGCTGCCTGCCTTGCCAACCTCTCAGAATCGAGGTGAATTAGAAGGGAGCGACCAGAAGGGAGAGAATTGAGTTCCTCAAGTTGGGTTTCTACCCATTCAAACTTCTCCTTCTTATACTCTGTACTATAAGGCATCAGTCCATTTCCTCAAATGCTTTCTTCTGTGCCGGAGACAAGGCTTCGATCTTCTTTAGGAGTTGTTCTTTCTTAGAAAGCTTTTTCTTCTTCTCTTTGACAACTAACTTAATTGGAGTAATCTGTTTCTCCAAGGCAAGCTTATACTTAGAGAGAAGGAGAAACCTTCTCTCCACATTTGCCAGCTCCTTCCTGATGTATCTCATCTCTGCTGAGAGTCCCTTCATACAGTCATTGATCACAAAGATTTCCAGTTCTATGTCCTCTTTCTCCTTAGGGAGAAACTGAAAAGGATCACTTTTCTCTCTCTTCTCATACATCAACGCTCGTGTTTCCATCAAGCTCCGAGGTTCCATTAGGGCATTCCCCTTTCCACCCACCTGATAGGGCAGTTCCCATTGGGCTGCACACACAAGGAAGGTATTAAATGTTTACTGCAACGGATCTTCAGCAACCTCAAGTGCTCCTCTAAGACCCATCTCGAGGAGGCTGTAGAGATGGGCGAGGAGAGAAGCATCAACCCAACCAGGAGATATCCAACGATCCTAGCCATTTGAAATAGCCTTCCACGCTCTGCTGAATTGGAGTTCTTGATGCTCTGCAAGCCTCTTCGCCAATTCATAACTCGTTCCTTTAGTTGAAAGTCCTGCTTCTTTGCATTTATACACTAAGATGTATTTCTTGTTCTGCAGAAGCATCTTAACCGCAGGACTGCATTGTGCTCTTTTCATTTCATTTCCCTCCAATCATCTTCTGGTAAGTTATGGTTATCTCCTTGCAGGATCAAGACTACTGTAGTCCATAAAATCTTCTGGGTGGTTGTGAATCAATAGCCACCCATTGGATCTGATCCTTCCTGTGGAGTGGAGAATGTCCAAAAGGCTTTGATAAATCCCCAGGCTCAGGTGTCCACTCACCGCAGCATACAAATGCCCCGAAGGAAGGCCTGTTGGCCCTGCTTCGTAGATAGCTTCCTCAAGTGCCTTTGCGATGCCGACTGCAGCTTCTACCTTCTTTTCTGTGGTTGTTCCCATAGTCAATACTCCTTTCATTGGTTGGATTTTCAATCTATGTCCCTTATGATACCACATTTGATGGGAAATGTCACGTTTTGGAGTGTTATTTCTTTCGGAAGAAGGGATTATTTTTTCTCCACCCTTTAGGGTGCCACCCTTTAGGGTGGTGCGAGGATTGATTCATAAATTGAATCAATGCTGGTGGTGTGCCTTCGGCACCGAGGATGCGACCTTCCTGGGAGTGTGACCTTTCTTGGTAGGTTAGATGGGGAGGAAAAAAGAAAAAACCCCAGCCTGGGAAGGCTGAGGCTTTCTGCCTAAAATCGGCCTTGTGCTTCGAGCTCCTCAAGTTTTTCTAATTTTCTTCCAATGTCTGCGAGAGTAGGGTAGCCATGTTTCCTGTGGCTGGCCTCTATATAACAGCGATTGAAAAGCCAGGACTGTCTACAATGTCCGCAGACATTTTCTGTTGGTGCTTCTTGACATCTCTCATGCTCTTCAGGGAAAAATCTTCCACAGAGAGAGTATTCAGGATTGTAGGGATTTCTGACGTGATTCTTTAGCATAGTTCTCACCTATCCTTTCTCCCTTTTAGGGATTTAGTTTTTTGGAACAAAAAAACTTTGGCAATCTAATAAATCCTACGTGATTTGGTTAATATTTAGGGTTGTTTGACTATGGTTTTTTGGAACAAAAAACCTTGGTTTTAAATTTGGCCGGAGGCTTCGAGTTCTGCGAGGCGTTTCAATTTGGCTTCGATTTCCTCTTGGGAACCGTATTTCTTTTCCATCTGGTCAAGTTTAGCGGCCTTGGATTTGATCGAGGGGCCTGCGGACCTGGCTCCTACTTTGTAGGCATCCGCCAGAGCTTGCATTTTCTCATGACCTTCTGGGAAGAGTTCTCCGGTTTCACTGTCAAAGCCTTCCATTTGATAGTTTGGGCGAGTGGACATTTGCCTAACGCCCATTTCGATCAGGTCTGCCAGGTCGCAATCATAACGCTCTTGGCATTCACCGGACATCTCTTTGAGTTCATCAACAATTCCTGTTGTTGGCACGAGCCAGTATATTTCGTACTTTGCGTCTGGCTTTCGTCCAAAACCTATCGCTGTGTGCAAATACAATTTACCATCGTCAGGTTTATCGCCAGGAATGTGCTCAATTTCCCTCTTTTGTGTTTCTTCTGCCATAATAATACTCCTTTCAAAAATGTATTATCACGCAGGATTTATTAAATTGTCAAAGAACGGTGTTTCGGTGTTTCGTTTGTATTTGTATAGGTATTATTGCACAATGGGTGCCAAATGTCAATATTTGGAGAAAATTATTTTTTCTTCATGTAATATCAACACGTTAGCCATTGCATCGCAATGGTGGCATGATTGTTGCTAAGGGTGGGATGTTACAAAAATGGTACAATTTTTTGTACTGGATTGATTCACGAAATGAACCAATGCTGGGAAAATGTAATGATTTCGGGTGGTTAGATGGAGTACAATTTGTTGTACGGGTGGTTTACGTTTTTGTACTTGGTGTTACAGAATTGTAATTGGCGGAATTGCCTAATGATTTCAATGGCTTGCGAAGCAAGGGAGTAAAGGTTCGTGGTTCATGCGGTGGCGTGATTGATTGTTGATACCCCATTGCGGGGGGTTGGTTTTGTTTGTTTAGTTTGTT
>Ga0180438_10007527_pt1 | contig 14164 bp, 9 predicted proteins | sample SS_ome_12_FD_132455 | JGI IMG/M metagenome (GOLD analysis project Ga0180438, IMG submission 132455) | Hypersaline lake sediment archaeal communities from the Salton Sea, California, USA - SS_3_D_2 metaG | ecosystem: Environmental > Aquatic > Non-marine Saline and Alkaline > Hypersaline >... | reverse complement strand
TCTCTTAGAGTACTCAGATACTTTCTGTAGCATCCGAAGACAAGGGTGTTCCCTTGTCGAGGTGTTACAGGACGTAGATGATGTATTCTAAGTGAGCTCTAAACAAGGTTTGGATAGCAATTAGGGTCTTAGGATCTAGAAAACTTCTTGATAGAAATCCATTATAAGATCTACCATTTCTTCTTTGAATAATCCACGGTAAAAATTATGGAATCTCTCCAAGCTTGTAATACGAACTATTACGAACAAGTAAAGCAAGATCTTGAAACCCCAGGCCTTCTGCCTGCCACACACACGGTTCAGATCAAGGGCATGCCCTCTCCACTCTGGCCGTGGCAACGCGGTGGTCACCAATGGTTTGCCAACCTCATGTTTGATCCAAAGGGAAAGGGATCGAAAGATGAAGCTCTAAAAGCTCGCACAGCCATTAATCTAACCGGAACGACCCTGTACGAAAGGAAGACCATTCGGATTGAGACCGGTTCGAAAAGCTTGAATGTCGATGTCATTCTCATGACGCGACCCGGGGCAATTCCTAATCACCGTTGGACTCTCACGTGCTTTGGAATACGGGCACTTGCCGCAAAGCGCATTGCAGAAGGGTGTGAGGAGAATCCAGATGGCGGCCCACTCCAGAGGCTAATGAGCGAGTGCGGCACAAATATCGCGGCATACGACTATCCCGGGATGGGAGCAAACGAGACTGACTCAATCTCTTTAGAAAATTGTGTTAACGCTCATAACGGTATAGTTGCATTTGTACAGCAAGAAAAACAACCAGAACAGCTCGTATTATATGGACACTCTGTCGGAGCGTATATAATCAGCGAAGCGAAAAAGGTCTCTTTGCCAACCATTCCTTCAATTTCAGTGTTTGATAGAGCAGCAAGAAGAACAACGGACATCCTTTGGCTCGATGGGTTCATTCCCTACTTTTTTGGTACGACATTAGGGTGGGACATAGCAATTGATCCATCACAAGAGCGCACGATATTCATGACAAACGCCCAAACAGAACAAGATGCTCTTTTTGAGCCCGGAGACTCCCTCGTTCCCACAGATACAGCCATGAAGACAGAAGCGAACCTAGCGTGGTATGCTCTTACCTTTCTAAAGAAAGAGGTAATCGGACACAATGGATGGCATGATTGCACATGTCAACATTGGCGAGTGCTCTCAGAATGCCTTGAAAGAGCCTTTAAATAAGGACATGTTATGGATCTCCCGCCGCCTACAGAACAAGTCTACCACGTAGACGAGCACTATTACCAAAAAACACAAGAGGATCTCGCAAATCCAGACCTTCTACCTGTCTCATATACTGTTCGAACCAACAACACTCCGCTCTCACCGCCTTCTGGATGGTACGGTAATGCACATCTATGGTTTGCAGAGAAGATGTTCGACTCAAAAGGAGAGGGATCCAAACAAAATGCCCTAAGGGCGAGAGAGAGCATCAATCTCGAAGGAAATATACGATACGAACGAAGGACTCTTGACATTGATGGAGCAAAAGGCGATGTCCTTTTCATGACAAACCCTTCCTCTATCTCCAATGACCGGTGGACCGTCATCTCCTTTGGGATACGAGCCCTGTATGAAAACCGTGTTGCACAAGAAGCCGATAAAGGTCTAGGACCTCTTCAACAGATGATGGAGATGTGCAACACCAATCTCGTTGTCTATAATTACCCCGGAATGGGGGCTTCTGACGATACCCCTCTCTTTCGAGAATCGACTGTTAGAGCACATAACGGAGTGCTCGAGTTTCTCTACGATGAGAAACACCCAAAACAGGTAGTCGATTATGGCCATTCCTTTGGAGGGTTTGTCATTAGTGAAGGATGTGCCTCTCGCCCATCAGCAAAAAGTGTTTCCCGCATTACTGTTTTTGACAGAACCGACATACAGGCGAGCAATATATTGTGGAATGATGGCTACGCAGAGTGGTTTTTAGACAAAACCTTAAACTGGAATATGGGAATTGACCTTTCAAAAGAAGATAATCCCATTATAGCCATGATGAACGTTGAAACGGACAGAGCCGTTCGCCTTCGACCAGGAGATACTTTTACATACACAGACAAAGCGGTTACCCAAGGAACAAGTGTAGCCAACATTATGCTCAACACGGTTGAAAACCCATTCGTGATAGGCATCCCGGGACAACATAACGATACCTGCCCAGACTTTAGCGTGCTTGGAGAATGCATCGAAGAGATCTTTAGCTCATCGTAAGCTCTTAGGATACAACTTGAGCTTGAAACGAGTTTTCTAGAAATACAACATTCTTTTAAGGATAAAGGCACTCATGGAAACAACCGCTTCTGCCGTCGAACCAGTTGACCTTTACTATCAAAGAACGAAGGAAGACCTTGAACAGGCTGATCTCCTACCCCCTTCATTCACAGTTCGGAGCAACAATAGTGCCCCCCTTGTCACTTCGTTCCTACGGAATTGGTATGAGGGGAAACACCTGTGGTTCTCGAATAAGATCTTTGCGCCAGAGGGCTCAAAGCAGAGAGCTCTTGAAGCCAGAAAGCTCATTGATTTGACAGGAGATACACGCTACGAAAGAAGGACTGTTTGTATCGATGACTTGAGTGTCGATGTTCTTTTTATGACAAAGCCTTCTATTGTGAATAAGCGATGGACAGTGATTTCCCTTGGAATACGAGTACTTTATGAAGAGGTCGTTGCAAAAGACAGTGAGGAGGGGCCAAGCGCCGGCCCTCTGCAAAAGGCGATGGTCGCGGTCAACTCGAACTTTGCCTTGTATAACTATCCAGGAATGGGCGCCAATGATAAAAACCCACTTTCTCGAGAGGCAACCATCAAAGCCCATAACGCTCTTCTTGAATTTCTGTATGCAGAGAAGAAGCCCCGACAAGTAGTTGACTATGGCCAATCCTTCGGAGGCTTTGTAATCAGCGAAGGGAGAGAGCGCCGACCTTCAAGAGAAGGTGTTCGGACAATTACAGTCCTTGACAGAACAGATCTACAGGCATGTAACATACTGTGGAATGACGGTGTTATTACGTGGGCACTCAATAAATCTCTGGGGTGGAATATGTCCGTCGATCTTTCAAAGGAAGATGCCCCTGTTATAGGAATAATGAACATCGAAACGAACAGCCCCGTTCGTATCTACCCCGGAGACCGCTTTACATATACAGACAAAGCAGTCTCTCAAGCGACATCCATAGCCAATATTCTTCTCAATACTACAAAAGATCCGGTTGTAATCGGCATTCCTGGAGGCCATAATGATATCTGCCCAGATTTTAGCGTGCTTGGAGAATGTATTGAAGAAGTCTTTGCAAGGCTATAGCTCCCACGGAGCGGGGACAGGAAAGTACGCCTCGAAAAACCGGGTAAGTGTTTTCTCTGTCTCTCTCTCTGCTTTATCTGCCTCATCTTGAACACAAAAAAAGAGGGGCCTTCTCTCAAGCAATTGCTCCATATGTCTACTATTAGATGATCTGTTGTCCGTAAAAGGGAAGAAATAGCAGTCACACGTGCACGGCCTTGCCATATCGGTGTAGAGCCCAACATACTGAATCAGACAGCAGGCTATTCTATATGCGTCTGCAGAACGAAATCTAGAGGCGGAATTTTTCTGAAATAGTGTTGGGAATGTTTTTTCTGCATGCTTGACAACGCTTTTTCGCATAGTATATGGGGCGTGTCGTAAAAAATACTGAGTTTTGTCATCCCCATAGACCCGTTTTAAGGCCTGAGATGTATTCCAGGCGCTTCGAATATAGCCATCTTTCTCTTGAGCCCTCCGAAGCCCGCTTGGGACTTGTTCGAAGGCCTCAAAAAATTTCATCTTGCCATCTTTGGTGAAAAAATCCCCAGGAGATGCTTTTCGGCCAAGAAAAAAGTCATCATTACAATAAACATATCTTTCAGAGAGCCCAGGAATACGGTGGAGATTGGCTTCAATAGCTTCTGAATTAAAAACTGGCAAATACTCTTTTTTAAGAAAAATTTCCTTGTGAAAGACGAGCGTTACCTTTGGATGGTCTTTTAACCAAGAAGGCCTCTGATTATCGGTCACAATAAAGATATGTCTGACAAATGGGGCAAAGGAGTGAACGGACCGCAATGCATATTTAAGCTCATTGCGATTTCGAAATCGCCGAGCCCTCACCCCCCAAAAGAGAGCGTCTGGCTGCTGACGCTCATACAACTCCTTCTTTGCCGCCCACAGAGGGTCGGAACCGTCGACCCAGGTAAAGACAACATCTATCGGCTCAGTCCCAAACAGATGTCCACAGGAGATCAAAAAGAGTAATATTCTCATACTCTACGATTCCCACGGAGCCGGAAGAGGAAAGTATGTTTCAAAAAATTGAGTAAGAGCCTGTTCGGCATCTTCATGTATTTCTGTTATCTCTTCGTCTTGAACACAAAAAAACATAGGCTTTTTCTCGAGAATATTTTTCATGTGCGCTCTATCACATGCAATATTAGATTGGTAAGGAAAGAAGTAGTAGTCGGCATGGCACTGCTTTGCTAGATCAGAATAGAGTCCAACATATTGGATAAGGCAACACGTTATTCGATACGAATTTGCTGAACGAAATCTGTCAGCAGACACCTTTTCAAACACACGAGGAAACATTCTTTCCGATTTTTGCACGAGACTTTTTCGCATAACATATGGGATATGATACAAAAAGAAGTGCCGCTTATCATCTCCATAAACACTTTTCAGCGATCGAGAAGTATTCCATGCTCTTCGCATAACAGAATCGTTGCTCTGATCTTTTGTTAAAATACTGGGAATTTCCCTTTCAGTTTCAAAGATTTTTATCTTTCCATCTTCTGTAAAAAAATCGGCTGGAGAAACCCTTCTCCCAAGAAAAAAATCATCATTACAGTACACATATTTCTCGGAAAGACCGGCAATTCGGTGGACGTGAGATTCAATAGCCGATGAGTTAAAGCTTGGAAGATCTTTCTTTTCGAGAAAAATCTCTTTATGAGAGACGAGTCGCACTTTTGAGTGGTTTTTGAGCCAGCTTGGTTTTTGATCATCGGTTACGATGAAGATATACCTCACAAAGGGGGCAAAGTCATTAATCGATCTAAGAGCATACTTCAATTCATTGTGATTGCGAAATCTGCAAGGCGATATCCCTTCTTTAGTTGTGGGGGGCTCTTTCTCCATATAGAAATCTTTCTTTGCTGCCCATGCAGGATCAGAGCCGTCTACCCAAGTAAAGACAAAATCTATCGGCCCATCACTGAATAAACAGCCACAAAAAAGCAAAAGCAGTAGTACCGTTTGTCTCATTGCTGCTCCTCTATTGCTCCTATGACCTTTTTTTCAAGCTCTTCTGGAGTTTTAGGCAGATTCATAAGAATTCTGTTTGAGCAGCTTGTCTTGCCACTCTTTTTTTCCAGCGTAAGAGAATAATTTTCAATCTTAACTAATGTCAAGCCCTGTGCTGCTGCCCTGATCTTTACTCGAGTGCACGAAACCAACCAACAGGCAGGCTCTGGTAAGACTCCAAACCGATCTCGAAGCTCTTTTTCAATGGAGTCGACCTCTTCAACTGTTTTTGCTTCACCAAGACGCTGATAGAATTCGATACGAAGGGAAATATCATTGACATAGTGCTCAGGAAGCTTTGCACAAAATGGAGTTTCTACTTTTGTGTCGACCGTCCAGCTTGGGGTTTTACCCTGCAATGACTCAACGGTTCTTTTTAACAGCTTACAATAAAGATGAAACCCAATAGCTGCTACCTGCCCTGACTGTTCTGTTCCCAAAATATCACCAGCACCGCGAATTTCCAAATCGCGCATGGCAACCTTTAGTCCACCTCCATATCCTCCGGATTGAGCTATCGCCTCAATACGCTTTCTGGCAACCTCTGAAAGCATTCTGGCCGGAACAATAAAATAGGCATATGCTCGACGATTCCATCTTCCAACACGGCCCCGAAGTTGATAAAGATCGGCAATACCAAATCGATCGGCACGATCGACAATGATTGTGTTTGCATTGGGAATATCGATTCCATTTTCCACAATCGATGTGGCGACCAACACATCGACATCTCCCCTTTTAAAGGAGTGGAAGACAAGATCGAGCTCATCAGAGCCCATCTGTCCGTGGGCTACAGCAATGCGCGCTCGAGGCACCATTTTTCGAACAGTATCGGCAGCCTTAAAAATGGTTTCCACACGGTTGTGAATATAAAAGGCCTGTCCTCCTCGGTTGAGCTCTCGAAGCAGTGCTGTTTTGATAAGATTCGTATTTGGCTCTGCCACAACAGTCTTTGTCGGAAGCCGATCATGAGGAGGAGTGCTGATTGTTGAAAGATCGCGCACATTAATCAGCGACATGTACAGAGTTCTGGGGATAGGCGTTGCCGAAAGGGTGAGAAAATCGACATTTTCCTTTAATGTTTTGAGCTGTTCTTTGGCCTTTACCCCAAAGCGCTGCTCTTCATCGACAACAACAAGCCCTAAGTCCTGAAAGGAAACGTCCTTTTGAATAAGCCTGTGCGTTCCAATCAAAATATCGAGCTCTCCTCGTTGCGCACGAGAAAGCGTCTCTTTGTTTTCCTTCGGCGTTGAAAAGCGAGAGAGCACTCCCACACGAATGCCAAAAGGGGTCATGCGCTCTGCAAAATTTTCGTAGTGCTGCACAGCCAAAACAGTTGTTGGAGCAAGAACAGCCACCTGCTTTTTTCCGTCACTTACGGCCTTGAAGGCCGCCCGCATGGCAACCTCCGTCTTTCCGTATCCCACATCACCACAGACAAGCCTATCCATGGCCTTCTCAGAACACATATCTTTCTTTATATCAGAAATGGCCTTAAGCTGGTCTTCGGTCTCTGTATAGGGAAATTCCCCTTCAAAAAGCTGCATAGAAGTGCCGTCGGGTGCACATGGGACTCCTCCTTTAATGACACGATTTGCCTGAAGGCGAAGCAAGTCTGAAGCGTATCCCAAAATAGCCCGTTCTGTATCCTCTCGAAGCTTTTTCCACCGATTGGTTCCGAGAACATGGAGCTTAGGAGTCTCCTCTTTTCCTCCCACATATTTGCTGATCAGATGCGACTGACTTAAAGGAACAAACAGTCGGGAGCGTTCTGCATATTCGATAACGAAAAATTCTTGCTCTTGACCATGAGCATCTTTTTTCCGCTCCACACCACAGTACTTCCCAAATCCGTGGTGAAAGTGAACCACATAATCGCCTGTTTCGATCTCAAAGGCATCATATTCGGTCACCAAAGATCTCATTCTATGTGTATCTCGGCGAACCGTCGTTCGTCCTGTCAGCTCAGCCGTAGAAAAGACCACCTCATGAGTATCCGTTCGTGCAAACCCAGCAGAAAGGCCCCCCTCCTTTACCTCTGTCTTTGAGGAAATCTCTTCTCCGCGCTCTCTCACCTTTGTTTTCAACCATTCAAGCTCAACGAGCGACTGAACAACGAGTGTATGAGGACAGCTATTCTGACATTGTAGAAAACAATCCAACAGCTCCTCTTTTTGAGGAGTATGGTTGAAAAGACACTGCTCTTCATAAAATTCTGGAAGGGGAACGAGTGGATGGTTAACCCTATCGACCGTAAACTCTGTATCAAAGATCGAAAATCGAACCCGTTCTTTAGACTGGCCATATCCACCCCCTCTCCCTCGATCTACGTGGGAAAGCTCTTCTAAAGAGGGATAGCTAAACATACAAAGCTGACTCTTCGTTATTTTTCCAAGCCACTCATCAACACCCATAAAGATCTTCGACTTCACCCCTCCTTGAGAGGAGAGAGAGGCGTATCGATCCTCGAGCTTTTCTAAATCATCGAGAATCACAATCGTCTCAGGACCTAACAACTCGAAAACAGATGAGAGAGAGGAGGCCGCCTCAAGCGCCTCTAGCTCCTTGCTCAACGAGATCTCAATGGACTGAAGGCCGTCTCGAGAAACCTGTGAAGCTGGATCAAAGTAGCGAAGCGACTCAACTTCATCTCCAAAAAACTCAATTCGAACAGGGCTCTGTTCAGTTACAGGGAAGATGTCGATAATGCCGCCTCGAACCGCAAACTCCCCCTTTTCAACAACAATAGATCGCCTCTCATACCCCATAAGACGCATATGGTCTGTCAACACCTCAAAGGGAAGCTCTTCCCCTTTTTGTATGATCAGATGCTCTTCACTTTTAGGAGGCAACACCCTTTGAAGAGATGCCTGAAGAGAGCTCAATACAAGCACCGGTTCCGTCTTTTGAGAAATTGCTGAAAAAGCCTTTTGGCGCGCACCGACAATATCAGAGCTCGGAGCAACTTTTTCGGAGGGCAGTGTTTCCCACGAGGGAAGCTCTACAGGCTCTGCAGAAGAGAAAAACTCGAGGTTTTGGATGAGCCGAGATTCCTCTAACCCCTCGCCTGTTAGAACTAAAACATCTTTCCCGGAAAGGGAGAAGATCTGTGCAATCATCCACGCCTTCATCGGCGTTTCGAGGCGCTCAAAGGCTATAGAGGCTCCTTCTTGTAGTAGGGAGGAAAGCAGTTTGTCAAACATCGTCAACAATTGCCTCAATGGCAGATGAGAGCTTTTCAAGACATGGGCCCGCTCCTTGAGCAAGCTCTGCCTTGCCGCCGCCATTGCCTTCGATAATAGAGAGACCCTTTTGCAACAGCTTTCCAGCGTTGAGCCCCTCTTTAACAAGATGGTGGGGAACCTTGACAAGGATATGAGCGCGATGCGCATCTGTACAGCCTAGAACGACAAGCGCTCGGCCATGTTTGTGGGCAATCTCCTCGATGGCAGCCTTGAGCTCTTTTGGAGAAACGGGAAGCTCTCCACGTACAATGGTCTTTCCATCTTTTTCAATGGCTTTGAGCTGAGAGACAACAAAGTGGAGCTTTTCCTTTTTAAGCGCTTTGAGCTGTGCCTCCATCTCCTTAGAATCATGGAGTAGCTTTTGCACCCGCTCTTGTACCTTTCCTGGAGGAACGTTAAGGCCATTGGCCATCTCTTCAATGAAAAGGTCCGCTCTTCTTGCCTCCAAAATGGCCTCTTGCCCTGTTACTCCTTCAATACGGCGAATTCCGGCGGCAATGCTCGACTCTTTTTTGATGCGAAAGTACCCGATGTCACCGCAGCGAGAAACATGAGTTCCTCCGCAAAGTTCCTTTGAAGGACCTGTTTCAAGCACACGGACAATAGATCCATACTTCTCTCCAAAAATTTGTCTGATATCGGAGCGCTTTTGAACCTCGTCAAAAGAAAGCTCATACGAAGAGACCTCATGGTTTTCTCTGATACGCTCATTTACTCGGCTCTCTACTGTACGCAATTCTTCTGCTGTCATAGCCTTGTGATGGCAAAAGTCAAACCGGAAATAATCGTCTGTGACCAAAGAGCCGCTTTGACGCGCGTGCTCTCCCAACACCTCGAGCAGTTCTCTATGTAACAAGTGCGTCGCTGTATGATTTGCCTCTATCTTTTTGCGTCGGTCGGAGTCGATGGCGGCATCTACCCCCTCTCCTACTCGGACAGCCCCCCTGCTTAAAGAGCCGATATGAGCAATAAGCCCCTGAAAAGGAGAAATGGTATTTGAAACAACAAACTGCATTGTTTCGTGTTGCAAAAGACCCTGATCTCCAACCTGACCACCGCCTTCGGCATAAAAGCACGTCTCAGATACGATGATCATCCCCTCCTCACCTTCACAAAGAGCATCAACTCTCTTTCCATCTTTAATGATGGCAACAACAGTGCCCGATGCCGTTGGACTTCTCACAAAAAGGCTCTGGCCACACTCTCGAGAGATCTCTTCAAAAAGAGACTCTTCGACAACCTGTGAAAGCCCTTTTCTCGATGCTTTTGATCGCTGCTTGGCTTGATTCTCAAGCTCATCAAATCGCTTTGTGTCGACACGTAAATCGTGATCGACAGCGATAAGCTCGATCTCTTCTAGCGGCAACCCATACGTATCTTTAAGCAAAAAGGCATCATCTCCTGAAATGACGCCCTCTTGTGTCTTTTCAATAACGCGCGCGAGAATGTTTCCTCCGTGTCGAAGCGTCCTAAAAAAGGCCTCTTCTTCCTGTGTGACGATCTCGATGATCTGGCCTTGTGCTTTTTGAAGCTCTTCGTACGGATCTCCCATTAAAGAGACAAGATCGGGAACGAGCCGCCCTAAAAAAGGTTTTTCTATGCCAAGTTGCTTTCCATAGCGCACAGCCCGTCTCAGTACTTTCCTGAGAACATATCCTCGATCGGTATTGCTTGGCAGCACACCATCGGCAATGGCAAACCCCAAACCGCGAAGATGATCGGCAATGACTTGGAAGGGCGCTTGTGGCCCAGACTCATATGATTTTCCCGAAAGAGCCTCAACAGAAGCAATCAACGATCGCAACACATCTGTTTCAAAAATAGATGTCTTGTCTTGTATTAAGATCATAAGGCGCTCTAAACCGGCCCCTGTATCAATAGAGGGGTTAGGAAGCGGCTCTATCTTCCCATCGACTTTTCTGTTGTACTGCATAAAGACAAGGTTCCAAAACTCCATGAACCGCTCTCCAAAAACATCTTCTGCAGGGGATGTGGCAGATCCATATGAAGGCCCTCTATCAAAAAGCAGCTCTGAACAAGGGCCGCACGGACCAAATTCTCCCATAGCCCAGAAATTGTCCTTTTCGCCGAGGCGAATAATACGAGATGAGGGAAGAAACTCCTCCCAAAGCGAAAAGGCTTCATCGTCATCTAAAAAGACGGTGGCATAGAGTTTTTCTTCTGGAAATTGAAAGACCTGTGTGGAGATCTCCCACGCATATTTGATGACCTCTTTTTTAAAATAGTCACCAAAGGAGAAGTTGCCGAGCATCTCAAAAAAGGTCAGGTGCCTAGAGGTATGACCGACGTTTTCTAGGTCATTGTGCTTTCCTCCTACGCGAATGCACTTTTGCACACTTACAGCCCGAGAATGGTCAGGAGCACTTTTTCCTAAAAAAACATCCTTAAACTGGTTCATCCCAGCATTGATAAAAAGCAGTGATGGATCATCATGAGGCACAACAGGAGAAGAGGGCACCTCGTAATGGCCCTTTTCTCGAAAATACTCAATAAACCGTTTTCGAATCTCGAACGTAGAAGCAACCATGGGATCTTTCCTTACATGAACACAGACAAATAAGGATACAAGTATACGAAATTTCGAAGAGAATAGTCTACTTTCTCGATAAGCAAAAATCCGGGAGCCCAATCTATGGAAAAGCGAAAGCTCTTATTTTGGAACGGATATCACTTTTCCGTTTCTAAAGACCAGCCTTTCTTCTATCCTCAAGCCATTCTTTATAGAAAGGAGGACCGTCCGAAGAGGTAAGGACAAAAGGGGCCTCATCTCCAGGAGAGTCAATAACACGCTGTACCTCTTCTCGAGGCTTGCCACGCATGTCGAAACAACCGGTATCACTATTAGGCAAAGGAGAATCAGGAGAGCACACTGTTGTTACAGCAGAACCATCATAGCCTTCAATAAACCCTCTCTCATCTTGCTCTCTTTGTGCTCTAAAGAGAGGCTCTACCCTATCAACCGGCACCACACCACCAACCAAAGGAAACGCTTTCTTTATTTCTGGTGAGGCTTTTTCCCAAAGCCGTCGGGCAGCTATCTGCATATCCTGCGACGATACGTTCCCACCATCTCGAGTCTCTGATGGTTTCAAATACGGCCCTACTACACGAGAAAATACTTGATCTTGAACAACCACCCGCTCAAGAAGGACTTTCTCGAAGACACCTTTTACTCCCTCTCCCTTACAACGGGACTTAACCAGCCTTTCGGTCAATTTGTCCTGAAGCCACTCAGAAAGCTCCTTCGGGCAATCCGCCTTAATTCCTTTTGTATCGAGATGCTTTATAATTCTTTCAAAACGATACCAAAAACAAAGGCGCCTTAGTCTGTTGAGCCACCTGAAGCGACATTTTCTCTCAAGAGTAAGCGTATTATCTTTAAGGCGAAAATCGCAGTTATCCATAACCTTTGGATCAACAAACTTCGCCATTTTAATATCTACTGAAATCATAGAAACTCCCGTTTTTGGGTCCTATTATAAAATATTATAACGATATGCACAAACAGATTCCTGTTATTCAACTACAAATCTTAATCCATTTGTAATAGGATAGCGCGCTTCCGAACCAAAAGATCTATGAGAAAGACGAAGAATTGGTGGAGATTGCCGTCTCTTATATTCTGCTTTCCACATCATGCGCTCGAGTGCTTGGTCGTCTAATGGAGCGCCCTCGAGAACAAGAGATTGAAGAAGCGGATCTAATGTCTCGTATTCTGGAAGATCGTCAGTATCGTGTTGATCAAGATGGAGTTCTGCTGTTGGAGCGCGATCTAAAACAGCCTGTGGAATCAGCGGTTGTGTGCTGTTGAGATGGCGTGCAAGCTCATAACACTCGGTTTTAAACAGATCTCCAAGGGGAAGAAGCGCGCCACTTAAATCCCCATACAAGGTGGCGTAACCAAGAGTCTCTTCACTCTTATTTCCTGTTCCAACCACCATACTATTGGCCTCATTAGAGCGAGCCATAAGAATCACTGTTCGAATGCGAGACTGAAGGTTCTCAAAAGAAAGCCCTTCGACAGGACCCAGTGTATCTAAAGCAGCTTTGAGCATAGGCTCAACGGAGATCTCTTCTAAGGAAATGTCGAGATTTTTCACCAAATCGTCGACATTGGATCGACTTGTCTTTGAGGTAAAGCGAGAAGGGAGAAAAAGGCCGCGAACGCGTTTTGGTCCAAGCGCCTCTGTAACAAGAGCTGCCGTAAGTGATGAATCAATGCCACCAGAGAGTGCTATATGCGCTGTTTCAACTCTCTGTTTGTCAAAATAATCCCGGATACCTAAAACTGCAGCCTGACGAACCTCTTCGATAGGAGAAAGAGTTCTGCTTTCATTCGAACAAACAAGGAATCCTCCCTCTTCAAAAGATGGGGCGCTCCACACGGGCGCTCCTTCCTTATCGACGTAAAAGCTGTTACCATCAAAGATCCACTCATCGTTTCCACCAACGAGATTGACGAAAAGATAGGCGGAAGAGGACTCCTGAGCACGCTTACGTAAAGAAGAAAGGCGACGCTCGGCTTGACCTGGAGACCACGGAGAAGCGGCAATATGAACGGTGAGATCTACCTCCCCTATCTCTTGAGAAGGAGCTTCTTCGCCAACTAAAACAGCAACTCGCTTTCCTTGCACCTCCCAGCAGAGTCTCGACTCAAACTGCCGGCCATACTCTCTACCATCGGAAAAGAGTACCGCAGAGTCGTAGAGATAGCCATTATTGAGTGCGGGGCTTCCCAAAATAACGTCGAGTCCGTAAGTCAAAGGAGCAAGGCGAGAAAGAGAGTGCTCGCACATCTCAACAAACTTTTCGTGAAAAAGTAGGTCATGAAGAGGAGCACCGGAGAGCACAAGCTGTGGGAAAACGACAAGTGAAGCGCCCTCTTTTCGGGCCTGTTCAAGCACGGAGGCAATGGCCGCCTCATTATCTTTAATCGCGCCAACTGTTGGGTTAATCTGACCGACATATATCTTCATGCTCGTTCCGCCATTTTTCTGGATCTGGGAAGCTGTCTCCCCATTTTACCCGTTTAACCTTTTGATACAGCTCTTTATCACGCCTTGAGATGACGAACTTTTTTTCCTGCCCATCATGACAACACAGACCTATATGAGTATGACCAGAGCGATGGCGCGGAGCGTGAATAACCCGACACTCGGCAACAAGGGGAGAAATCTTTGGCAAGGCGACAAGATAGCAAAATTTCTCATCTTCATAGCCAAGAGAAGCACTTTTAAGCCATCTATGGTAGCGCGTTCTTGGAAGCCGAACCGCCTCGTGACACCACGCCTTGCTTCCCATTAATGGGCATCTTTCTTGGTGGGGACAAGGAGCCGCAATATGAACCCCTTGCTCAATGAGATGATCGCGATACTCCATCAGATCGGCATATCCTCGAGGCGTTCCCGGCTCAACGATAAGAATACAAGAAGCGTATTCGACCATCCAGGAGAGCCAATGCTCTCTCGCTTTTTTCGAAAGCTCACCCAAACTGTAGACAGCGCTGACAAGATCAACGCGGTCCGCTGTAGCCCTCTTTTCTAAATCCACATCG
>Ga0180438_10007526_pt1 | contig 14164 bp, 25 predicted proteins | sample SS_ome_12_FD_132455 | JGI IMG/M metagenome (GOLD analysis project Ga0180438, IMG submission 132455) | Hypersaline lake sediment archaeal communities from the Salton Sea, California, USA - SS_3_D_2 metaG | ecosystem: Environmental > Aquatic > Non-marine Saline and Alkaline > Hypersaline >... | reverse complement strand
ATCATATCTCAGTCTCAAACGTTTTAAACTTGGATTTACACGTACATGCCAAGTATTAGTTGATTTATAATTTGGTTTAGTTTTCTTTTCCAATGGTTTAAATGGAAGAGTATAATACCTTGGAAACTTTAAGGCATCCCTGCCTTTTAGTTCACATATAGCTTTTGCTACAGTAGTTTTAGTTACTCTAAAAGCTTTCTTTCCATGTGGTGTAGCCAAGACTATCCAATCACCTACATGTATTTTATAACCCACTTCCGCTTTGTCTGTTTGATACCAGTTCATAAAATAAGGTGGTGAGGGCAGGGCGCTACTGCTGACTTACCGACATACTTACTAGCGTGGTGTTCGTATGCCGCCGCACCATTATTCACTCCACCCCTCCACTATTTGAAAATAATCCTAACAACAACTATTGTTAAACAGATATATAGCAATATATCAAGTATTAGCCCACTCACTTCGACACACCTCTATACATTGGCAAACTCTGCACTAAGTGGATTCCACAGTTTATCCTCTTCACGTTGTATCCACAATAAGTTAGCATTCTCCATCATAGCTTCAAAGGGTTTGTCATAATGTACTGAGTATATATCAAGTATGTTCCAGTATAAATCTGACATATTCTCTGAACTATCTATAACAGCTTGTGCTTTCTTTGGGCCATAACCCGGTATGCCGGGTATATTATCAACTCTATCACCTTCAAGTAATTGCCGCATAAAAAATAAATCAGCTTGTGACTGGTTTACATTATATAGATCTGCTCTACGCCAATTGTAGTGCTCTCCAGCAATCATATTCAAGTCTTTATCTATGGTGCATATAACACTATGCTCTTTGTTCTTAAGAGCATTTGTTTGTGCAATACCCATAGCATCATCAGCTTCCTTACCATCTATAATAACAGCATCATAAGCATTCACCAAATAATCTCGTATTGCTTCATAGTGTATTGGCTTATCACTTTTCCTGTTACCTTTGTATGGCTGTATAGTTGCTATCTCTTCACGATAGTTGCCATCACCAGTTAAATATACCCTGTAGGAATCTGCACCAGTAGCCTCTAACATGCTTCTTATCATAATCTTAACGCTATGTAGAGCATTTTGTACAGGGTCTTTATTAGCTGCAAATCCTACAGAGTAAGCAATTATATCACCATCAATAAAAGCAGTTTTAGTATGTGTTATTGTCATATTATTCTTTACTGTATTCACGCCATGAAGAATCATCTGTGACATAATCAACCAGTTTAGCTGTTTTAGCAGTCGATACGTCAACCAACTTTGCTGGTAGTATGTCAGCAGTCATTTTTTCTACCCAATAATCATGGCCTTCCTTAGCACGTTCCTTAGTATCATAACCCTGAACTATTATCCACTCATAATCATTATATTTTGGATGCCTTATTGCAGTCTCATATTGATAATCAGCATCTGTTACCAGTACTGTGTCTACATGAAGATTTTCACGCACATCATTGGCTACTAACCGTTCTTCATAAGTATAAACCATATTCATAAAATCAAATATCATATTTTTTATTTATTCCTCAGTAATGCACATCCTTGTGCTACGCCATATCACAGCGAGGTATTAAAGCATATTCTCATTTATACTGAATTCATCATCAGCCTCTGAAAACTTTAAAGCCATTTCAGCTACAGCTATTTCAGTACCAGTAGTATAGTCCTCAATCTCTTTAGCAAATTCAATTACCATCTGAGCAGTAGCTCCCGGTTCCAACATTCGTGCTGCAACCTGGGTTGCATTCCTACGATCAAGAGCACGCTCATATGCACGCTGATGGATAGGGAAACCACCCTCTTCACCATTAGCACGCCAACGTTTACCACCTACTGATGCTTCAGTTGGAGTTGCTGCTACAGTACCTGCTACTTTAGTAACCTTACCCTGAATGTTTTTATACGGCCATTTACCACCTGAATCCTTTTCAACAAAACGGAAGGATACATTATCACCTGCACTAATTTTATCCAAGCCTTGATCAGCAGGATCAAATACACCATACTTCAATCCACCCACACGTAGGCCGGAACCTTTGGCTTTACCATTATTCATTACTTCTTCAACAATACCAATTACTTCATTACTCATATTTTACCTCTTGAGTTTAATTAAATAAAAATCCCTTTAAACTTTTCCTGTTTACACTAATATTATACCATGCTTTATTATTCTTGTCAAGGAATTTTGCTTCTTCTAATCTTTCGTCACCGATCATTACTCACTCTCCCGTAGTTTGTTGATTAGTTCAAGAAATGCCTCACAATAAACTTCCTGACATTCAGCGGGTATCCCCATCTGCAACGATAATTCTGATATTCTTATTTCTTCAACATTGGTTTCTACAGCATCCAGTATCTGGTTGATGATTTCATCTAAGTCTTCATCATATACTTCACGATTAAACCCATCATGCCTTCCTTTTCTTAAATCTTCTCGTAAGCTCATTTCTTTCTTCAATATTCTTGTAGGGGCTGGACAATCCGTAGCGCCACAGTTGAATTTACAATCGTGATAGCTCATTTGTCACTTCCTAATTCAGGACTATAATCTACCATCTCAAGCCAGTTTTTACCACATTTGCAATCAGCATTAATGGGTACATTAAAGTCTATACCAAAATCTTTTTTTAAATACGTTGGTGTATTAAGCATTACCTCCATAACCATATCATATACCCGTGATCTGTAGTTTTTAGCAACATCAAATACTATACTGTCATGTACAGTGTTAATCATTTTTACATGCGTTTGAGTCTCTTTACTTTTGCTCTTAAGAACACGGTATAGCTTACCCAAGATCATAGGCACAATGTCGCCAGTAGCTAGAGATTGTACTGGATAGTTTTTAATCTCAGTTGGGCTAAAGCCAGTTGGTGTGAGTGGTTTTGCTCTCCCACCCCACATAGGTTTAATGTCATACTCTTTAAATACCAACTTTCTACCAGTGGGTAAAAATAGATGACCATATGATTGTGGGTATCCAGCTTTAGTTTTCTTCTCTTTGTGAATCCATCTAGTGAGTTGTACAGTGTGTATATTCTTGTCTTGCCATTTTTTTACATCTGGGTATCTGGTATAATACGCATCAATAAATTTACGTGCTAATGTTGTTGATATACCCCATGTTTTAGCCATTGATGCAGCACCTGCACCATATTGTAATTGAAACGTACAACCTTTAGCTACTTTACGTTGCTTCTCAGTTACATAATGTGTAGGTACATCATACATCTTAGCAGCATTAACACGATGTATATCAATACCATCAACTATATCTTGTATAAGTTGTTTGTCTTGACTCAAGTATGCTAGTACTACCACTTCAAGCTGACTAAAATCAAACTCCATCAAGTAGCCGTTAGTAAATCTACTTTCAAAATATTTTCTAATCTCACTCATATTATTTATCAAGTATTATGTGTTTATAATCAGGGTATTTTGTAACCATTCTGGATTTATATTTCAAAAGTCTTTCAACGTTATCGGGTTCAGTAGACTTTTGATATAAATTAATTTTTGTTAGCACTGCTTTTTTATATGCAGGGTATTTTATTATTTTATTAGTAGCTGGATTAAACGCTATCCTAGATAAAGAATTATGAAAATTCTGTATTACCGAATCCTTACTACGTGCGTTAATATCAAATATAATTTGTACTGGTAAAGCACAACCAGACATGTTATATACTGCTACATCATCTTCATCATATTCACCATCATCATGAACTCTAGTGATTTGTGAATGCTCATTTACATTTTCTATTAACTTACTTAACTCCTTGTGGTGCAGTGCACATTGAGGTATAAATATATCCAAATCTTTTACTGGTCTACCATGATCCCAGTCACGTAAGTAACCACCAGCTACTATGCTATGCTGGTAAAATAATGGGCTTACTTCAGTTATTAACTTTGTATATACTTGTTTAACTATATCTTCTGTTGTTCCAGTTCTATCAAGTTTACGCATATATCACTCTTTGTGGCTAACATTACCAAGGTTTGGGTTGCTGTGGCTTAACCGTCCAGTGGCTGTTTGGCAATGGTTATACGTTCCATGTATACAGTTGTCATTAGGCCACACTAGCTCTGAGTAGCCCTCGTAATATGTTTTTAAATCTTTGGTTATCTTTCTATACTCCATTAAAGCGCTTACAAAATCACGCGGTTTTCCATGTGTTGATGGATCTTTATATATGTTCTTAAGAACATCATTACTTACGGAATAAAAGCCTTTCTTTTTCTCTCTTTCTATTGCAGTCCTACCATGTACGCATGGAGTAATTCTTTTTAATATAGTTTCTTTTTTAGTGCGTATGTCTCCTTTACGTGCACCTGATTTATATAAAATTGGTTTGCCAAATTCATCAAGTATAACCCTGTCAATCTTTACTTTTTCTTGACCACCAAACAAAGTTAGTGATACGTCATCAACTGAATCTACATTTGGTGTATTATGCATACGTATTTTCATAAAGTCAAAACAATACTTGTGTAAAGCATCTCGCCGCGATGACAATATTTTAGCTTTGTAAAGTGCTTCCTTTTTATTAAAGTACATACCATTGTACTCCATTTCAGCGGTAGCAAGTATGGCATCCATTTGAGATTTTATTAATGGCAACATGTTGGCTTCATTTGCCAATACCAATTGTTTTTTAAATGCTAACTCTGTATTAGTTACATCTGCTTCTAAATAAGGGATGACTATATCTTCATCAATATCTTCAGTATCCACACCTTCAGCCCACATTTCTTCAAGGCGTTTGTCTTTAAGAGTACCACCATATTTTTCAGATAAATAATCCAAAGATGGGAAGCGATCTTGTTGTCCTGATAACAAGTACTCTACTTGCATAGTATCCCATATACGTAGGTTGGGTAATACTTCATCTCTAAACTTATCATCACGCATCAAGTACAATAAATCAAATTTAATATTTTGACCAACCAACAAATCAGCACGTTGGCAATTGTATAGAAGTGTATTTGTATCATATTTATCCAGCACAGTTACACCTAAAACACCCAATCTTTTAATACCTGCATGTACTATCTTATTACCTCTGTAATGTGGGTTAGCAGTAAAGTTACCTATAAGTTTATTTTTATTGTTTGTTTCAGTATCTATTATGTATATATTATTCATGTTCTAGTATCGCTTTAATGCAGGCTATTTCAGCTTCGGCTATGGTTTTGCCATATACAGGCTCAATATCTACACCGTTATGAATAGTAAAGCACTCCACCCCTTCTGATGCGAAGGTTGTGTCTATTAGGAAATGTTCCCGCACTATCTCACGGCATCTGGCATCGTCGAGAGTCCATTCACAATCATACTCAATATAATCTCCCTCATTTGGAAAGTCATAAATACCCCAAGTCATATATTCTTGAAATACAACCCCACACGCCTCTGCTGCTTTCTTGTCAAGTTCATTCATTGCATTAAACTCGCTATAATTGCGTCCAGTAAATATGGGTATCCGGTAAATAAAATAATTAACAGTAAAATTATAAATATAAAAATTGCTCCGGGTAAATCACCACTACTCATTTGTCTTCCTCCAGTTGCTCAAAGCACCACTTGATGCGGTCGAGTCGCCATTGGTGTTGTCCATTATCATCATTAATATACTCTGATTTATCCCATAATAATTTACCATCAATATCATAATTAATAGAGTTTGCAGTTATTAGCCAATCCTCAAGTGCATCAGCCTGCCTGCGGCCTTCGAGGGTATCTGCAAAGGGATCAACTTCTTGAACCTTTCCAATCTGGAAATAATCCTTGCTCTCAGTCATTTTCAAATAAATAATGCCTTTCTTTGGTACAAAATCAAAGCTATTTGCAATATCAAGCGCATACCCACACTCCACCAGCGCCTCAGCTATTCGTTTCATTGTCTTCCTCCATAGTGCTCTCACTGTGTGAGTTCAGCTTGCAAACTTCTACTACTTTGTGTCGTGGCACCGCCCAAGACTCACCGTCTAACAGCTCACGACCTATCTGCTGTCGCAGCTCGTCTTCGACAATCTGGCGGATTAGTTTGGCTGTATTTTCTGACCCCATACCCATAGGGTCATTAAAGAAATCACTAAGAATATCTGCTATCGGATCACTCATAATATCTTGTACGTTCTGCATCTATAGTTACCTCCCATTTACTGTGTCTGTATTGTTCTTCACTCATATGACCACCATCTAATTTGTTCTTAGGAATATTTATGTAACGTGTTTTTTCACTACCGGGTTCAGTGCTAACACCTATAGTAATAATAGCGTCAGCCTCTCCCTGTATCCCTATACGGGACATATACAGTTGCTCCATACCAGCGTATACACTATTGTATGCAGTACCGTCACATTGATGTACAGCTATCACAGGAGCATAGTCACTGGCTATTACACGAGCTTCCTCGAAAAGCTTTTTAATCTTTTGTACTGTACCTTCCTTATCTGATATGTTTACTTTATGTAACTGATCAAATACTATTAAACCGGGATTGTAGTGCTTTATAATGCGTTCAATTGCATGTAATGACATACCTTGAACACTGAATATCTTAAAGTCATCTCCTCTATATGTGTTTTTATATTCATCAGCAGTTTTAACTACATCCAGTTTTACTTCATCCTTGTTTTTGTTGGTTAGTGAATATACCACACGTTTATGTAATGCATTACCTTTCTCTTCATTACCAAAGTATAGTACATGTTGATCAGGTTCCATTTGTTGTAGCATGTGACATGCCTGACTTATTGCAAATGCAGTACCACCAGCTTCAGGTAACTTGCCAACTACAACAAGATCCCCTTGACGTATCGGCCCCAATGACTTATTTAAGCAAGGCAGTGACCAGTCTAATCCGGGGCTTAACGTATCATCAAATAGCTCAGTTAGATCATTGACTACCAGTGATTCGTCGTGTCCCACACAACGCTTTGCTTCACTTCTGTACTCATCAAGTAGAGACTCGCACTCCATGAGTGACAAAGCATCGTCGCCCTCTGCAACCTTAAGAGAAAGGTCAGCGATGCGAGTAGCAAAGTCACGCTCGATAAAAGATTCAATGATGTCGCTATCACTAAGCACAGTACTGCTCTTAAGAACAGAAGTAACGTTATCAAATATTTCATGGTATATATCCGCTTGTTCAGGTTTTAATCTGCTATGTTTTAGCACTAAAAACCAAGTCCTGAATTTATCTATATCTACATCATCAATACTGGGATTGAGAGTATAGTACTCATCCAGATCATGTATGATTAATCGTGTCTCTTTTGGTACAGCATGATCTTTAATAAAGGGTTTAAATCTGTAATAGTTATCTCTATTAGTTAATATTGTAATTAACTCACTCAATATTTACTCCTCATAGTGCATTTGATGCTCAGCCATATCCACATCATCTGGATCATTATGCTTGTTGCCAACACTAAAAAATATTGCACGTAGTGCATATGATAAAGCATTAATTTCTTCTGTAGTAATCTTATTTTTAATGGAAGAGTTATTAAATAGTTTCTCTAATGCCTCCTTACGGCTACGGTATGAACTGTGTCCAAGCAAGCCAAGTATATCCTTTTCCTTTTGTGTTATAAATATAGCTCTAACGTATTTTTTATGACTTTTTACTTTAATACTTCTCATATTTATATCTTATCTATTTTATAAGCAAAAATTGCTGGCAGTCCTTGTATATGTTTTCCGTCAAGAAAATCAACACCATCGTGTAATCTAAAATTATCTCCCCCTTCATCAAATATATACGCTTTACCAGAGGAATCTATTCTATAAGTACTTGACCATGTTATATCACTACATCTCCACAATACATGAAAATGTAAACAAGTATTATTTTGTTTAGCATATCGTCTAGTATCTGCAATAGAACTAAATACTAAAGGTTTATTATTCATAATCTACTCTATTAATATCTATGTTACCCAAGAAAAGAAAACTGCTCTTACGAGCAAAAAAGAAAAGAACATAAATATTATACCATATTTGTTCTACTTTGTACATATCTATATCTCCAAATAGTTTGTGTGTATTACTTAATGGGTATATGTAGTATATCCACAATGGGATATTGCATCATTTATCAAAGCCCATATGTTCTTTATATAGTTCAGTTATTTTGTCTCCCAACCCGTTTATATTCCCTATTACCGTACCAGCAAGGCGTGGTGTGTATTGCGACATATTATTCAGCCAAATTCCTGGCTCCAAACCACTAACTTTTATAAATACATCATGAGCATCATCAATAAACACCTCACCAATCTCAACTTCTTCCCAAGTACATTTTCTATATCTACTATACATCGAATTTATTTGTAATTGCTTTGTGTAGTTGTGCACTATCACACAGGATATATGTATCTTCTCTCATCAAATCAGAATCTTCATACTTAAAGTATACAGCACTAGAACTGCTTTCAAGAGATAATACATCTACGCTTACGGCAATACTAACTGTATTTAATTTAACTTTTGCTATCCAATACATCCCATGTCTTTTGTTATATAGTATTTGTCCTTTTTTAAGATCATCTAAATTTCTAACTTTCTTCATGATAACAACTCTCTTAGTTGCTTATCACTGCATTCTTTTGGGTCTTTATCTTGTTTAATTATTGTGACAGTATAGCCCATTTGTTCAAGTATTTCCTTAATTTTCAATTGGTTAAGCTTAATCTGTCTATTGTCATTATCTAAAAAAAGCTTGACTTTTGATTTGTCAACACCTAATTCAGATATAAATGCAGCACACTCATCACTCAAATTTGCTCCTAAGAGCGCTATTGTTGGTATAAATCTGCTGCATTTAATACCACTAACTACATCCTCGACAAGACACAAACCACTTGTAGCACCCATGATTGTAGTGCTGTAATCACCACTGTACCACCACAAAGGCTTATATATAGCCTTTGTAACGTACTTAGGATGACCCTCTTCAAATGTTTTATGTTGTATTCCAAGTAATTCACCCTTTCTATATATAGGTATTAGTATAGCATTGCGCTGCTCTGACCAGCCCAAACTATACTTTTCAATTTCTAGTGAAGTGATCCCGTATTTTGTGAGCCATACTCGCCCTCTTTTTGACCAGTCTGATTCTTTCTTTTCGTAATCTCGCGGGATATATGCTCCATAATAGCCTGTTCCGCCTGCATCTTTTGATTTCTTTCGTATACCAGTGCTGCCAACACCTTTTTTAGCCGATGCATATCCAAAATTAGTTTGAGCATAATAGCCAGTGTTGCCACAGTTATGGCAGTAAGCAAGTAAGTTATTTCCATCTTCAGTCCTCTTTATGTAAAGTCTTCGTTTAGTGTCCTCACCATCGGGACAATCTGTGTGATTAATACGTATTTGTTCACCTGCGGCGAGATCTTCACCATGTGAAACAAAATCTTTATAAGGTATGTAGTTCATGTTGTTTACTTAAAAGTACTAATAAATCTCCCAAATTTTTACCAGTAGCATACCAATTTTGTGTAGAATTAAAATACCGTTTATGTGCTGGCATTATGTGTCGAGGATTACCCTTTGGTGCAGGTAGTGCATACTTTATTGGTTGTATTAAACCCTCATGTGTAAAAACAGCGTACTCTCCCTTTTCATTATATATAATACTACCAAAAGTTAATTTACTAAATGACGTTATTAGTTCTCCTTTTTCATATGCCATAGTAGTTACTCAACATTGCTCTTAGGAGCAACAAATTGTAAAAATACATCATCATCTGAATTGTAAGCGTCAATCACATTTTCATCTGCTTGTTCATCCCTGAACTTATTCCTGCATATTACACAGAAATCCTCATGTTCACGCCTCTCTTCATACCAGATGATTTCATGCTCCTGTAATACATTATTACAACATTTACATCTCATGTGACAACTCCATCTACATGCCCAAATAGTAGTTTATTATATACAGCTTTCATTAATGGATACAAATCACATACAGGTGTATATGCTTTCGTTGTCCAGTCTCCACGACCATCAAATGCTCTGTGACCACCTCCAACTAGCCACACAAGATGAAAATTAGACTCAAGTCGAATATAGGTATATAGCTGATTATCATTAGTTTTATACACCCAACCTACTTTTAATTTATTTCCGTTAGTATCACGCACATCTTTAGATTTTTCCCATCTATTAGCCATGTCGTGTAAAGCCACCATTTTTCATAGCACGACCAACAGCTACATACCTACCAATATCACGTCTTGGTGTATCTCTGTGTGAACAGTATGATTCACCACTGGCTATAATTTGATGATTCTTTACATCAACCAAGTTAACAGCCGTTAAATAGTCATGACCTTTGCGTAGTCTCGGTGTGCTGTTATGCGGATGATAGTAGTGCACACGCACCTTGATATTTTTGGGTAAATTATTTTCAACAAGTTTTTTACACATCTTTCTTTTCCTCTTTAAGTTTTCTTATTTCGTCAACAATAGTTGATGTTATAAAAAAAGTAAGCATCATTGGGAATGCAACAATAATAAAACCGGATTCTATTATTGTACTATACATACCAATTAAAAACCACATCCAACACGCTGTTGAATGTATATCAGTAACAAACACTTTGTATAAAAATGTTTTCATTATTTACATACCTCTTAGTTATCAAAGTGATTCCTTGAAGCAAGTCATGTAGTGATTACGCACTGCACCTTGCTCATCATCATCTGGATAACGATTAATCATTACCCACTCAAATGCTTTACCATAGTCCTTGATCTTGATAGCCAGCTCTGACCATGACTCGATATTACGTATAGATGCAGGGCTTGACAACTCGCCACTATCATAGCCAGTACGTAACAGGTTAAGCAAAGCAATCATCCTCTCAGCCATGTGTGGAGCAATCTGTGGGTACTTATGCAGCACAATACCAACCTCATCCTTTGGCCTCAAGTACGGTACTTTAATAACCACATCAATACGATTGAGAGTTGAGCTATCCTGTATCATGGTAGCTGCATACTTGTCCACATTATCACCTGTACCCACTACATTATCAGCAAGCACACAGCGATAACTGCTCTTAGGAACAATTTGCTTATCGAGCACATTATCACCCGGTATATCGTCCAACTGCCAGATACCACCACGTTCAAGGTGACGTTGAGCTGTCATCCATATCCCCGGAGGCATCTTCCACGGCTCATCTACAAGCGTGAGCCAACCCTTTTGTGTAGCTTTAGGCCACTCACCAAGCAGGAACTCCATACCTGTAGGTGTAACCCACGGTCTACCAATGATGCTATCAGATTCCATGTCCTGCCTACCATTGATACGTAGGAAGGGCTGGTTGATCTTGGCTGCATAGAACTCAGCCAGCGTTGACTTACCACTACCAGTGGGGCCAACCATCATGCACTTCATACCACGAAACTGTGGTTGCTGTGATAATACAAATGGATACATCGCTGAATGATCCACGACACGACCATCAAACTTGTCCTTATCTGGGATATGACCAAGATCTTCCTCAGTCCAGTATTCATCCTTGTACATAACCACATCGAAGTCTTCCAGTTTACCAAGCACATCCTTATCCCAACCAAACTCTTCACTGTACTTCTTGGTGTACGTGTTTGCTTCAAGTTTCTTTTCCTCATCAGTCTTTTTGACATTTTTAAACTTGGCTGGTTCTCTTTTCTTTGTCTTTTTCTTTGTATCTTTCAATTCCTCTGCTACGGGATTAAATACAAAGTCCTGTACCAATTGTTCCAAATCTTCTATTGAGTGTTCACTCATTCTATTTCTCTCCAATATAACAATGTTATAAATTATTTAAGTATATGATTTTTTACTACTTTAAGCACTGCCCCTTCAAGCTCATCTTCATGCCTGATTACAGACCAGTGTGGATACAATTCTCTAACTGTACTATCCATAATACCTATACCATATATTTCTACCCTCCCATCTTTATGAACTTGATCAATAACATCTTTAGTAAATTGGTAACAGACACCTCTGTTTGATGCGGGCTGACCATCACTTAATACGATTAATACTTTACGCTTATTCTTACGTTTTTGCAACCTATCAACAGCCCACAAAATTGCTTCACCATCTGCATTGCTACTCATATCATTGGCAGCTCTACACATACGCAACCGCAATTCCTCAGTTGATACAGGTTTATCGAATGTCTTGAGTATATTCATCACGCCATTACTGTGATGATCAGTAAACCCAAGTACTTCAAGTGGAACACCTATTTTAGATATAGCCTCATTGAGCATCATACCACTGACTATAGCATGTTCCATCTTTTCACCACCCATACTACCACTGAAATCAATTAATACAGTTACTCCGGTATCAAGATCATAGCGTTGTATTTTTTGTTTAAATACTTTTTCACGATAACCACCAGTACCAACCATACCAGCACGATGTATATTTTTATTAGCTAACTTCCCTTTCTTTTGTCCGTACATATTCTGTGTTTGGGTTTTAACTTGTAGTAGCTTTCGTATTTTGTTTGCCAACCCTGAGTGCACATTTGCGCTTTGAGTTCTTCTATTATATCTCGCGTTGACATCTGTTTCCACATTTCCAGTGTTCGCTTCGTAATTTCTAACATCTGTTTTTGATGAAACTGGGAAGGTGCTTGTTTCCTGGTATCCCCAATAGTCAATCTCCAAGGGTTCATAACTGGCGCTGTGTTCAGTGTCATGTTTATTGATTTGCAAGTCCTTCCATGAGATTTTACCTCCTTGTCGTTCTCCATCGCCTTTATCTTCCGACTTGCCACCTTTTGAGCTTTTCTCTCTCTTATCCCCGCCTTTACCATCAGATGCCTTGCCGCCTGACTCACCTTCCTCGCCTGCTCCCTCTTCGCCATCTCCTTCAGGAGATTGTGCTTTTTGTTTCTCTTCATCAGGATCTCTCTCCCATACATGTTCAAGCATGTGGTTCCATATATCATGCAAATCTTGAGCACTGGTTGCACTATCCATGCGCTCAGTGTACCCATCATCAATAAGCTTTTGTACTTTAGCGTCGATGTTTGGATGTAAAATGCTCCTAAGAACATTTGACATACCAATCATAGGTGATTGCCATTCAGCTCTACCATGTGCATCCCACGCAAGTAAAGCCATATGTATACCTGCATCTGAATTAGCATCATCAAAAGAAGGTAGTTCTTTTTCATGTGTTTTAACTATATCTTCAAATGATATTCTATGTGCAGCACCTAAGTAGTAATCTCTACCGGCATACATACCCAAGTTATGTTTTTCCTGCCTGTAGTCAGTGAGGCAATTCAAACCACTGCCATAAAAAGAACTAGCATCAATGTTATATTCCTTTAATAACTCATAATCATCAGCCAGATCTTTATCAAAATGACCAAGTTCATGATAAAACATACCTCGCCACTGTATTAGTCTGCGTTTATCCCAATGCGGTTCAGGCTGCTCAAGTACAATTGTACGTCTACCAGCTCTATCCATTTTAGCATGTGGTACAAAATTAGTACCTTCCTTAACACGTACAAATTCAACACCTACATCAGCCATTTTAGCATAACTGCGGGTTTCAGCTAAGATTGTGTAATAACTAGTGTTCATTTATCTCCCCGTACTACATGGAAAATCTCTACCTAACAACAAAACAATACTATCTTTTTGATCCTCCCTCAAATCCTCCCAAACATTTTGTATCATGGCAACACCACGCTTGGCTTTTTCATACGGCGACATGATTGTAGTGGTTTTCTCCCTACGTAGTTTTTCAAGCGCCGTTTTACCACGAATAACTTTACCATCAACTAATGGTATACCAGCATCCAAAGACTTACCAATTACCGCTTTATTTGACCGGTATGTAGATGTATTTGTTGTCTTTGTATACAACCACTTACCTTTAGCAGTCTTTACTCGTTCACCATTATCCAAGCGAATCTGCAAAATCTCCTCTTCAAATGGCCGGAGACATTCATAAAACTCCTGCGCTGAAGATGCACCACATTCGATAGCATCCTGCATGAGGTTTTTAAACACATCCGCTTGATGTGCTGCACTTACATCATGTTGTGCAATATGCTGTGCTTTAGCTGACAGTCCCTTAAAGTT
>Ga0180438_10007525_pt1 | contig 14165 bp, 13 predicted proteins | sample SS_ome_12_FD_132455 | JGI IMG/M metagenome (GOLD analysis project Ga0180438, IMG submission 132455) | Hypersaline lake sediment archaeal communities from the Salton Sea, California, USA - SS_3_D_2 metaG | ecosystem: Environmental > Aquatic > Non-marine Saline and Alkaline > Hypersaline >... | reverse complement strand
CCCTCAACTGCGTATCCCATCCTCTGTGCCTCTTCGACCGCAGGGACGATGTGGTGAACCTCCTCATCACCGAAGAGCCCGTGCTCCCCGCAATGGGGGTTCAAACCGGCGACTGCAAGAGGTTTTTTGTCTTCACCGATGGCCCTCAGCGCTTCGGTACACCGGATGATGTAATCAAGCACCCGAGCTTTGGAAATGGAGTCAATGGCCCCCCGAAGGGACAGGTGCCGGGTGAGAAAGAAGATTCTCATCCCGCTCACCTGGAACATGGTGAGCGGATCAGTGGTGCTGGTAAGACCGGCAAAGATCTCTGTGTGCCCGATGAAGTCAATGCCTGCCGCTTTGAGGGACTCTTTGTTGATGGGCCCTGTCGTAACGGCATCAATTTCATGCCTGAGAGCACATGCAATGCTTCTTTTTACGTAGGCAAAGGCGGCTCTTCCGCAGGCAGATTGCACCTGCCCGATCCTGAGGGTTTCCACATCGATATTGTCCATGTCGAGCACATCGAGCACACCTGCCCGGTATTTACCCTGAGAGGGATGGGAAACTCGATGCATCTGGACTGCAAGTCCGCAGAATCCGGCAGCCGTTTCGAGCACTTTCCTGCTTCCAATGACAAGCGGCCGAGCTTTCCCGAGCAGCTCCCTGTTCTGGCATGCCTTCAGAGCAATCTCAGGACCGATGCCTGCAGGATCGCCAATGGTGATTCCGATCACCGGGGATGATGCAGACATGTGGTCTCTTTTCTCCACCTTTTTATTCGATTGAGGCATTTTTATCCGTTCACCTCAGATGGGAAGTTCCTCCTCGCAGAAGGCGCGCACGAGCTCGATGCATGCCTTCACGTCCGATACGGCACACATCTCACCCGCGGTGTGCAGGTAGCGCACCGGTACAGAGATCCCTCCCGTGAGAACCCCTCCCCTACTCAGCTGAATCGCCTGTGCACCGGTCCTTCCGGCACTCATTATGTCCTGCTGGTGGAGAATCTTCCGCTTCTCGGCGATCCCCAGCAGGTGCTGAACAAGCCTCTTTGGGACGATGACACTTTTGTCCATGATCTTGATTCCGGCACCCCCGCCGAGTACGCAGGAGCCCACCCGTTCACCTTCCGGGAGGTCCGATGATGCGGTGGCATCGACCGAGATACCGATGTCAGGATCGAGCCTGTATGAGGAGGTCTGGGCACCCCTCAGACCAACCTCTTCCTGTGCTGAGAACACGAAGAGTATTTCATGTGGGGTTTTTCCAAGCTGCTCCATCACCTCCATCAACACAAAACAGCCGATCCTGTCATCCATCCACCCCCCTGAGAGCGTGCTCTGGGTCACTGCCAGTGGTGAATACACTGCGCACATTTCTCCGATCTTCACCCGCTCGAGTGCTTCATCCCGACTCCGTGCCCCTATATCGATAAACATCTTTTCCAGGACCGGTTTCTTCTCATGTTCACGCCTCTCTATACCGATCACTCCCACGGTCCCGTTTTCGAACACGACGCGCTTTCCGAGCAGGTACGCTTCTGGCTGCTCACCGACCTCTGCAAAACGGAGAAATCCTTTTTCATCCACGTAGGTAGCGACAAACCCGATGGTGTCCATGTGTGCAGCAATCATTACCCGCCTGGGCTCTTTGCGTTTGCTCTTTTTCACACAGATGAGAGAGCCGGTGACGTCATAGAGTATCTCATCCACCAGCTTCGAGGCAAACTTTTCGATACCGTTTCTGACCTGTTCTTCTCTTCCTGACACACCGAACTCTGAAAATATAAACTCCTTGCCCTGTATGTTCATACAGCCTCCTCGATGATCGCCTTCAGAGAGAGAAAACTGGCGCTTCCTGCACAACTGCCTTTGCGAGCGCGATGTAGCTCTGAAAATCCTCACCGCTCATGATACACCAGGGAGAGTGGATGTAGCGGACCGGAACCGAGACGGTGACCGAAGGGACGCCCTCTTCTGTGAGGTGGATGAGCCCTGCATCGGTTCCTCCCGCGGTCCCCCTCTTGAGCTGGAAGGGTATCCCCTCTTTTTCTGCCACAGACACCACGAATTCGAAAAGTTTTCTGTTCGTAATGGTTGTCCTGTCCATGAAGGTGATCGCAGGTCCCCTGCCAAGCTCGGTGACCGGTGAGTAGCTCTTCTTCAACTCCCTGTCAGAGCAGGTGGTGCCTTCCAGGTTGAGATTGAACAGGAGCCCCTGCAAACCAAAGGCGGCAGTCGCACCCCCCCTGAGCCCCACCTCCTCCTGGGCGCAAAAGGTCCCGACAATCTCAAGCGGAGGCTTTCCCTTCCCGTACTCCCTGAACAGCTCGCAGAGTGCGGCACACCCGGCCCTGTCATCGAAGGCCTTCCCGTAAAAACAGCCATTCTGGGTAAAAAACTTGGATCGGAAATAGATGTAGTCCCCACAAGAGATATCTTTCACCTCTTCCCGCGACCCTGCGCCGATGTCGATACAGAGGTCCTTCACTTCAGGCACTTTCTTCCGCTCCTCCTCTGGCATGATGTGATAGGACTTGCATGCAACGACTCCGGGGACTCTGTTCCTTCCAACCGCCACCGGATTTCCAGGCAGGATTGCACCAACAATCCCCCCGATGGTATGGAATTTTATCAACCCGTTTTTCTCTACCGATTTGACGATGCACGCAACTTCGTCCATATGGGCAGTGACCAGTATCGAACTGGAACTCTCCTCACCCGACTTCCTGGCAATGAGATTTCCAAGAGGATTGGTTGAGATCTCGTCCACACAGTCGGTAATTTCTTTCTTGATCGCAGCCCGGATGTCCTCCTCGTCTCCGGCAGCGGCGCACACGTTGCTGAGCTTCTCAAGAAGCACTATTCTCTCCCAAATGCAGGGTATCGTAACGGGCAACTTTATTTCGTTTCCCGAATTCTCACTTCATGTATCGGCAAGTATCTTTTCTTCAAGTGCGAGATGTAGCATGAGCTTCGAAGCCCGATAGACATCCTTCACGTTTATTATTTCCACAGGAGAATGCATGTACCTCAGCGGTATTGACAAGCCTGCCGTGTAGATGCCTCTCCGCGCGATCTGGAGGTAGTATGCGTCGGTACCACCTGGGCGCTCCTCAACCTCTTCCTGGAAGGGAATGTCCTCACGCCGCGCGATCTCACAGAGTTTCTTCACAAGAGGGGGATAGTAGTTCGGACCCTTTGCAATGACCGGACCCTTCCCAGTGGCGATTTCGGTAAGGTTTCCCACCGGGTCGCCGAACGTCACATCGCATACGACAGCGACATCCGGGTTCAGGGTGTACCCGGCAACCTTCGCACCCCTCAGGCCAACTTCTTCCTGGACTGCAAAGAGCAGAAGAATATCGTGTATGGGACGTGTATCCTGTAAAAGATCGATGAGTGAGAGGAGGGTGAGCACGCCTGCCCTGTTATCCAGCCCCGATGAACTGAAATGCTCAGCCATGAGGAAATCGGGAATGAAATCCACCACCCCCGTGTCCCCGGGCGTAACAAAGGTGAGCGCTTCTTCCCGTGTCCTGCACCCGATGTCAATGAAGAGCTCACTGATCGGTCTCATTCGCCCCTGCTCCTCCTTTGTGGATATGTGAGGGGGCTTCATACCGATCACACCGAAAACCGTCTGCTTCCCGTAGAGCCGAACCCGCTTTCCGTAGATGGTGAGCGGATTTATCCCCCCGATCCCCGTGAACCTGAGGATCCCGTTTTCCTCGATGCTTTGAATCATGAGACCGATCTGGTCCATGTGAGCTTCAAAGAGAAGCCTCATTCCACTTCCCTCATACCCATTTTTCACCCCAATGACATTGCCAAGAGTATCCCGCTCACACCGATCCACTCTGCCCTCCATTCTCGAAAGGAGAAGCCGGGCAAAGGCATCTTCGAATCCGCTGACAGAAGGCAGCTGTGAAATCTCTTTGATGTGATCTTTCAACTTTTTCATTCGTATGGTTTTTCTCTCCGATATCCATATAATGATAATGCGCTCAGGGCCCAAGGTCAAAAAGAGAAAAACTATGGGCACAGATTCATTTTCACTTTGGTAATACATAGTATTACATTTATTGGGAACAAAGATACAAGGAGCAGGAGAATGTCAGGAAGCAGGAAACAGGAGATCATCAGCTTCAAGGTTGATGAGGCCCTCATGCATGCCATGGAGGGCATAGAAAACCGCTCTCAGTTCATACGCTCTGCAATACTCATCGCCCTCGAAAACACCTGCCCCCTTTGCAGGGGAACTGGAATGCTCACTCCTGATCAGCACAGACACTGGGCCACTTTCGCCCGTAGCCACAGTGTTGAAGAGTGCAACAGGTGCCATGCGTTCCACATCGTGTGCGAGGCTCAGGGGAGCGTTGTTGCTCACCCCCGGAAACAGTGAAAGAAAAGGAGTCACTTTCATGAAGCTGAATGGGAAAATGCAAAGACTTGGATTGCGCCTTGGACTGCTCGCTATCTATCTCATGTTGTTTTTGCCGGCTGGGTTGATCGCCGGAGGGAGACAACAGAGCACAGGGGAAGAGAAAGCGGGGATACGAGCCGTCGTCAGCATTCTTCCACAGGTTTCGCTCGTGGAGAGGATTGGCGGGGAGCATGTTCGGGTGAGCGTGCTGGTGGGAGCGGGGCAGGACCCGCATACCTTTGAGCTCACTCCAGGACAGGTCATGGACCTTGTGGAAGCGGACGTCTATTTTGGAATCGGGTTCCCCTTTGAGAAACGGCTTTTGGAGAAGATACTGAGCATGAACCCTCGTTTTGTCCTCATCGAAACCAATGAGGGAGTAAAAAAACGGTCTCTGGATGAGCACACCCCCCGCACCCCACACAGGGATACCGCGCATGGTGATGAAGTGGAAGAGGGTACGGATGAACCTCCTCACTTGCACGGTGAGGGCGAGCCCGACCCTCACATCTGGCTTTCTCCATCCATGCTGAAAATCATCTGCAGGAATGTGTACGGGGGACTTTCGAGGGTGGATCCGGATCGTGAACCAGAATACAGAAGCTCCCTGAACAGCCTCGTCTCCGATCTCGACCGTCTGGACGAAAGGCTGAAACAGATCCTCGCTCCCTACAGGGGAAAACTATTCTATGTGTTCCACCCTGCCTTCGGGTATTTTGCCGATGAGTACGGCCTCAAACAGGTTCCGGTTGAAGTGGAGGGAAAAAGCCCGACCCCACGGCAGATTCAAAAGCTCATAGAAAATGCGCGCCGGGATCAGGTGCGAATCATCTTCGTATCCCCCCAGTTTGACAGAAGAAGCGCTGCCGCAATTGCCGAGGCAATTGGCGGAACCGTAATGAGTATCGATCCTCTGGCGGAAGATATTCTCGGAAACCTCGAGGACATCGCAGTGAAAATTCAGGCAGCAGTGAGATAGCTGATTCCTGTCGTATGCACAGGCTTGCCTGAAGACTTGGGAGCGAATTCTACAGAAAGAGGAGTTTGGCTATGAAAGAAAGCCCGGCTATACTGGTGAGGGATGTGAACTTCTCCTACAACGGGATTCTCGTGCTGACCGATGTGAACCTGAGCATTCAGGAAGGCGAGTTTCTGTCCATGGTAGGACCGAACGGAGGAGGAAAGACCACTCTCATTCGAATAATGCTCGGACTGCTGAAGCCAAATACCGGCAAGGTACGCATATTCGGAAAACCGCCGGAAAAGTCGCGTGAAACAATCGGTTACATGCCGCAGCACACCCATTTCGATCCCCAGTTTCCCGTGAGGGTATCGGATGTGGTCCTCATGGGAAGGCTCGGCCCTCGACGCGGACTCTATACAAAGAAGGACAAAGAGAAAGTCTCGAAATCCCTCGGAGAGGTCGAGATGGAAGACTTTCACGGGGCGAGCTTCTCAGAGCTCTCCGGCGGCCAGCGGCAGCGTGTTCTACTCGCGAGGGCCCTGGTAAGCAACCCGAAAATTCTTCTCCTGGACGAGCCCACCGCAAATGTGGACGTTGAGATCGAGCAGAAGCTCTACAATATACTGGAGGAGCTGAACAGACGGATGACCATACTCATGGTCACCCATGACCTTGGATTCGTGTATAAGATTGTACAACGGGTAATTTGCGTGAAGCGCCAGGTCATGGTGCATCCCACGAGCGAGCTCAGCGGCACGCTTATCCAGGACATGTACGGGCACGAAATTCAAATGGTGCGACACGATTACAGTTCGGGAAAGGACGGACCCTCGTATGGCTGCTTTCATTAACGCACTCGGAAACCCTGACATCGCCTTTCTTCGCTACGCGTTCATCACAGGACTGCTCGGAAGCATTTCCTTTGGGATCATCGGCACCTATGTGGTAACGCGCCGAATAAGCTATATTGCCGGGGCGATCGCGCACTCTGCCCTTGGCGGTATCGGCGCGGGACTGTATATGCAGGTGAAGCTCGGGGTGAGCTGGTTCTCTCCGATTCTCGGTGCAGTCATTGCAGCCCTCATTTCCGGAATCCTGATCGGGTATGTGAGCCTCTACGCACACCAGCGTGAGGACACAGTGATCGGGGCAATATGGGCAATTGGCATGGCGATCGGGCTGCTCTTTCTCACAAAAACTCCGGGGTATGTAGATCCGATGAGTTATCTCTTCGGCAACATTCTATTGATCTCTCAGAGAGACATCATGACCATCGCGATTTTGGATGGCGTCATTCTGCTTTTGAGCGTTTTTTTCTACAACAGGTTTCTTGCGGTGAGCTTCGACGAGGAGTTCGCCCGTATCCGCGGCGTAAGAACGGGCTTCTTCTACCTGCTTTTGCTCTGTCTCACTGCACTCACCGTCGTACTCATGGTCACCGTGGTCGGAATCGTAATGGTAATCGCCCTGCTCACCCTTCCGTCAGCTGTGGCAGGGCTCTTCTCGAAACAACTCTGGCAGATGATGATATTCTCAAGCCTCATCTGCATGCTCTTCACCACAATCGGCCTCGGATTCAGCTATGTCTACGATCTCCCGACCAGCTCGAACATCATCTTGTTTGCGGGGGCTTTTTATCTGCTCTCATTGGTCGGTGCCAGGGTCCTTCGTTCCAGGGCGCTGCACGCTGCGGTGCTGAAAAGAAAGCAAAAGCGATAGAGGAAAATATCTTTTTATGAAAAGCAGGCAGATACCAAGGCCCAGAAGCTCCACTCCTCCAGCCACCAAAAAAGATGCGTAAAAATCACCCAGATCCGTAACCCATCCCGCGAGCACAGGCCCGAACACAATTCCCACATTCCCGGAGAAATTAAAAATTGCCATCGCCATTCCGTGCTCTCCCTGGCAGCTGAGATCTCCCACAAGCGCTGCGTTTGTCGGACCGGTCAACCCGGAAAACACCCCCAGAACGAAAAAAATCAGCGCGAGAGGGCCGATCCCTTTGCTTCCTACATACCCTGCGATCATGAGAAGAAGGCCGTATCCGAGGCTTCCCGGTATCAGAAAGGCAAGCCTTCCGAAACGATCCGAGAGCCTTCCTACAGGGTACTGCAGCAGGATGAAGGCGAGCGCGTGCACTCCCAGTATCATGCCGCGCATCTGTGGACCCTTCCCGAGCACCATCTGGATATACAGAGGTAGGAGGAAGATGATAAAGCCGATGTGGAGCCGGTCGATGAAGTTGAAGAGCGATGGAACAAGAAGGGATGGCCGTTCTCTGATTACTGCGATGCTCCTGGCAAGACCCGGCTTTTTTTTCAGCTCTGGCGGCTCCTGTATAAGGGCAACCGAGAGTAACAATACCAACACGTGCAGTGCAGCGCCGATGTAGTAGGGCAGAAAAACGCCTCTCCCTGCGATGATGCCCCCGAACACCGGACCTATCCCCATGGAAAGAGCGAGAAACATACCGAAGAGCCCGAAGCTTCGCCCCCTGTTCTCCGCAGTGCTGTTATCCAGCACGAGCGTCATCAGGATCTGCCATTCAGCGACTGTGAATGCCCCCTGACAGAACCTGAAGATGAGGAGAATGCCATAGGTTGGTGACCGTGTCATGAGTAAGAAAAAGAGAACCGAACCCGTGCTGCCGATAAGGAGAAAGAGCTTCCTCTTTCCCCACCTGTCAGTGAGCAGACCAATCACTATCCCACCGACGAGGTAGGCGCTGTAGAGCACCGTATCAAAATACGAGACATGAACCATCTTCAGGTCAGCAAATCGCAGATAGATGAATTCATACTGGTTGGTGTGAAGTATTGAAACCGATGAGATCACCAGAAAAACCGTAATCCCCAGGAGCACAACCTGGAGAGGAACCGCCGCCCTTCTTCCATGTGGCACTTCCTCTTTCACCCTCGCGTTCCCCTATCGTGTACCCTCTATTCATAATTACCACAGACAGCATCCGGCATACCGCATGTGCATCACAACCCGCCTCTTCCAGATCAATCGCTCAGCCCCAGCGCCTTCCTTCCCTTCTCTATATCCTCTTCGGTCTCCTTTAAAAAGGTCTCTCCTTCGAGCTGATCTTTTATCTTCTCGTAGGATATTTCGATTGCCCCGGGGATCTTTTGGAAATCCACAAGCCCAATATCGTAACAGCGCGGTTTGAGAAGCACGACACTGGACCCCTTCTTCGGCCGATGCACCCGGAGCAGGCTGTACTGGTCGATCGTTTTTCCCTGTATGCTCGTCGCATAAAGAACCATGTCATGTGGTCTCACGTTTGAAGATTCTCTGAGCTTCATTCCCCCATACCCGAGGTTCACCGCCAGAATTACAACGTTTCTCCTGAAAAAACGCTTCGAGCCCAGCCAGTCCTCGTAGGCTGTCACAATGGGAAGGTGCTCCACAACCCCACCGTCTATGTAGTAATACCCTCCTATCTTCTTTGGCGGAAATATTCCGGGAATCGAAATCGAGGCGACCACGGCATCCTTCAACGAAATTTCAGGGGTCCTCTCATTCGAAAACACCTGTTTCACGCTGAGCCCGGTATCCGTGTTCTGTCCTGAACCCAGGTTGAATGTCACCGCGGAAAAGGGCAGTGCTAATTCCCCGAGAGAAGGAACCCTCCCGAGAGAGCGCACGAGCTCCTCTTCGATGTAGGACTCCAGCCGTTTGCCGTCGTAAATGCCCGCGCTTCTGAACTCTCTGTTGAAGAATTCGCTTTTGATGGCCCTATAGAGAAAATGCCGCGATCCCCTTCCGAAAAGATCATCGGGATTCTTGAGCCTCAGCACAGACTCCTGCATCTGCTCCGAGCTCATGCCTGCCGCATACATCCCACCAATGAGCGCTCCTGCAGAGGTGCCGTACACCCGTTCGACATCGATGTCAAACTCCTCTATGAAACGTATCACTGCGATATGGCAGACAAGGGCAAGACCGCCTCCTGAGAGAGCGAGGTAGATTTTCTTGTCTTTTATAAAGTCGAAAAAAACCTGAAATCGCTCGTCTTTCATGTGCGTTTCGTACGACCTCGTGTCGTGCGACCCCGTTTCGTACGACCTCGTGTCGTACGACCCCGCGGTGAGAATTCACTCCCGCCCCTCCACAACAACCGATACACACTGCATGGACCACTGCGCTTTCTGCCTCTTAAACCCTGCGATATGGCCGGTCGAAGCCACCGATTTTTGCCGCCATGATAGTCCCAGAGCCCACCTTTGTCAAGGTAATTAGCATCCGTTGAATAACGGCTGTTGAAAAACGGCCGGGCCACAGTAACGGCTGAACCTCCCCCATATCACTGGTCTTGTTGAATATCACCTGTTATTGTTGAACCAGAGGAGATTGAAAATGAAAAAATTGCATACCCTTTCCCTCGCGCTCGGAATATTTTTGAGCGTTTTCATTCTTACGTGCACCCATGACAATGGTCCTGCCGCCTCAGAACTGATCCTTCCGCGGGTCGTCTCCGAAGATGAAACTTTTCGCGTGGTACGGGTGCTGGAAGGGCTCGAGCATCCCTGGAGTTTCACCTTTCTCCCGGATGGAAGAATTTTGGTCACTGAACGACCGGGCCGGCTCGCACTGGTTGAAAACGGAAGGATTCGCAGATTGAGCGGACTTTCCGATATCGTGGCAACAGGCCAGGGCGGATTACTGGACGTGGTTCTGCATCCGGAATATGAACAGAACGGCTGGATATACTTCTCCTATTCTGGAGGAAGCCGGACAGAGCTTTCCACCCGGGTCGCACGTGCCCGGGTATCCGCGTCCAGGCTGATAGATGTACAAATCATATTCACGATGCAACCCGCTTCTGCCGGAGGCCGTCACTTCGGGTCCAGGCTCGCGTTCATGGATGATGGAACAGTTTTAATCACTCTGGGTGAGCGTGGAGAGCAGAACAGGGCTCAGGACCTGAAAGACCATGCGGGATCCACGATACGGCTGCACGATGATGGAAGCGTACCGGAGGACAACCCCTTTGTCGGTCGCATGGATGCAGTCCCGGAGATCTACACCTACGGAAACAGAAACGCCCAGGGAATGGCGGTACAGCCAGGAACCGGGCTCGTCTGGCAGCATGAGCATGGTCCTCGCGGTGGTGATGAGATCAACATAATCGAGCCAGGGAAAAATTACGGATGGCCTGTGATCACCTACGGGAGAGAATATTCCGGCGGAAGCATCGGTATCGGGACAGAGGCACCGGGTATGGAGCAGCCAATTCTGCACTGGACGCCTTCAATTGCGCCTTCTGGCATGACGTTCTACTCGGGCTCCCTTTTTCCGGCCTGGAGGGGAAACCTTTTTGTCGGCGCTCTGGTGGGACGCCACCTTCGCCGCCTGGTCGTGGAAGGAACAAGGGTGGTGCATCAGGAAATCCTTCTTCAGGACAGCCTGGGCAGGATACGGGACGTGCGAGAGGGACCTGATGGGGCACTCTGGCTGATCACCGATTCACGAAACGGCGGGCTGTACCGGATTGAACCTGTACAGTGAATGAGCCTGTGATATTTTCCTGTCTGGAACCTGTAATGAACATTATCTTACCTTCTACACCACATCTCAAACAGGGAAAGGGGATATGAAAAAGGACACCCACTTTCATGCTGCTACTCATGATGGGGGATTGAGCCGTTACCGCACAGTGCTGAACACTGCCCTGAGAGTGTTCTTCAGGGATGCAGTAGGCGTTGCGCTCACCAGGCCACGCCAGGCAGTTTTTTTCATCAGGACTGTGTTCTGGCAGAGGAGGGCAGCGCGAATCCGCCTTCAATGGGCCCGCAACGGTGTGCAGGTTCCAGCAATCATCATATTCAGCATTACCACGAAGTGCAATCTGAATTGCAAGTACTGCTATGCCCAGGCGCTTCATCCGCCCTCGGACAGAGAGATGAGCGCGGAAAAAATTAGAAGCGTTGTACGGGAAGCTCATGGGCTCGGAATCTCTTTTTTCGTCGTTGCAGGTGGAGAACCGTTCTTGCGGCCTGAGCTGCTCGATATTGTGGCCGAGTTCCCGAAAACTCTCTTTCTCGTATTCACCAATGGACTGTTGATCGATGATTCTGTGGTGCTGAGATTGAAAAAACTGAGAAACGTGATCCCGCTGGTGAGCCTTGAAGGGTTGGAAGATGAGACGGACAACCGGAGGGGTGATGGTGTGCACACGCGCCTGGTGAGGATTATCAATACCTTGAAACAGAACGGGATTTTCTTCGGGACGTCTCTCACCATCACCCGTCTGACCTTCGACACGTTGACCGATCCCCGGTTTATCGGGAAACTGATAGAGACCGGGTGCAGATTCTTCCTCTTCGTCGAATACACACCGGTGCAGGAGGGAACCCAGGACATGGTGCTCACCGCACTGCAGAGGGAACGGTTGCTGAAAATAATGGAAACCTATCATCGGAGGAGGCAGGCGCTTTTTATCTCAGTACCCGGTGCAGAAGAGAGCGTCGGAGGGTGTCTTGCCGCAGGCAGGGGGTTCGTGCACCTGACCGCTGAAGGAGACATCGAGCCGTGTCCCTTCGTGCCGTTCTCAGACACGAATGTGCGTGACTTGTCGCTGAAGGACGCTCTCAGGTCCGACCTTTTGAAAGAGCTCCGCGCACATCCAGAGATGCTCGAGGTAACCGAAGGCGGCTGCTGCCTATGGAAGAAGCGTGACTGGGTTCGGACCTTGATTCCAGAATAGCGCACTGGAGAGTGCATGAAAAAAATCAGGGTTGCAGTGATCGGAGGAGGAGGAACAGGCGCTGCGCTTGCCCATGACCTTGTGCTCCGGGGCTTCCAGTGCACGCTCCTCGAGAGAGGGGAGCTCACTTCAGGCACCACTGGAAGGCACCACGGACAACTGCACTGCGGCGCTCGTTATGCGGTGGGAGATGCCCGCATCGCCACTGAGTGCATGGCAGAAAACATCACCCTCAGAAAAATCGCTCCTGAGGCGATCGAGTTCAATGGAGGGCTTTTTCTGGCTCTGAGCGCAGAAGACGAGGAATACTGCGCGCCTTTCTTATCGGCCTGCGAGGCGGCAGGCATTCCCGCAGAGCTCCTTACCTCACGCAGAGCCCTTATGATCGAACCAGAGCTGAACCCTTCACTGCGTTTCGCGGTCTGGATTCCTGATGGCACTATGGACGCGTGGCGCCTTCCGCTTCATTTTTTCGCGACTGCACGGCACAACGGGGCCGATATACGGAGCTTTTCCGAGGTCGTGGGAATCTCAATCGAATCAGGCAGGGCGAGTGGAGTCGTGGTCAGAGATATCCGTGAAAATCAGCACTACACGCTGTCTGCCGATTATATCGTGAATGCTGCAGGGGTGTGGGCGAAGGAGGTGTCGACGCTTGCAGGGGTCGACCTCCCTCTCCGTCCATCACCCGGCACCATGGCTGCGGTTCAGGGAAGGCTCTCTGAACGCGTGATCAGCAGGCTCCGACCGCCAGGGGATGGAGACACGGTCGTGCCCCAGAGAACCCTCTCGATCATCGGTACAACCGGAGGGGTGAGCAAAACGCCGGAAGAGAGAGAAATTCCTGAAAGTGACGTGGATTTTCTGCTCTCCGAAGCCGATGCCCTCATTCCTGCGTTTTCGGGTGCGCGGTTGCACGCCGTCTGGTCTGCATCGCGCCCACTTGCCGCGGGGGGAAACGAAGAGAATGACCGGCTCATCAGCAGAGATTTCCTCTGTATCGACCATGAAAAGGACAACGGGATAGGGGGATTTGTAAGCATTGTTGGCGGCAAAGCGACGGTGCTCCGCGCAATGGCAGAGAGGGTGGTAGACCTGATCTGTGAAAAAAGCGGGACACATATCCCCTGCAGCACAAAAGAGGTAAAGCTTCTTTCCCACAGATCATTCTATGCATGAGGATTCGAGTTGAAAGCGAGTTTCGAGATTTTCAGATACAGACCTGGAGAAAAAAAGAGATTCGATACCTTCCAGATCGAACTGTCTTCCCATGCCACTGTTCTCGATGCCCTGAAGCTGATCCAGGAAACCGTCGACCCTTCCCTCATATACCGTCACTCCTGCCACCACGGCTCCTGCGGAACCTGTTCCTGCATCATCAACGGGGTGGAGCGCCTTGCCTGCCTGACCAAGGTTACCGAGCTTTCAGAGGCTGTTGTGCGGGTTGAGCCGCTGCGAAGGATGCCCAGGATAGGAGACATCGCGGTCGACCCTTCTCCCCTTTTTCTCGAGATCGACCCGCGCTGGTCGTATCTCAGGCAATCAGAAACCAGCCGTTTATCAGCGGTAAAAGCTGTATCGGTACAATCCCACGATCCGAATGCCGATCATGTAACAGCTCGACATATTTCTTTGGAGCGGGTTCGGTTTGAGTCCTGCATCGAGTGCGGCTCCTGCGTTTCCGCCTGCCCGGTTGGGGAGGATTTCATGGGCCCTGCTGTGCTCGCACTGTTGAACCGTGAGCGCATCAAAAGGCCGGAGCAAGCCCCCATTCTCCTGAAACGTGCAGGTGGAAACACCGGAGTGAGTCGGTGCGAAAGGGCTCTCAACTGCAGCAGGGTATGCCCGACAGGGGTAAACCCCGCCCGTCACATCATGGACCTTCGAAGAGCCCTTGGTCGCAACACGACGTGATGTGCAGATATTCAATAATCTTCAGGACAATCGCCCTATTCGTCCTACCAGGACCAGCAGAGCGCTGATGAACCTGCCCTACGCTTTTAAAATCTCTCTCACCGTCCGTGATATCCTCTCCGGGTTCGGCATATTCTCGTATTCGAGAGGATGGGCCATCGGGGG
>Ga0180438_10007522_pt1 | contig 14166 bp, 12 predicted proteins | sample SS_ome_12_FD_132455 | JGI IMG/M metagenome (GOLD analysis project Ga0180438, IMG submission 132455) | Hypersaline lake sediment archaeal communities from the Salton Sea, California, USA - SS_3_D_2 metaG | ecosystem: Environmental > Aquatic > Non-marine Saline and Alkaline > Hypersaline >... | reverse complement strand
TGCGATCGGAAGAGCTCTAGCAGGTCGCTGTCGTCATGGCGGTCGAGTACGAGAAACTTGACGCCGTACGCGTCGAGCACCCCTGGCCAATCCTCGTCCACGCCGGTTTGTTGTGCGATTGAATGACCCTGTAGCATCTATTCTTTCCCTCCTGTACTTGCGGTTGGTCTCCCCGTTGTGTGCTGTTGGATAGACTCAGAGCTTTTTCACCGCCAAGGTGCAAAGGACGCCAAGATTTTCCTTTTTTCTTTGCGCCCTTGGCGTCTTGGCGGTGAAATTGGAGCGGCTCTCATCAACAACACCCAAGAGGGGAACTATCACCTTGCGCTTCAAGAGGCGCTGTCATTCCTGTTTCGAGAAACTGAGTGTTCTCCCGCCGTCTTTCGACAGCCTGAACAACCGACCCTCTGTCACGCTGGAGATTGCTTTGTCTTTTTCCATATGATCGGCGGTAAAGGATAGAATCCCATCTTGCTTCAACACCCGGTGTAGCTCTGACAACACGGCCTCCGGCTCGCTCAACATGTGAAAGACGTCGTATAGCAGAACAACATCGATGCTGTTATCCGGCAACCCAGTGTGGCAACCGGAACAGATGGTTTTCACATTCGCCAATCCCTTTTTCTTGACGATATCTTTTACTTTCTGAACGGCCAGCGGATGGATATCCAGGGCATAGACCATCCCCGATTCACCGACCAGTTCCACGGTGTCGAGCAAGTAGCCGCCAGGTCCACAGCCATAATCAAGGACGTGAAACCCCGGCTCTATGCCCACCTCTTGCAGGATGTCCCTAGGGGGGAACAGGAAATAGCGCAGCTTGAAGAAAAAAGACATCCCGCTAAATGCCAAATTGACCATTGGTGTATCCATGAGACGTTCCTCCTACGTTGGTAGCTAGAGCACTGCAAGCAGCCGTGCGCTCTACGACTTGAGGACGGGCACAAGCCCTTGTCTGCTTTCCTGGTAGCGTGGCGCCCGTCCTCATGTGCTTGAATTCGACACTAGAGCCTCAAAGCACTTTCCCACTAATTCTCTGGCCCGGTGTCGCCAGTTTGCGCATCTGGTTCAGCCCCCTCGGTCTTTTCCTCGGATGGCTCCTCCTGACCCCAGCACCAGGGGGGCATGTGGCTATGGCGCTGATGCCAGTGCTTGGCCCAGCCTTCGCCCAGTGGCCCGCCAGCCTCCTTCCAGGCTCGGAAGTGGAAGATTTTCCCGGCTCCGACGAGTAGTAGGAAAAGCAACCCGACCGTGAAGAGTGGCCCCACGCCGCACAGAAAGGACGAGGGACCAACATGCCGCCCAGGATAGCCGTAGGGCGCATAAGGAACCACCCCGCCATCGTCGCCACTGGCCGACAGACGACCCATCATGTAGCCTTGCGACCATGCGCTACGCTGGATCGCTGACCCGCCCGCGATCAACAAGCCAACGACTATCAGTGCTGCGAGTGCGACCATCAGAAACCGCTTGTGAGACACTTTTGACCTCCTCATTTTGCTTGGTTTGGGCAACTGTCCGTTGCCCAGGATGATTCGTTTGACCCCAATATGCCACAAACTTGTGAAGAAATGATGAAGAGGTGTGGGAAATGTGATGAACGAACAAGATTGCACAGCAAGACGGCACCGATATTGCCCGGCAATCTACTTTCTGGTATAATCAGATGGGATGTCCCAGACAGCAACCCAGCAGAGTAGAAAGAAAGGCTCCTGATGCCCCACAACCCGACAGATGATCGCGTGGTGTCACCCAAACCGCACCACAAAGACGTCGCCCCGGACGTCTCGCTGCGCCCCCAGCGGCTGGCAGAGTATATCGGCCAGGAAAAGGTCAAGGAGAACCTGACCATTCTCATCGAGGCAGCCAGGGCGCGCGGCGAGGCGTTGGATCACGTGCTGTTGTACGGCCCTCCGGGACTGGGCAAAACGACGCTGGCCCACTGCATCACCAACGAGATGAGCGTCAACATCAGAGTCACTTCGGGGCCAGCCATCGAACGCGCCGGCGATCTGGCCGCCATCCTGACCAACCTGCGCCAGGGAGACACGCTCTTTATTGACGAGGTACATCGCCTCAGCCGGGTGGTGGAAGAGGTCCTCTATCCGGCCATGGAAGATTTTGCGCTGGACATCATCATTGGCAAAGGGCCAGGAGCGCGGAGCATCCGGCTGAAACTGCCGCGTTTCACCATCATCGGCGCCACGACGCGGCTGGCATTGATGACTTCGCCGCTGCGGGCGCGGTTCGGCGCGGTGTACCGCCTTGATTTTTACAGCCAACCAGCCATGGAAGAGATCGTCGCCCGCTCGGCCAGCTTGCTGAAGGTGCCGACTGACGAAAGTGGCATCCGCGAGATCGCCCGGCGGGCGCGAGGGACGCCCCGCGTGGCCAACCGCCTGCTGCGGCGCGTTCGAGACTATGCCCAGGTGCGCGCCGACGGAGCCATCACCAAAGTCGTGGCCCAGGAGGCCTTGACCCTGCTGGAAGTAGATGCCCTGGGCCTGGACGACATAGACCGCAAAGTGTTAGCCACGATCATCGAAAAGTTCGACGGTGGGCCGGTGGGACTGGATACGCTTGCCGCCGCCATTTCCGAGGAACCAGACACCATCATGGACGTCTACGAGCCATATCTACTCCAGTTGGGCTTTCTTGACCGCACACCACGGGGGCGCGTCGTCACACGCCGGGCCTACGAGCACCTGGATTTTCCCTATTCCGAACGTCCTGGACAGCCAACGCTGTTCAACGCTCCTTGAACCTGGGGTCTGCCCAATCAAATAAACGTCCTCATTGCCCTGGACATCGCACAAGGAGGAGCAGCCATGTCCAATGAAAACCCTATCGGCGCAAGAATCGGAACTTACCACATCCTTCGCGAGGTCGGGCGAGGTGGCAATGCGGTCGTCTACCTGGCCAACGACGAAAAGCTAGAGCGCCCGGTTGCCGTCAAGATGCTGCATGCCTTTGCCTATCATCCGCAACGGGAGAGAATTGTCGAACGCTTTCGCCGAGGAGCGCAGGCAGCCGCCCGACTGCATCACCCCAATATCCTGCCGGTGTATGACTTTGGCGAGTGGCAAAAGGCCTTTTACATCGCCATGCAATACGTGCCGGGCAAGACGCTACAGCAAGTCCTCCTCGGCGACTCGAAAAAGATGCGAAGCGCGGAGCCTGTGCCCCTATCCGAAACCCTGAACGTCGCTCAGCAGGTAGGCGCCGCGCTGGCGCACGCCCGCCGACACGGCGTCACTCACCGTGACGTCAAACCGAGCAACATCCTGATCGACGACGACGGTCACATCTACCTGACCGACTTTGGACTGGCCCAGATGGAGGGAGCTGCGCCCATCACCCAATCCGGCGAAACGCTTGGCACCCCGCATTACATGTCGCCGGAACAAGGCAGAGGACTGCCGGCTGACCATCGTTCCGATATTTACTCGCTGGGCGTGGTCCTCTTTCAGATGCTCACCGGCCAGGTGCCCTTTGACGCCGACACGCCAGCGCCTGTCATCGTGAAGCACATGGTTGACCCCCTGCCTTCTCCCCGATCCATCAATCCCGAAATTCCGCCGCAGGTGGAAGCGGTGCTGTGCAAGGCGCTGGCCAAGAACCCCTCACAGCGATACCAGACTGTTGAGCAGTTCACCCACGATCTGGCAGAGGCTGTCGCGGGATGCGAAGCACAAGCCGTTGAACCGGCAGCCGCCGGGGTAGACGCCCGGCCGGAGCACGTGGACGTAAGCCAAGTGGACATCCGTGAGACGCCAACCCTTGCTCCGCACGATAGAGCCCGCAAGGTCACCGAACGGCCACCGCATGACGAGACTCGCGTCAGCACGCCGGCCACGCCAGTGGAACCGCCCCCACGAGCCAGTGTACCCGGCCAAGCCAAGCCGGCCCCCCTGGCGGCAGGGCCAAGCGCTCCCCCTGTGGATCGAACCGCAGAATGGCAGGGCTACAGGAAAGACACAGGACCGCTCCCCCCTGCCGACGTTTCGAGACCAACGGATAGGATGCGGTGGGTCATCGTGGGTCTCGTCATGGCGGGTCTCGTCGGACTGTTATTGGTCTGTAGCACGGCCATCTTTTTCTTGCTGGGCGGCCCGGATCTGTTGCGCAGGCCCACCAGCACAGTGGCTCGTCAGGTGGCCGTGACGCCTTCGCAGACACCTACCTTGGCAACGCCCAGTCCCACGCCAGCACCTCCCACGGCGACGTCTGCTCCTGCCCAGACCGAAACAGCCCTCCCGGCTGAGACAACCACTCTCGAGGTCACAGCGACGTCCACTCCGACAGTCGTGCCTGCGGCGAGTGACACCCTTCCGCCCACGTTCACCGCCGAACCGACGGCGACGCCCACCCTGACGCCGACCAGTACGCCCACGCCCACTGCCACAGCCACGGCACCGCCGCCCGTGCCGGCAGGCATGATGCTCATTCCGGCCGGCGATTTCATCCAGGGCAGTTCCGACGCCGAAATCGAGGCGGCCATCGAGATGTGCGCCACAGCCTTCGGCGGCAATTGCACGCACCCACGTGACTGGTTCACCGACGAAACACCCCGCCGGACCGTCACCCTCGACGCATTCTACGTTGACAAGTGGGAAGTCACCAACGAGCAGTTCTCAGCCTTCGCCGACGCCAGCGACTATCTGACCGACGCTGAGAAAAAAGGTGAGGCCCAGAACTGGCGCACGTTCAACACGCCCGGTCGTGAAGACTATCCCGTCATCTGGACGAGTTGGAACGACGCAAACGCCTACTGTCAGTGGGCTGGCAAGCGCCTGCCTACCGAAGCAGAATGGGAGAAAGCAGCACGCGGCTCCGACGGCCGCATCTGGCCATGGGGCAGCAATTGGGAAGCCGGGCGCGCCAACAGCCGGGATGGCGGCGCGGGAAGCGTGGTCGCTGTAGGCAGCTATCCGCTCAGCGCCAGCCCCTACGGCGTGATGGACATGTGTGGTAACGTCTGGGAATGGGTGGCCGACTGGTACGATCCCCTGTGGTACAACAATTCGCCAAGGCACAACCCTGGTGGACCCATGTCGGGAGTAGGCCGTGTGCTACGGGGTGGGGGGTTCAGAAATCCACCGTGGGAAGTGCGCGCCGTTCACCGCCACAGCGGAGGGCCAGACGGTTACGCGCCGGATCATGGCTTCCGCTGTGCCAAGTAAAGTACGTCAGGAACAGGGTGGAGAGATGCCACAGCTACAAGACGTGGGCAAGGTGCTGCTGCTCTTCGGCGGGTTGATCTTTCTGCTGGGGTTGCTCCTGACGGTTGGCAGCAGGCTGCGCTGGCTGGGCCGCCTGCCGGGCGACATACGCATCGAGCGGGAAGGCTTTAGCTGCTTCATTCCGATTGTGACGTCAATCTTACTCAGCCTGCTACTGACCATACTACTGAACGTCATCATCAGGCTGCTGAACCGATGATGAAAACCAACGATTTTGATTACACCCTCCCCTCTCGCCTCATCGCCCAGACACCAATCGAGCCCCGCGACGCTTCACGCCTCCTGGTCGTCTCTCGCACCAACGGCAGCCTGACCCACCGCACTTTCCGGGACATCGTCGAATATCTGAAACCGCATGACCTCCTGGTCTTTAACGACACGCGGGTCATCCCCGCGCGCCTGACCGCCCGCAAAATGCCTACCGGCGGCAAAGTAGAACTGCTGCTGGTCGCGCGGCGCAGCTCCACCGAGTGGGAGGCGCTGGTCAAGGGTCGCAAGGTCATGCCAGGCCAGCGCATCGCCGTCGGCGAGGAGAAGGCGCATGTCACCGGCCGGATCACGGCGATCACCGAGGCTGGCGGACGGCGCATCACCTTCGACCGCCCGCTGGAATCGCTGCTGGACGACCTGGGCGAGGTGCCACTGCCACCCTACATCCACCAACCGCTGGCCGACCCAGAACGTTACCAGACGGTCTACGCCCGCGTGGCAGGCTCCTCGGCCGCGCCGACGGCTGGCCTGCACTTTACCCCCGACCTGCTGTTGGAACTGCGCGACGCGGGCGTGGGTTTTGCCTTTGTCACGCTACACATCGGCATGGACACCTTTCGCCCTGTGACAACTGAACGCGTGCAAGATCACGTCATGCACACCGAGCGGTGCACCCTCAGCTTTGAGACGGCGAGGCAGATCAACCAGACGCGGCTGCAAGGGGGGCGGATCGTCGCCGTGGGCACCACCGCCACGCGCGTGCTGGAGAGCGCCGCAGCAAGTTGCGCCCCAGACGGCGACGCCTGCGCCTGGCAGACAGTGGCCCCTTTTGAAGGCGCCACCGACCTGTTTATCTTCCCCGGCTACCGCTTCCGCGCCGTGGACATGCTGCTGACCAATTTCCACCTGCCCCGCAGCACGCTCCTCATGCTGGTGAGCGCCTTTGCCAGCAAGGATCTGATTGACCGCGCCTACAGGGACGCCATCGAACACGCATACCGCTTCTACAGCTTTGGCGACGCGATGTTAATCATCTGAGTGAAATGTCAAACGCAATTGGAGGTGTTCCGATGTCTCGGTTGATTTTTCGGTCCGATGCCCAGGTATCACCTCTGGGGAGTGCCATCACGCCAGTGGCCTTGCTCGGAAGCAACCTGCTGTTCAACATCGTTGCCAACGCGAGCTTCAAGCTGTCTGCGGCCAGCCCCACCTTGCGTGGCCTGCTGACCTGGCAACTCATTGGCAACCTGGCAGGATTCATCACCGTGCTCACGCTGACCGGGCTCTTGCGTTTCTTCCCTCTCCACGTGGCCTACCCGGTCACCACCGGACTGGCCGTGATCGGCGTACAGGTGGTGGCAGCCAGCTTACTCTTTCATGAAACGATCTCGTCCGAACAGTGGCTGGGCACCCTGCTGGTGGCAGCCGGCATCGTGCTCATCGGCAGGCGATGAGCGATGCGCGCGCTGATCCGCTGCTTTGACGCCTTATTACGCCAGGCTTATGGCGTCTTTGAATTCTGTGACGACGAGGACTGCGTGCTGCGCCTCCAGATCGCAAGAGCGCCCCATACCCTGCGGCTGGACAGTCAAGTGGTGGACGCCGGCGAACCTGTGCTGGTCCTGCATCTGTGGAATGAACACCTCCCGCCCTTGCCGCTGGCTGGCCCCGACCTGGCCTGGGCCACGCGGATGGGACGACTGTTCATTGCGTCGCTGCGCGCCGTTGCCAGGCAGATGAAACACGATCCGCGCCTGGCTAGTGGGCGCGCAGTCGGCGGCGCAACAGCACTGCTCTCCCCTGCCGAGCGCCCTGGTGGCGTGCACCTGATGCAACGGCTGGGCTTTACTGTCATGCCGTGCCACAGCCCGCTGGGACGCTTTGGCGAGTTCTGGGAGAATTTCTACTCATGGTGGCTCATGTGGACGTTCAATGCCGCCAGCCTGCGCCACCGGGGGCTCATGCGCCTGCACCGAGCCGAGATTTGGATGCTGGCCGACGAGTTCCTACAGCGATACGGAGCGAGAGAAACGAAGTAAGGAGTGGACAGGCACTGATCACGTTTGGCCACTACGCTTTGCAAACCGCAGCCACAACACTCGCTTCGTTTCGGCTGTGACCCGCGCCCGCTCGTCCAGTCGCCAGCCGGCCACCCACAGGATGCGATCGTCGTCGTCACTCACGGCCAGTGGCACCCAGTCACGCCAGGTAGCCGGCACCTTGATGTTGATCAGAAAATCACTCAGCGATTTGCTCCGCCCGTCCATCCCCTGCGGCTGGAAGCGGTCGCCAGACTGCCGTCGGCGCAGCGCCAGCCCTGCGGCAATGGCCCCCGCGTCGAGGAACGCCTGCCACGGGTCGGGGTTGGATGCCCAGTCGGGCGGCAACGCGTCCGCCGAGAGCCACTGCGCCTCCACCCACCAGCCACCGGGGCCGGGCAGCGATGTGCGTCCAGGCAGGACAATGGACAGTCTATCGGCCAGTAGCACCGGCCAGTCCAGCGGCACAGGCCGATAGCCCTCACTGGCCACCGTCAGCACCTCGTAGCCGACGGTGAGCCGCAAACCCCGGGGCAGCGACGCGACCGCGCCGGTGCCCTTTTCGCGGGCCACCGTCACCGCGTCGTCGATGTGACAAAAGTTGATGTTGCGCAGGTTCCGCCGCAGGCGATGCACCGCCTCCCGCAGCGTGGCCCGTTGCAGGCTCAAGGGCAACGCACGCCAGTCCGCCAGGTCAAAGACAATCACCTCAGCATCGGCAGACCGCGTCACTTTGGCCCAAGCGCCTTCCAGCACCTCCCGCAGCAACGCATAGTCCTCAGAGGCTACCAGCGCCGTGCGCCGGATCACCTCGCGGACGTTGGAGCGATAGGTCTCCAGGTACGGGATCAACTCGTGACGCAGCCGGTTGCGGAAATAGGTCGTGTCCAGGTTGGAGCGGTCGAAGCGGGGCCGGAGCTCATGTTCGGTGCAGTAAGCCTCGATCTCTACCCGGGGTGTCTCCAGCAGGGGCCGCACCAGCGACAGCCCTGCGCCGGTCTGCCCTTCCAACAGCCGATAGCTCATCAGCGGCGTCCGGGGCAGCATCCCTCGCAGGCCGGCCAAACCGGCGCCCCGCAAAAAGTGCATCAGCACCGTCTCCGCCTGATCGTCGGCGTTGTGGCCCACGGCCACCGTATGGCTGCCCACCTGCCCGGCGACGTCGGCCAGAAAGGTGTAGCGCGCCTGGCGCGCCGCTTCTTCCATCGCCAGCTTGTGACGGCGCGCCAGGTCCGGCACATCGCGAGCAGCAACGGTGCACGGCAGATCCCATTCGACGGCCAGGGTTGCCACACAGGCTGCGTCGGCGTCGGCCTCAGCGCCGCGGATCTGGTGGTTCAGGTGGGCCACGTGCAACGTCAGGTCATAGTCCGCCGCCAGCCGCCGTAGCACGTGCAGCAGGCAGAGTGAATCCGGCCCACCGGAAACGCCGACGACGACGGGCTCACCCCGGGGTAACAACCCATAGCGTTCGATCGTCTGCCGAACCAACTCTACCAACGACATGACTGCCTACCTCAACCCGGCGAACCTACGCCGCCGCTTCCTCCCGCTGGTGGGCCACCTGACCATCTACCAGCACCAGCTCGGCCACGGTGCGGTAATCGAGGGGGTGTCCACTAAAGACGACGATGTCGGCGTCCTTGCCCACCTCCAGGCTGCCCACCCGGTCGGCCACGCCGATGATCTCGGCAGGATTGATAGTGATAGCCTTCAACGCCTCCTCCTCCGGCATCCCCTCGCGCACGGCCAGGGCCGCGTTGATGGGCAAGTATTTGACCGCCGACATCTCGTCGGTCTGGATGGCCACTTTGACGCCTGCCTTGGCCATGATGCCAGGATTCTTGGGCGTCATATCCTTCAACTCGTACTTGGTACGAGAGAAGAGAATCGGACCGGCCGTGACGGGAATCCCTTTGGCAGCTAGAACATCGGCAATCTTGTAGCCCTCGGTCGCGTGCTCCAGTGTCAGATCCAGGTCAAACTCTTCGGCGATACGGATGGCGGTGAGCATGTCGTCGGCCCGGTGTGCGTGGACACGGGCCATCATCTCGCGGCGCAGCACCTTGCCCAATGCCTCTAGCTTCAGATCTCGTTCTGGCAACTTGGGCGCCTCTGCTTCCTCGTCTCCCGCCTCGACCTTGGCCTCGTACTCGGCCAGATCCGACTCGTATCGGCGCCATTTTTCCAGATAGTTTTGGGCATCCACCAACGCCGCACGCAACACAGCCGCATTCCCCATCCGCGTGGAAGGCGCTTTCTTTTGCTCGCCATAGACTCGCCTGGGGTTCTCGCCCAGCGCCATCTTCATGCCCGCCGGCTCCAGAAGCACCATCTGCTCCACACTCGGCTTGGGTGCAGTCTTGAGACAAACCCACTGACCGCCGATGAGATTGCCACTGCCTGGGCCAGTGAGCACCGTCGTCACACCGGCTGCGACCAGCTCTTTGAAAGCCTGGTCTTCGGGGTGCACCGCGTCCAGCGCCCGCAAGTGGGGTGTGACAGGGTCGGTCATCTCATTGCCGTCTGAATACTCCCAGCCAATGCCGTCGGGAAAGAGCCCAACGTGGCAGTGGGCATCGATCAAACCAGGCATCACCACCTTGCCCGCCGCATCGTACACTTGTGCGTCCTCCGGGATTTCGACCTCCTCTCCCAGAGCGACGATGCGCCCGCCCTCGACGAGCACGGTCCCGTGCTCCAACGTACCCTGCGTGATAGTCATCACTTTGCCATGGGTAATGGCGATCATTTGCATAGCCTCCTTGTTCTGTGTTCGCACACGTGCCAGATAGCCCCTCCATGATAGCAGAAAGTGAGCCAGCCGTCAAGGTTGCTTGCATTGCCGCGCGATTCGGGTTATAATGTCGCCGACATTTGGAATTCACAACTGACAAGGAGGCTCTCAACGATGAAACTCTTTTTGGATACCGCAAAGATCGAGGAAATCCGCGAGATCGCCGAGTGGGGTATCCTCAAAGGCGTGACGACGAACCCTACGCTCATGGCCCGGGCCGGGCGCGGCGACTATAAAGCCGTGGCCCAGGAGATCTGCTCCATCGTGCAAGGCCCGGTCAGTGCTGAGGTCGTCAGCCTGGACGCCGACGGCATGGTGGCAGAGGCAACAGAGTTTGCCACCTGGTCGCCACACGTCGTCATCAAGATTACGACCACTGAAGAAGGGCTCAAAGCCATGAGTCGCCTCCGAAAACTGGACGTGGACACAGAACGACTGTGCCACGGCTGCCCCTGGTTCGGCAGGTGCGACACGCCGATTGACAAAGCCCGTGATCTATCCAGGAACTGGGGCTTCCGCATCAACGCCACCCTCGTCTTTTCGGCCGCGCAGGCACTCCTGGTTGCCACAGCCGGTGCCAGCTACGTCTCCCCCTTTGTGGGCCGCCTCGACGACGCCGGCAACGACGGGATGCAGGTCATTGCTGACACCGTCGAAATATTTAGCAACTATGGCATCGAGGCAGAGATCATCACCTCCAGCGTGCGCCATGTGATGCATATCGTGGAGGCTGCCCGGCTGGGAGCCGACATCGCCACCGTGCCTTATGCGGTGATGAAAAAGGCCATGACCCACCCCCTGACCGACGTTGGGGTCCAGAACTTTTTGGCCGACTGGGCCAAGGTCGCTCCACCCTCATAGCGCTCTGAACCTTCCCGGTTGCGTGAGGATCTTGTGCCCCATACGGTCAAGACAACAGAGCGAACGTCGGCCGAGATGGTCTGGAGCGTAGTGAAAGACCGTATCGACGCCACGTGAGCGGCTTTTCTAACCAGCTCCGCACTGTTTAGGCCGCGCCGTGGTTCCGATACACTGCCCTACTCAACCGACGGCGCTTAACCTAACTGAATGGGTCTTGAGCGCTGAAAGGGACAGACATTGAATTCCGAGCCTGCCACTTTCACCCTGGAAGATCGTCTGGGCGCGCATCGCCTGCTGGCTGACCTCCCTGGCGCGGCCATCGCAGATCTGGCCGAAGCCGTCCGCGTTCTCAACGTCGAAACCGACAAAGTGATCATGCGACAAGGAGAGACCCAGCACGCGTTCTACTTGATTGACAAGGGCCAAGTGCGCGTTTCCACACGGGATAGGCGGGGTGGCGAACTGAATGTCGCAATCCTCAAAACCGGAGACTTTTTCGGGGAAACGGCCTTCATTACCAAAGGTCCGCGCACAGCGACGGTTCGAACGCTGACACCCTGCCGTCTGTTCGAGTTTCCACAGCGCGAGATGTACCGCGTGCGCCGCTATCCGACACTCTGGAAATTGCTGGAAGAGACCAGCCATGAGCGGCTGGCCATGACCATGCTGTGCCGGGTGTCGCTTTTCCAGGCGCTTACGCCGGAGGAACGGGCTGAGGTCGCCAGCCTGTTGACTCTGGCGCGGTATCCCGCCGAAACGGTCATCTGCCAGGAGGGACGCCCAGGAGACACCTTCTTCATCATCTGGCGCGGGCAGGTCAAGGTGACAACCACCGATGGCAAGCGCCAGCGCGTGCTGGCCTACCTGCACGAAGACGACTTTTTCGGCGAGGGGGCACTGCTCTACGGACGTCCTCGCCACGCTACCGTTACCGCCCTCACCGACGTGGAAGTGCTGCGCCTGAGCCATAAAGATTTCATGCAGTTGCTCGTGACCAAACCCGCCCTGGAACAAGCCATCCGAGCCGTCATGGCTCTACGCACCAAGCCCTCTGTCGACATTCGACAGGATAGCCACTGGAGCGCCGCCATGGGGCTGTTGGTGGAGCAGGGCCTGACGATGGACGATCAGGTGTTGCTCCGTCAGACGGATCTTTGTCCGCCAGGATGCCGCCTATGCGAGGAAGCTTGCGCCGGCCGCTTTGGCCATAGCCGCATCCGCCTGGGAGGGCGGCGCTTTGGCGCACTGGACTTGATGCGTGTGTGCCAGCACTGCACCCACGCCGCCTGCATCGAAGCCTGTTTTTTCGACGCGATCCGCCAGGATGAAAATGGCCTGGCCCATATCGTCACCTCTGCTTGCACTGGCTGTACGCTGTGTGAATGTACTTGCCCTCATGGCGCGGTGATCATGGCAGAACCGGACCCAGAAGAACTCAAAGGCTGGCTGAAAAGGCTGCTATCGGCCCTGACCCACCGCCCGCCAGAGATGGTAGCCGAAATCTGCGAGCGCTGCACCGACTACGCCGACATGGCCTGCCTGACTGCCTGTCCCACCAGTGCGCTGCAACTGGTCACCGTGGGCGATTACCTCCGCCCGGAAGAGCAGCTTGTAGAAAAAGACAATCAATAGACCATTTCACCGCAACGAAGCGGTGAACCCAATCAGCAAAGGAGGCTACACCATGCCCGTCAAGATCCCGTGGCTCAAGGGCGTCTTTCCCGCCCTGGTCACCCCCTTTGACAAAGATGAGAACGTGGACGAGGCGGCCTTTCGCAGCCTGATCCGGCACTGCTTGCCTCACGTAGACGGCCTCGTCCCCTGTGGCACGACCGGCGAGTTTCCTTATCTGGAGGGTGAGGAGCAAAAGCGACTGGTGGACATCGCCGTCGAGGAGGCAGACGGCAAGCCAGTCATTGCCGGCACCGGCGCGTCTTCCACCCGCGAGGCGATCCAGTTGGCCCGCAACGCTCAGGCAGCCGGCGCCTCCGCCTGCCTGGTGGTGACGCCCTTTTTCCTGCACCCCTCCGACAAAGGCGTCTACCAGCACTTTTACGAGGTCGCGGGTTCAGTAGATATTCCCATCCTGATGTACAACATCCCTCAAGTCGTCGATCGCTACCTGCCGCGCCGCGTCGTCGAAGACCTGGCCGACGTGCCCAACATCGTCGGCCTCAAGGACTCTTCTGGCAACCTGACGTACACCATGGAGATCCTAGAGTTCGCCGGTGACCGCCTCGACGTGTTCATGGGCCATGACGAAGTCGTGCTCAACGCCCTGGCCGGCGGCTGCAGCGGCATGATCCTGGCCAGCGCCCAGGTCTACCCAGAGGTGTGGCAGCAAGTCTACGCTGCCGTTCAGACTGGCGACCTGGTCAAAGCCCGCGAGCTACAACGAGGCGTGCAAAAACTGTCGCGCATCTTTTGCCGCTACGGCGGTGGCGTGGCGGTCAAGCAGGCGATGAGGATGCTGGGCGTGCCGGTTGGCCGTCCGCGCCGCCCGCTCAAGGCGGTCGGCGGCGCGCTCATTCACGAAGACCGCGCCGAGATCCGTCTGGAACTCGAGAAACTGGGCAAGGTCAGCCCCGGCGAAGGCGAGCGCCGGATGGACCGCCGGCCGCTGCCGGAACGCTTCGACGACCTGGAACTGACGCCGGAGATCGTCGCCCAGGCGGGGTTGCGGCTGGGGACCGGCAGCGCTGGCGAGGGCGTCGAAGCGGTGCAACTGGACCTGGTTGCTGGCAGCAAGAAATCGCCCCTGGGCGATGCCTACGCCTACCAGCTTACCTATCCCCTCCATCGCCGCGAGGCGTTGACGGCCATTCTCGAACCGAACCTTACCGTGCACCCGGCGACCCTCATCCTGCCGGCCGTCGAACAGCAAAACCTCCGCCAGGCCAACATGATCTACGGCCCCACCCAGTCGGCAGTGGCGCGTGCCATCGTGGACAACCTGGAGAGTGGCGTCGTCCCACACTCAGCAGTCGAGGACGAGGTGATGATCGTTGTCGCCGAC
>Ga0180438_10007519_pt1 | contig 14167 bp, 12 predicted proteins | sample SS_ome_12_FD_132455 | JGI IMG/M metagenome (GOLD analysis project Ga0180438, IMG submission 132455) | Hypersaline lake sediment archaeal communities from the Salton Sea, California, USA - SS_3_D_2 metaG | ecosystem: Environmental > Aquatic > Non-marine Saline and Alkaline > Hypersaline >... | reverse complement strand
TTCTTTGAAAGTTTTCGGGAATGCAAAGAGGTACAACACTACGGGACTTCGGCACTTATTTCGGGATCATCCTTACAAAGATACGGCGGGAGCACCTAATACATTAGTGCGGGAGTCTACACCTCGCACGCTTGACTTGGTGAACCGTGAGTTCACTGCCAGTGCCCCCAACCAGCTGTGGGTGGCCGATTTTACCTATGTAGCGACCTGGAAGGGATTTGCCTACGTGGCATTCGTGATCGATGTGTTTGCCCGGATGATTGTTGGCTGGCGCGTATCGTCATCCATGAATACAGATCTGACCCTGGATGCCTTAGAGCAGGCACTGTGGGCTCGTCGGGTGAAAGGCGGACTGGTGCACCACAGCGATCGAGGCGGCCAATATCTGTCGATCCGGTATTCAGAGCGACTGTCGGAAGAAGGGATCGAACCATCGGTAGGTAGTGTCGGCAACTCCTACGACAATGCCCTTGCCGATTCTGTGATTGGTCTTTTCAAGACGGAGGTGATTCGGATTGGTGGACCATGGCGCTCTTTAGAATCTGTGGAGTTTGCAACCCTTGAATGGGTCGATTGGTTCAATAACCGACGGCTCCTCGAATCGATTGGCAACGTTCCGCCGGTGGAGTTCGAGATGGCCTATTATCAGAGACAGGTCGGTCCAGTTATGATGGCTGGACTCAAATAGAAAACACTCCGGAATATCCTGGGCGATTCAGTTAGAGATCTAGACTGAGAAGATCAAATATTACCGTTATAAACTTGCCACATTGGCAGAGATATGCGATAGAGCGATGATTGACAGAATTTTAATGCAATATTACTATATCCCGAAATTGCAAAGAGCAATCGATCTTGCACAATAGATATTATAAGGAAAACGATTCATGAAAGTTTTTATGAATCTACTATATACTACGATCTGTGTGTAACGGCTTTCATTTACTATGAAAGTGAATGCTGAGAATTATTTACGTTTCATTTACACTCTTTCAATTCTGTTCTATTTTATTGCATCTGTACTGTTTTTTCTTTTTCCAATGTCTACGGATATATATCACCGTCTAACTCCTCATTTTATAGTTTGTATTATCTTTTCTACAGTACTTACATTTGTTATTTGGATATTTGGAGCTAATACAACAGTATTGTATCTTGTTTTCACTATTAAAGCTTTTATCTTTCTTATTATTGGTATACCTTTTGGAGAAAATCTTTCGATTGAGTTCTTGCTTCTATGTGTCCTTATAATTGAAATTGTTTTTTACTGCAAAATTGTTGTAGGTACTGCGCTATCTTCCATTCTTATTCTTATTGCTGTTCTCTTCCAAAGAAACTTCTATGCTTGGAATACTGCAATATACAAGCCTCAACTCTCAAACATAATTACTTTTTTATTGTTAGCGATATTCATATTGACAACTAGTCTTTTAATTAAGCACCTAACTGAACACATACTCAACATCAGAAAAATAAATATGGATTTGAACAAGTCGGTACAAAATTTAAGTTCAGCCAATATTAGTTTTCAAGTGTATGCAGAGTCAATAGAAAAAGTTGCTATATCGTCTGAGAGAAAAAGAATCACAAAAGAGATACATGATATTATTGGCTACACATTGACTAGCCTGATTGTCATGATGGAATCTGCTATTGATTTTTCAAAGAAAAATTCCCGTAAGACAGAGGAACTACTTGAAAAATCAAGGGAACTTGCCGAAAACGGATTGGATGAAATTCGTTACTCTCTCCGATTATTGAGGAGTCTTGGTTCTGAAAGACAAAAAGGATTAAAAGCATTACATAGAATGATATCCGTGTTCTCTGAAAACACTGGTGTTAATATTGACATCAACTACGGTAACATCCCATGGACTTTTAGAGAAGATATCGATATGCTTGTTCGTCATATTATTCAAGAGAGTCTAGTTAACTCTTTGAGACATGGTAATGCTACAAGAATCAAAATATCTTTTTCGTTGATAGACTCGCAGTTAAAAATTTTTATATCCGACAACGGAAAAGGATCACCCACTTCTACTAAAGATGGCATTGGATTTACCGTAATCAAAGAAGAAATATCTAAGCGCAATGGTGAATTCAAAGCAGTTAGTCTATCAAACGGCTTTGAAATATATATATCGATTCCACTGGATTGAAAAGGATTTCCTTGCTTGAATATAGTAATAGTAGACGATCAAATTCTATTTGCTGAGAGTCTTAAAAACATACTAGAAATGAGGACTGAAGATATCAACGTTGTCGCCATCGCTCTTAATGGTAAAGAAGCAATACAGACTGTACATGATAAAAAACCCGATATTGTCCTGATGGACGTTCGAATGCCGGTTATGGATGGAGTAGAAGCAGCTGCCGTTATCCGTCAAGTTGAACCAAGTGTGAAAATAATGATGCTTACCACATTTGATGATGATGAATATATCCACGAAGCGCTTAAAATAGGTGCAGTTGGATATTTACTGAAGACAACGAGACCAGCTGAACTTATAGCTTCGATTAGAGCCATCAAGGAAGGAATAGTACAAATTTCACCCGTTGTTGCAGCAAAGTTAATCAGAGACGAACAAAGAAAAAGTCTTAAAAACAAAGGTATTCAGGAGAAATCGGTAAATGCTGAGTGGATGAAATATCTAAGTCACAGAGAAAAAGAAGTACTCAAACTACTACTTACAGGTCTAAGTAATATGCAAATCGCGGAAAAACTGTATATAGCCGAACAGACAGTAAAAAATCATCTAACAGTAGTTTATAGCAAAATGAATGTTCACAGTAGGCCACAAGTTATTAGAAAATTGATTGATTCTGATATTGATCTTACTTCATACTAGTCAGACAAGAACTTTACCAAACATTGTTTACCGGTTAGAGTGATAGATCATTACGATATATCGTTTATTATTGTTTGTTTTTATTTAATATTGTTACCTTGACGTTGCAAAAGAAAGTAAGTAATTATATAACTTAGCAGGTATGATATGAAAAACGAAAATGATATTCTACTCGGAAACGTTCATACTGATAGAGAACTTCAAAAGTTTGTAGATCTCATCAATCTGGAAGCAAAGCATTTTGTGATAAAACCAAACTGGTTTACCTTTGTTGAAGGATTATACACTGATGCCTTAACTTTGGATCAGTTTCTTAAATGCATCAAGGGAGATATCTATATTGTAGAGGCGTATAGCTGGAGACGAAACGATGGTAGTCGTCTAATAACTGAATACAATTATCTTGATAATAAGGATTGGATTTCTGATCAAGATAAAAAGGAACTTGTTCAATCAGGTTTAGCCAAGGTGTTAGAAAAACATGGTGTAAAATATATAAATACAACAGAAGAAGTATGGAAAGGTGATGTCATTGCCAATAGTACGATTCGCGGTCTCGTCGAAAATCGATATGGTAATGAGAGATTACAATTTCCAGAGTTTTACATGAATGTTCCACGAAAAATATTTGAGCTATCTCAACTGCCCGAGACTATTTTCATAAATCTATCAAGGGTGAAAACCAGCAATCAGAGTGATGGCGGGTTCAGTCTAAGCCTGAAAAATATCTTCGGCTTGATACCGATTCCAAGAAGATATAAATACCATGGTGACACTCTGCCACAAGCAATTATAGATATTAACAAAGTTTACCGCTCGTTGTTCAATATTATTGATATTTGTGAAGGAATACATACGGCTCTGCAATGGAATCCCTACGGCAAGTATATGCATGATCTTGGAAATTACGATCTGCTCGAAAATTCTGGCTTTGTAAGTGCAGGATCAAATCCGACCACACTGGATCTATTGGTAGCCAAATTCTTTGGGATGAATATCCAATCCAGAACACTTATTAGACTTGCTAATGAGCAGTTGTCACCGCTAGATTTCACTGCTGTTCAAGAACTTGAGAAGAGAGTCGATAACTTCAAGTTCTTCAAAAATACAAGAATATAACGATCGCTTCAGTAAAACGAATTATCTTGTTATCGAGATATTCTGTTCATACGGATAACAGCGACCGCTGTGCGATACACCCAGAGAAATACAGAGCTCCGAGAACTTCACGGCACATGGAAAGGGATTGACTACTGGTATGTCAGCACGAAAATCTCCTTTCACATCCTCCCAATAGGGTTCAAGAGCTGTACAACCAATTAATATCACATCACAATCGCTCGCGTTAGCAGCCATTTCGCACGCTTCTAACAGGCTCCTACGTGTATCGTCAGGATTATCTTGAATATTGTTACTCGCGGGTACTACTTGTCCCCAATGTACGATGTGATGGGCGTAACCGTACTTGTACATGTTCCGTCTTATATAACCTAAACCTCTTTCGTTCTCTGTAACTAATGCGATTCTTTCACCTAGAGACAACGCTGATAACATTCCTGCTTGACCACAGCCAATAACTGGCACAGATGTCGCTTCCCTACATGCCTCTATTCCTGGATCCGCAAAACAATCAATAATGATCGCATCAACCCCAGTGCTTTCAGCTTTTTTTACTTCACTTAGCATAGGTTCAATTGCTTGTGCCGCCCAGTACTCACTCTCAACAATTGTGGGACCCCGTAGTAACACAATTGTCTCAATTTTCATTCCATCGATTGCCCAACTTCTCTTGCGCTCCATTTCTCGCTCTTGGGTTCCCTCTATTACCACTGGAGCAATACTCCATATTAAGGCATTATGTTTCTTCACAAACCTCACCCTCAAACCGACTCTATACGTTCAAACGGAAATGATTGTGTGTTGGATAGATGTCAAATTCTCAATCCCCTTTTCTGTTGTTATTACATTATCTTCTAATCGTATCCCAACATTATCTATGTATATACCCGGCTCAATTGCGAAACACATATTTGGCTGGACAATATCTTTCTCATTGGCACCACAGATAGGGAATGGCTCAGATGGTTCTAGTCCCACATTATGTCCCGTACGGTGAATGTAGTGATTTTCGTATCCAAGTTTTAAAAATTTGGATTCAACGAATCTATCGATGTCTGCCGCTGACTTTCCTGGTTCAATAGACTCAAGAGCACTAGTCAATATGTCTTTGACGACTTTAGAGATTTCTAACTGTGCTTTGTCGGGCTTGCCTATTACTGCCGCTCTAGTAATATCACTACAATAACCGCTTTCAACTCTTACTCCGAAATCTAGTAGTATAGTGTCTCCTTTTTCGATCTTTCTGTTCGATGGACAAATATTCTGATAGCATGATCTCTCACCTGAAAAAATCTGAATAAATGCTGGAAATGCTTTGTGTTCGGCTATTGTCCTAATTAGGACCCTTTCGAGATCAAATTCGGTCATACCAGGAGAAAGATAGTTGTGAATTACTTGTTCTGCTACCTGATTCGTTATAGTACCGGCCTTTTTCAATTCACTGATTTCATCTTCATCCTTAATAGAACGTAAGTTCGTAACTTCATCATCAATTGGCTTAATTTCTACGGTAGAAAAATGTTCCCTTAAGGAATCGAGATAAGATGATGATATCCTGTTTTTTTCGACACCGAAGGTAGGTTCTTTTATGTTCTTACAAAGAGAAATCAAACCTTCTTTAATCGCTTCATGAACCGACCTATTGGGCCAAATCAAAGCATCTTCGGAAAATGGTATTGTTGGAATACTCGGGTATTCTTTGTCCATCATTTTGCTGAAGGCTCTAGTGCAAACGAATAATAGTTCGTTTTGATCAGAAATCAACAAAGCCCAGGAGCTCCAAGAATTCGTGATTGTACCAATAGATCTTTGTCCGGAGAAGTAACATATACTGGGCCATGAGGTTATTATTGCAGCATCAATATTTTTTTTTCTGAGTATTTCGACCAATCGGTCTCTTCGTTCCTTATATCTATCGTTCACTTTTCTTCTCCTCACTCGGTACGAAATTTTTTCACTTTCTTCTCATCTAGTTCGACACCCAATCCCGGTTTCTGCGGAATGACTATTTCATCTCCCCTGTATTCAATCGGCTCGACAACAATATCATCCAGTAGAAGAAAAGGAGGAATATGAAAATCTCCGGGGAATTTCAAGTTCTCTATAGCTGCAGCAAAGTGAACATTCGCCGCTGAACCAATGCCCATCTCCCCCATACCACCGAGAATGCAAGGAAGGTTACATGCTTTGGCCACAGCAGCTACTTCAAGGTTACGGGTTATACCACCGGCTTTAACTATATAGATTGTGAGCACATCCGCAGCTTTCTTTTCATAAATCCTCACAACATCATAGGGGCTCCAAACACTCTCATCAGCCGCTACGTGTGCTTTTACAGTCTTTGTAACTTGGGCCATCCCTTCAAGATCGTTTGCTTTTACAGGCTGCTCGGCGATTCTCACATCAAAATCTTCCATAACTTTTAAGATAGTAATAGCAGTCTTTGCATCTTCATAACCCTGATTTGCGTCAACCTTCAGCAAAACCTCGCTGCCGACCTCCCGACGAATTTGTTTCACTATCTCAATATCTTGCTTTGCATCTATACCAACTTTTATCTTAATGGTTCTGGACCCAAACTCATTATATAGTCTTTTGGCCCATTCAATTGCATCATTTAGATCAGTAATACCTACGCTCCTAGACGTTTTTACTACTTCACGATATTGGCCGCCTAGCAATTTATACATAGGTACATTCAAAGCCTTTCCTATAATGTCATATAATGCCACATCGATTGCAGCTTTTGAGTACCAAAAATATTCTAGTGCTCTATCCATCTTGTATAATATGAGCCTGATATTGAAAGGATTTTCGCCAGTGATACTAGGTCCTAACACTTTTTCTATTGCAGAAATGGCCGCAACCTGCGGCTCCCCCCATGTGTCGATCGTTGATGCTTCGGCTATACCTATTATTCCCTCATCAGTATATACTTTTACAATAACGTAATCGCGTCCTTTCATTGTCTCCCGATGTGTCGTAAATGGTTTTTTTTGAGGAATTGATATTGGTATCGCTTCGACTCTTTCTATTTTCATAGATATTGCCTTCCCTGATTTAGTTTAAAATGAAATTGCTACTTGCTTTGATCTAATTTTACATATTTGGCCACCTATCCTTACCTTCAAGGCTGCATTTTGCTGACAATCCTCCGTCTGCAACAACTGTAGAACCTGTAACGAAACTTGCGTTGGCACTCGAAAGCCACAACACTACATCTGCTATTTCTTCAGGCTTTCCTATCCTCCCAATCGGATGTGATTCTATTATCATCCGTTTTTCTGAAATCGGATCTCTTGACTTTGAAATTCCCTCTCGAAGGATTGGAGTATCTACTGAACCAGGGCACACTGCGATCGCCCGGATATTATCCTTCGCATAGTCCAAAGCGATAGACCTCGTCAGGTTTATAAGTGCAGATTTGGATGTGCAGTATGCGGCTGCATTATATCCTGCAACGATACCCCATGTAGACGATATATTAATAATTACTCCTCCCCCGTTTCTTGTCATTTCGGGTATCGAGTATTTACATAAAAGAAATGCACCTTTAACATTTACTTTGATAACACGATCCCACTCTTCCTCCGTGGTTTCAACAAGTGGTTTGCTAACGCCAATGGCGGCATTGTTTACTAATACATCAATTTTTCCATAGCATTTAATTGTCTTCTTCACAACTTCCTCAGCACATTTTTTATTGGATATATCACCTTTAACAAAAATTGAACTTCCACCATTAGCAACAATTTCTCTTACCGTTTCATTTGCCCCTTTTTGGTTGTGCGCCGTGTTAACGACGACATTTGCCCGTTCTCTTCCAAACTGCAAAGCGATCGCTTTTCCTATACCTGTCGCCGCTCCAGTAACAATAACTGCTTTACCCCGAAAACTCATATGCGAACTTCAACTCTTAAACAAAACAAAACTACAATAATTACTCAAATGCCAATCTGTGTTGTTAATCACGGTAATACTACTAATGACATTTTTTGAATTGATTCCCTTACTGCTGAGATGAATTGTGTGACAACAAAACCATCTTCCAAACTAATCATTGGATTTTTATCTTCGACAATGCAATCGATGAAATGCCTTAGCGGCCCAGCTAAAAAACCGACATTTCTCCCATGAACATTCTGTAATTGTGTTAACGTTGGGGCTGAATAGGAATCATTATCCGCTATGATAATACCTTGATAGTTCGGGCAAACCGATATATATCCTTCTGTCCCTTGAATGTCTATTCTAAAATCTATTGCGCCAGGCCAGCTCATGGGTAGGACCCAAGAGCTTTCGAATGCAACCGCTATTTCGCCGAACATAGATTGGACTTGGACGGCGTCATAACAACTAAAACCTTTACCTTTCAGAATCGATTTAATACCCGACGCATATACATTCGTTGGTTTTCTATCTAATAACCAACAAATCAAATCTACTGTATGGGGCATCAGATACCATTCCGGACCAGATCTACTAGCCCAATTTGCGTACATACCGGTTGGTGAATCTATTTTCACACTTAATCGAGCATACGCGTGTATTGGCTGACCAATATTACCATCCTGGATTGTTCGCTTCGCTTCAGCGAAAGGCTGGTTCCATCTGTTTGTAAAATCAACCATAGTTTTGGTATCTGTCTTTTTAGCTACATCCAGTATTTCTAAGCCCTCACCTACATCCATTGTAAGAGGTTTTTCAATTAGCAAGTGTTTCTTCGCTTTCAACATCTCCAATGCGATATCCTTATGAGCATAATCAGGGGTGGTGATACTCACTGCCTGGATGTCCGAATTGTTTGCAATTTCCCTATAGTCATTCGTAAACTCACATTTGTATTCGTCTGCTAAATCTTTTGCTTTCGATTCGTTCAGATCGCAAATAATTTTCAAATTGCACCTATGGTATTCATTATACACCTTCGCATGTAAGTTTCCGAAAAATCCTGCCCCAACAATTCCTACATTAACTTTCACTTTATCACTCCTCCGGAATAAAGAATCTATGGATCTTTATAGTCAGCCCTTTACAGAACCTGCTGTAAGTCCACCTATAAGATAACGTTGCATAAACATAAATAAGATAACAATCGGGATTACACCGACCACGCCGCCGGCGGCAACGAGTCCCCAATTAAGAAATCGTTGGCTGTATATACCCACTAGCCCGATAGGAAGTGTTTTCATTTCTTTGGTAAAAATGAAGGTTGTTGCAAATACATATTCATTCCACGAACGCAAGAAGGCAAAAATCGCAGTTGCTACAATCCCTGGCAAAGCGAGTGGGAAAACGATGCGTCTCAAGGCTCCTAATCGTGTACATCCGTCTACCATGCTTGCTTCTTCTAATTCAATCGGAATAGAATCAAAGTACCCCTTCAAAAACCATGTGCAAAATGGCACAGAAAAAGATGTATAGGTGAGTATCAACGCAAAATGAGTGTCTATTAGATTGAAAAGATTAAGTAGTCTATACAGAGGAAGCAGCAGACCCACTGTTGAGATCATTTGGGTCACAAGCATCAGGGCAAGCATCAATTTCCGCCCTTGGAATGCAAATCTTGAGAATCCATACGCTCCTAAAACCGAAAGTAGCAGTGTTACCAAGGATGAATAGAGACCAACTATGAGACTGTTTTTAATATATGTTGGAAACGCAACCCCTGCAAAAGACAGGGATCCCATTCTGAACAACTCTCTATAATTTTCTACCGAAGCATTACGTGGTAACCAAGAAAACTCTCCCAAACCAAATGTTTCACTAAGCATTCCGGTTTCAAGTGATGTTTTTATCAGCCAAGATAGCGGAAACAAAACATATATTGAAAAAATAAGTAGTAAACTATAGATAAGCAGCTTTTTTAGTGTTTTTGATAATGGATACATTCTTTTAGAATTCACAATAATGCTTCGCGTCATTAAAGAGATTCGACAGCTTCTGAGGCTCGACGAAGCATTATGGTGACAATTGATATCATTATGATGATCATTACTACTGAGAGCATTCCGGCATAACCGAAATCCCACGACTTAAAAGCTTTGGCATAAGCATAGGAAGTTAATATATGTGTCGATGTACCAGGCCCCCCCTTTGTTAGTATCCATATGAGATCTAACCAGTTGAACATCCAAATCCAATATACGGTTGAAGTAATAAGAATAATATTTTTTATACTGGGGATCGTGATATTGAAGAAGAGTTGTATCGAGGAACAACCGTCTATTCTGCCAGCATCGTAGAATTCAGTTGGTATAGCTTGCAGTCCGGCTAGTAGCATTACCGCAAAAAATCCAGTTCCTTTCCATACACCAGCGCCTACGAGCACGAACAACGCTACCCATTTCGCGTTCAACCAAAGAACTGGTTGATCAACTAAATTCAAAGAGATAAGAATATGATTTGCCAATCCAAGTGGATTCTGCTCGAATATGAGCTTCCACATCATTGCGGTTACTACACTTGGAAGTATATAAGGAAAGAAGAAGAGTGCCCTGAAAAATCCTCTGCCTTTAAAATCTTGATTGAGCAACGTAGCCTGAACAAGACCAATCACTAACGATAACAGCACAATAGAAAAAGCCCAAATAAAGCTATTCCCCGTGGATTCCCAAAAAACTGGATCTCGAAATCCAGCGAGATAGTTGTCAAATCCCACAAAGGGCTTATAGTCGGGCTGCAAAAGCTTGACTTGGAAAACGCTCAAGTAGAGCATAAACAATATGGGATAGAAATCGACAACCAACATCAGAACTAAAGTCGGAGCACAGACAAAATAGGGAAACATTCGTTCTTTGCCGATTTTCAAGTGTTGCACTCCGTTCGATTGTCTTATATTCAACGCTTATATTCAATGATTGGGGGAAATCATCATGATTTCCCCCCTGACCTCTTCAGCAAGATAACATTTTTATTGCACGGTCAAGTGCTATCGTTTCATCATCTCACTCAATCTATCTGCCATTCTTTTTGCTGCCTCTTCGGCTGAATATTTTCCACCCATGAATTCCTGAAAAATAATTCTTCCGTCTTCATAGATGAATAGATCAAATCCGGGGACTTTTTCCGGGGTATAAGTGTAGTTCATCGAATCAATCGCTGCCATTATAAATGGATTGTTTTGGACGAAGGCACTGTCACCAACAGTAACACTGGTTGGCGTGAACATTGTATTTTCTATCCATATTTTTTGTCCGTCCGGGCTGCTCATGAAGCTTATCCATTTCCAGGCGGCTTCCTTGTTTCTTGCTGCTGAGTAAATAACTAGGTTGCTACCCCCAATCTCCCCATTTCTTGAGGATGGACCCAGGTCTTTTTGATATGGGATTTGTGCAGCACCGACAGTTAGATTGCCGTCGGTATCGCGCATTCTCCAGGCAGCATGATTAACCCAATTGTGATGGATATACATGGAGGCGTACCCTTCAGCAAAAGCTCTGTCTCGAGCGCTGTAGTTGATTGATAGCGAGTCCGGTGGAGAGACTCCAGTTTCAACTGTTCTCTTGAAAAATTTTAGAGCTCGTATCCATGGTTCCGAGTTCATCATGACCCGACCTCGATTATCTAAGACCTTCGCACCTCTTTGTCGGGCTTGCCGCATCAATTGATATATGCCACTATCATCAGCGCCAGCCCATACCCATGTGTACTGGTCTTTTATACCGTCATTGTTCTTATCTACCGTGAGTTTGTCTTTAAGCACAAATAGATCAACCCACGTTTCTGGAACATCCTGATCAGTTAACCCCGCCTCGAAAAAATGTTGCCTATTGTAGTAGATTATGGGGACACCACAGAACCATGGGAGCCCATACCACTTTCCATCGATCTCAGCTGCCTCCCTTGGCACCTTGTAGTAGTCATAAATATATGGATATTCCTTCACTTTGTCGGAGATGTCGTCTACCAAATCTGCTGCTACGAAACTCCCTAACCAGGCAACTTCTGATTGGCTGCATTCCGGGGGTCGGCCCGCTATAGCCCAAGTTGTCAGCTGATCGACGGAACCAGCCCAAGGTAAGAATTCGATTGTAATCTCGATACCCGGGTTTTCTAGTTCAAACTCTTTTTTCAGGCTGTTGATTCCTGCAACATCCTGTGGTCTTTGATCCATTTGTACCCATCGTACTTCCTCTTTCTCAATCTCTGCTGTCCCTTCGCAGAAAGCCTGACCCATCAAGACGAGAAAGATGAAACCGATCATAAGCACACAATAAAAGCCTTTTCGTGTTTCCATTTCTTTCCTCCTACATTTCATTGTCTACCAGGATCTCCACCCGATCACCTACTGCATGCCGATCACCCCCTTCCTACGCCCAGTACATTTGCAGCTAGTGATTATGTGTGTCTTTTCCTCGAATTGTGAAGTTACTTTCGTACCTAGAGTTGGTACCTTCATTGAATACAAAAGTACTAGTACTCTTGCTTAGGTACACAGGGTTGTCTTATTCGGAATGACATTGGAGACAACGAGACAGTGTAAATGAGGATTGAATCGTAAATACTCCCCCGCAGACTGATAAGCCAGAACCATTGCGGTTCTTGTGCTTGTCTTCGCCGCCCGGTCATAAATTTGAGATGGACGTTACCGATCTTGTTGTTTGTGCCGGTCTTGCGCTTGCCTGCCGATGCATGGGGGCACTTCACCAGCCGAGAGTAGGAGATGAAAGTGATAGGAAATGTCGAGGGATCTGTGAATCGTGTCCAGCAGGTGCTGTACATCAGCTCTTATCTGATCCGGCATGGCAGGTCCGTTCAACGGGAGTAAATGATAGATAATATGAGTAGGTCTCCTGCCTGAAAAACGTGGATTAGCCTACAATCGAGGCATACCACAATTCAGGAGGAGACCATAATGAGTGAATCAAGTGTATTCTTTGTTGGGATGGATGTCCACAAAGACAGCATCCATTTTGCAGTTCTGACAGAGGCATCTCCATCGCCAGTTCTGCAAGTCCGGAAACCGAGTACCCACAAAGCCGTGGATGAGATTTTGGACAAACTACACGGGCAAGGAACGGTATTTGCCTGCTATGAAGCCGGGCCATGTGGATATGGGCTTGCTCGCTATATCGAGAGCAAGGGGATCCAGTGTCAGGTGTTTGCTCCGAGTAAGATTCCACGGAAACCAGGAGAGAGGAGAAAGACTGACCGGAGGGACTCTCTGAAGCTTGCCCAGCTGCTGAGATATGGGGCAGGCACACCGGTGCATATTCTTTCAGAACAAGATGAGGCGGTACGAGAACTGCTACGCTACCGAGACCAGGTCAGAAGGAAGGCGGGTAAAGAAAAGCAGAAGATTCGGATGTTTCTCCTACGATATGATCGAGCGAGCTGCGAACACAAGCCTTGGACTCAGCCCTACATGAAGTGGCTGTACGGTTTGGATATGGGCCAGTCTCTTCTCACCGATGTATTACGCAGGCGTCTGGATTGCCTAGAGTATTTACAGGTGGAGTTGAAGGAATTGGACAAGCAAATCAATGAGATCGCCTCGCAGGAACGCTACAAAGACGAAATTTCTTCTCTGCGCTGCCTCAACGGCGTGGGTACCCTCACAGCTCTGGCTCTGCGCTGTGAAGTGGGTGATTTCAGGCGCTTCCCTACCGCCCGATCTTTCATGGCGTTTCTGGGGTTGGTACCGAGCGAGCACTCAAGTGGCAATACCATCAGACGTGGATCCATTACCAAGACAGGCAACAGCTATTTGCGGAGGCTTTTGGTTGAGAGCAGCTGGAAGTTCGTGAGTCGAGAGAAGAACAGTGGAGCGCTTTGCAAACAGCGGGAGGGCCTGGATCATCAACTTGTAGAATATGCCAAGAAAGCAAGCAGAAGATTGCATAATCGATATCATCGGCTGTGCTTCAGCCGCGGGAATCGTCGTATCGCTGTCACAGCGGTGGCCAGAGAGCTCTCCGGCTTTGTGTGGGGAATCATGACCGGACATGTAGCTATCTAATAATTCGGATTCCGTTTGAATGGATGCGAAACAGGAACGGGCAGGGAGAAGAGCACACTGTGAAGGGAAATAGAATCCTCGATAACAACCCGATGGAAGCTCACCACCTGAGCTCATCCACGATGATAGATCAGAGGCACCTTTTCCCGACGAACGTATTTTCCTGCGGTATCGATCCGCGTATTACAGTTTGGTCATCACCGGATGTCGACTCTTCCCCTGTTCCACCTGTTCATCT